>ERZ507072.1047-NODE-1047-length-15188-cov-26.611313_pt1 | contig 15188 bp, 17 predicted proteins | sample MGYA00512864_ERZ507072 | MGnify/ENA metagenome assembly ERZ507072 | reverse complement strand
AGATTATCCCAATGCTTTAGTGTTTACTGATAGAGCTTTAGATGCCATTCCTATATGGAAGTTATTAGTAGATCGTTTTTATAGCAATAGTCCAGCTGTTCTTAGAGCTAAGCCACTTCAAAACGCTTATGCTATTGAACACTTTTCTCGTGAGTTTATTGGTTATGAGAAAGTAGCACCAATGACAGGAGAGACAAGAAGAAAATTAATGCAACAAACCAAAAAGAGGATTGATGAATTGGCGTTAGATGATAGAAGTAATAAGAATCTTCTAGAAATCAAACTAAAAGATACCGATTCAGTACCAGAGGTTTATTACAAAGGTGAGAGGTTGGATGAATTGCCTAAAGGATTGGTAGATATCTCGTATCATTGGAAGACTGATGGCTTTAGCAGTAACGATCGTGGAGCTAACGACATCACTATTGAATATTATGATTCACATAATAACAAGTACTTAGATAGAAAAATCATTGGGCACAAGAGAGATATGTAAATGAAAGAAGCTAGACCTAGAGACGAGATAGACAAACTATACAAGACCAAACGATGGCGAGACCTAAGGCAAGTAGTAATAGCTAGGGACTTCGGCATGTGCCAAGAGTGCAAGCGTCGAGGGCGGAACACAAGGGGCACGATCATCCATCACATAGTCGAGGCGAGGGAAGACCTGTCACTGTTCTGGTCCGTAGATAACCTTGAATGTATCTGTGTAGCTTGTCACAACAGAGAGCATCCAGAGAGATCAGGCGGGAAGAAGAAACCAAAACCTAAATCACATATCGTTAAAATGTATTCAACTCCTGAAAGATAAGTTTGCAGCGAAATGAAGGTAGCCCCCCCTACTCTAAAAGATTAAAGAGTAAGGCTTGAGAAGAACGGTGCTGTCCTTCCTTCGTAAAAAGACCGCTTTTCAAGTTTTTTGGAGAAAAAGGAAAAAGCCGACCAATTTAAGCCGGCTTTGGACGAAGCTATTTCTTAGTCCATTTGTTTCCTTTTTGAGAAGTAGGAGGTAATCGGTCGCCTGGATCAATTTTTACTTCTCGTCCGCCTTGGACATTCCACCACGAGGTCCCACTTCTTTATAGGTTCCTTTTGGTTTATTGTCTTCGCCGGGTTTATAAAGTTCTCCCATAGGAATCCCTCCCTAAAAAATTTCGGCACAGCACTGCCGATAACTTAATTATAAGGATTGTGATAACGATTTTAATATATCTTTTGAAAGAAGGTGATATTATGCCGCAACCAGCGAAGAGTGCAAAATTACAATTATTAAACGGAAACCCAAATAAGAAGAATACCGAAGAACTCCGCAAGCGAGCGGCCGCAGAAGACAAATTAAAAATGGCTACTGACAAAATCAAACCGCCGTTATGGCTAGATTCGCTAGGAAAGGATACCTTTGAGTTTATCGCTGATGAGTTGCTGTCTGTGGATTTAATCAGTAATCCGGACGTCCATACAATGGCTCTCTACTCCAATTGGTATTCGCAATACGTTTCTTTAGAAAAACAGCTTCGAAAACTACAACGAGAGTACAAGTTGAACTATGCGCTTGCGAAAAAGGAGGCAGAGGCGAGAGGTGAGCCGTTTAATGAACCTAATGAATTAATTGGTAATCCGCTCTCTCGGCAGATGGATACAGCGTCTCGGAATCTCCGTTCTTTTGGCGCTGATTTAGGACTATCACCAGCAGCCAGAGCTAAGTTAGCTATTAAGATGGCTGATGATGGTGGTGATGACGATGACGACTTCTAATATTTTGGATATGTCCTACACAGAACGTGTGGACTATTGGCAAAGCTATCTTGAGGAGCAAGCTTCTTGGGGTGGCTTTTTAAAATGTCCATATCCGGAATTGTTAACTACTTGGTATGCGGAACGATTAATCGATGGAAGCATACCAGCCAGCAAAGAAAATATTCAAGCTGCTAAAAGGCATATGCGTGATTTGCAGCGCCAAGGAACAGATGATTTTCCTTGGATCTTTGACGAAGAAAAAGGTCACCGGCCTATTAGATATATCGAAAAAAAATGTAAACCAACTGAAGGCGACTTTGGTTCGTTTGTTTTGCAACCTTGGCAGCATTTCATAATTGGATCCATGTACGGATGGGTACATCGTGATACAGGAGAGCGTCGCTTCCGCGAGGCTCTTATTTTTGTTGGACGTAAAAACGGGAAGACAAGTCTTATCTCGGGCCTTTCCACATACATGGTCGCTTATGATGATGAACAAGGCGCCAACGTTTACGTATTGGCAAATGCTCGTGATCAAGCAAGCTTGTTGTTTGATAAGGCCGCAGAAATGGTCAAACAATCGCCGGCGCTCTTTAAGAAATTTGGTAAGCCTAAACGATCAAGTATTAATTATGCTCCCGCCTTTTCTAAAATGGAACCACGCGCCTCAGATAGCCGGAAATTGGATGGGCTAAACACTCACTTTGGTATTTTTGACGAGATCCACGAGTTTACGAATTACAAGCTGATCAACGTTATCAAGAAATCAAGAGGAACCAGAAAACAGCCTCTGATAGTTTATATCACAACTGCTGGATATGTATTAGATGGTCCGTTGATGTCTTATTTTGAGCAAGGTGTGGACTGTTTGGAACATTTGGAAGATGACATCGATGAACGGACTTTCTATTATCTGGCAAAACTTGACAGTGCGGAAGAGGCTGATGACCCGAGATTATGGATCAAAGCCAATCCGAATATTTGTCTAATGAATTTTGTTGGCATGCTAGATGACTATGTTAAGGATAAAAAAGATCCAAAAGAATATGCTGACTGGATTACCAAGCAATTTAACTTGTTTTCCGATATCGATGAGCTGTCATTTGTCGATATGCCTACCATTAAACGAAACAATAAAACCATCGATATTGAAACGCTCAAAGGTAAGAAGTGTGTCGGTGGTTTTGACTTGTCCGAAACGGAAGACTTTACCGCAGCCGTTTTAGAATTTCCGCTTGAAACAGGCGAGGTATTCATTTTGCAACACACATGGATCCCACAAGCTAGATTTGATCGAGATAACAATCAAGAGCGTATCAAAGCGTGGGAGAAGGTGGGAGATCTAACGATTATTCCTGGTGATTACGTCAATTATGAATACGTCTTAAATTGGTTTGTAGAAAATTCGAAAATCTATGACATTGTAAAAATCAATTATGACAAGGCCAAGGCGCTACGATTAAATAAAGAACTAGAAAATGCAGGATTTGAAACCAACGAGATTCGGCAAGGGTTTCTATCATTAGGCGGGCCAATGCAAAACTTCAAGGAAATGCTATTGGACGGTAAGGTGATTTTCAACAATTCCAAGCTTTACCGATGGTATCTATCCAACGTCAAGCTGGTGATGGATCGCAACTCAAACTGGATGCCGTCTAAGCAGTCCAAGAGTAGAAAAATAGATGGTTTTGCAGCAAGTTTGAACAGCCACGCCGAAGTGTTGAATATGTTGGTTAATCCTGTCGGAACCGGGAAAGTAACCTATTACTCGATTTCTGATTTAATGAATATGTAAGAAAGGTGTGGAGGAATGAGTATTTTAGATCGTTTGCGTTCTTTTGGCCGAGCGAAGCCGAAAGCGAGCAAACAAGAGTATTTTTTGAATGACCCGGGATTGATACCGTATTTAGTCGGAAAAGATGAAATATCAGAAGGGATTTTTTCCGTAATTAGCCGTGTATCGAACGTTTTTGCGTCTCTCCCTCTCAAAATGATAGATGTGGAGTTTGGCCAACCGGACGACTGTCCTGCATACAACTTGTTGAGCGAAGGCCCTCGATATTTTACAAAGTTTGATTTTTTCCGGGACGTGGAAGTTTTGAGAAACTACCAAGGGAATGCGTATGTGCAGATTTTCCGAAATATCAATGGAGAAGTAGCAGATATGGCGTTAGTAAAACCTGGTGCTTGCCATCCAGTGATTGATATGGATAGCGGGGAGCTTTACTACCAAGTAACTGCGACTGACAAAGGCAGTTACAAGCAAGTTATCTATGTACATTACATGGAAATGCTCCACTTTAAACAACCGAGGTTTGGCGGCTTGGAAGGTGCAGACCCCACAAAAGTATTAACGAATACCCTCGGATATGATCGAGAAGTCCGAAAAATCTCTTTAAGTCAGCTTAAAGGAAGTAATGAAGGGCTAAAAGTTAAGTTTGCTAGCAATATGGATGAAGAAGCTAAAAAAGCTACAGTTAAAAACATTGCTGATTTTTATCGACAAAACGGTGGACTACTTGTGGAAGAAAACGGTGTAGAAATCGAACGTTTACAACGAGAGCTGGTAGACAGCAAGCTTTTAGATACTGATAAAATATCTCGCTCCAGAATCGCGATGGTCTACAACGTGCCGGAACATTTCATCGGGAATAACCAGTCAAGTTACTCCTCTCAGGAACAGCTCAATATGGAGTTTTTGACATACAATCTAGTACCGACCGTTAATCAATATGAAGCGGAACTAAATAAGAAAACACTATCGAGAGCTGAAAAAGCTAAGGGTTATCGATACAAGTTTAATATCGCAAGTTTGCTAAGAGCTGATACACAGGCCAGAGGGCAGTTTTACCAGATTATGCGCCGAGGTGGAGCATATTCTGCCAATGATGTTCGCCGCTTTGAGGACTTGCAGCCAATAAATAAAACCGGTATGGATGATTACCATATTTCCGGAGACCTATATCCAATCGATATGGATCCAACATTAAGAAAAACAACCTCGTCTAAAAGCGTAGCCGAAAACGGTTAGGCTTTTTTAGTTTGCACCGAAGGGAGGTGGAAGGATGAAAAAAGTGACGTTAAGCGGCGATGTCGTGGATAACGATACCGCGTGGCTTTATGACTGGTTTGGGATCGATTGTATCTCACCAGGGAAAATTTCTGCCGCTCTTACAGAAGCAGCGGGGGATGAAGTAGAACTTGATATCTCATCGAACGGTGGGGATGTCCTAGCGGCAAGCGAAATATATACCGCTATCCGCGCCTATCCAGGGAAGGTATCTGGAAATATTGTGAGCATTGCGGCAAGTGCTGCGAGTGTAATTGCTTGTGCTTGCGAACCGCTTAGAATCTCACCTACGGCACACATCATGATTCATAACGCATGGGTGACCACTAGTGGCAACGCTGAGGAATTAAAAGCCAATGCAGAAATGTTAAGCAGTGTGGATGAATCTATTGTTAATGCTTACGAGATCAAAACAGGACTAGATCGGAAAAAACTTGCTGATTTAATGGCGAAAGATACTTGGTTAAATGCTCAAACAGCAGTAGCGGAAGGTTTTGCGGATGAAATTATGTTTGCAGAAGCACCAGTAACGGTACTCAATGCCTCTCAACCGGTTATTCCAAAAAACGCAGTAACTAAGTTGAAAAATTTAATACTCAAAGCGGAAACACCGCAAAAAGAAACACTCTTACAGAAAAAACTAAAAGCCTTAAATGGAGGGAAAAACGAATGAATTTAGAACAATTAAAAAATGCGTGGGTCGAGGCGGGAAGTAAAGTCTCTGACTTAAATGCACAACTCAATGCAGCATTGGTTGACGATGAAAAAACAGAAGAAGATGTAGTAAGTTTGCAAGCACAAGTAAAAGCAGCACGGGCTAAACGGGACGGATTGAAAGAGCAAGTGGCAAATATGGAAGCCGAACAAGTCTTAAACGTCAAAAAAGAACCATTAGATAAAAAAGATGAAAACTTGAAAAACAAGTTTATCAAAGACTTTAAAGCGATGGTCAATGGTGATCCTGCTATTATGGCTACTTTGACATCTGATACGGATGAATCTGGTAATGCTATCGGATTGACTATTCCTGTAGATGTGCAAACGACTATTCATACTTTGGTTCGTCGGTTTGACTCATTACAAGAATACGTAAATGTTGAAAAAGTGACCACTACCAGCGGTTCTCGGGTTTATGAAAAATGGTCTGATATTAAACCACTGACCGCTTTGGATACTGAAGACGGTGAAATCCCAGCAAATGACGATCCTGCACTTTACTTGATTAAATACTTGATCAAACGCTATGCAGGTATTTCCACAGTAACTAACAGCTTACTAAAAGATACCGCCGAAAACATTTTGGCATGGTTGTCTAAATGGATCGCGAAAAAAGTAGTTGTTACTCGCAATACAAAAATCTTGGCAGCTATTGATGGAATCAAAGCGGCACAAAAGAAAGATGTTAAAGATGTTGATGGAATTAAAGATATCGTAAACGTCCAACTTGATCCAGCTATCGAAGCTACATCTATGTTTATTACAAACCAAGATGGCTTCAATGTTTTAGATAAAGTGAAACGTTCTGATGGATCTTACTTGTTACAAAAAGACGTAACTTCTGCAACTGGATATACTTTCTTGGGCAAACCGATTAAGAAAATCGCTAACCGTTTCTTGCCAAACAAAGGGACTACTGCTTCTCCTAAATATCCACTGTACATTGGTGATCTGAAAGAAGCCGTTACATTGTATGATCGCGAAAACATGAGCTTGCTGACAACGAATATTGGTGGTGGAGCTTTTGAAACAGACACCACTAAAGTACGCGTCATCGATCGCTTCGATGTGCAACTAGTTGATGATGAAGCGGTTGTTTTGGCTACTTTTACAACTATTGCGAACGAGACACCGGCGGAAGGTTAAGGAGCTGATTTCTTATGATTCTTGATCCTAAAACGGATTTGGACGAAATCAAAAACGCGTTAAAAATCGACACTGACGAAGACGATGTGGAAGTAAGTCGTGCGGCACAAGCTGCAATTGCATACATTAAAGGGGCTATCGGAAATGATAAGCCCTCTTTTTATACGCAAGAAAGCGACACAGTTGATCTGATTAATTTAGCTATTCTGCAATTAGCGGATCACTATTACAAAGCGCGTTCTGCAACCGTGAGTGGGAACTTGCGAGAGTACGATTTAGGTTTTACAAGCCTAATCTTGCAACTCAAAGCAAGTTATTTGCTTTTTGTGGAGGAGGAGTAGCGTATGCCCCTTATTCAAACAGGAAATTTAAATCAACGCATCAAGTTTGTCCGAGATACGACGGTTAAGGATGAGGACGGGCAAGTTGTCCCGACTTCTACAACCATTCTTACTTGCTGGGCAAGTGTGCAGACACAACGCCTGAACGATATTAAGACGTCGATTGGTACGGCTTTGGAAGGAACACTGACGTTCATTATCCGCTACCAACAAAAATCAGAGCTAACCAATGATATGAAAGTGCGTTGGAATGGAAAGACGTTTGAAATCATTACGATTACGAAAGGCGAGTTTGCGAAGGACTTTACGACTGTTATTGCGAAAGAGGTCCAAAAATGAGTGTAGAAGTCGATGCAACCGAAGTGTACAAAGCGCTTAGGGAAGTAAAAGCGAACGTTCAACGAGTGGAAAGCCCAGCACTTAGAAAGGCTGGGGAGTACGCTCAAGAAAAGTTACGACAAAACACACCTTACTGGGATGGAACGAAGTCAAACGGTAAACGTGGTTCGTATATGCAAGAACATGCTAAGAACCATGTGGTTACAAGCTCGGTAAAAAACGGATTGATAGAAGTCGGCTATGACAAAGATGTTTCTTGGCGGATGCACTTTATCGAGTTTGGAACAATCAAACAACGTCCAAAAGGTTTCGTACAAAAAACACAAAAGCAAATCGAAAAACAAGTAACACAAATCATTGCTGACGAAGTAAAAAGGAGGCTAGGGCTTTGAAAACGGCAGTATCACAAGTCTATTCAATTCTGAATAGCAATGAAAAAACAAAGAACATTGATTTTTACACCAATAGTGTTCCGGAATCGGCTCAAACAGTACCTAGCCTTCCAGTTGGCAGAATTACAGAGATATCCGGCAACTATGAAGATTTCGCAAGCAACAATCCTTTGACCATTCAATTTAACGTACAGGTAGATGTATGGGTGTCAACCATGAAAGAGGTTGATGCCTTTTATTTTGCCCTTGATGAGGTTATGAGGGGGAATGGTTGGCAATGCGCATACACGGAACAAACAGATGACGAGGACTTGGAAGGTGCAAAGCGGATTATCAAACGATATGTAGCAAATATTTCACTAAACTAAAAGGAGAGAAAATAGATGGCAACAGTAGGATTTGAGAGCGTCATTTTTGGCGTAAAAACAGGTGCAGACGGCACTCTAAAAGAATTAGTAGCAGATAAGTCGAAAGGTGGAGCGATCGAAGCTAAAATTACTGGATTAGGCGCAACGTTAAACACAACGTACGCTTCAAACGTACCATTCTTCATTGCAAGTAAAGGGGTTTCATCACCAAAAGTTACGCTTGACGTGGCAGACTTAATGGATAACGGCATTTACAGCGAAATCATTGGCGCTAAAACCGTGGATGGTGTAAATGTAATTGGTTCAGAAACTGAAGCGCCTTACGTGTCGGTAGTCATGGTTACAGCGAACAAAGAAGGAAAACGCTTATTCATGGGATTGGCAAAAGGAAAATTCAGTCATCCAGATATCGACATGAAAACAGCTGAAGACAAAGGGGTAGAATTGCAAACCGATTCTATCGAAGGGGAATTCATTTCTGATGAACGTGGCTATGTATACTTGACAGCAGTAGAATCAGGAGATATGACTTTACAAAAATTCAAGGACTTGGTAAATAACAAAGCGGGGGAGTAGTTAACCCTGCATCTACACCAATTAAAGAAGATACAGGGGCAGCAACACAAACAGAGGGTTAGCCAGTCGGCTAGCCTTTTTATTTTCTAAAAACAAGGAGGAAAACAAATGATTGAATTGCAATTGAAACTTGACGGAAAGAAAAAAACATTCAAACAACAAGATATTTCCGCACGTGCAATGCGTGAGTGTATCAAATTTTACGAGAAAGCGGAAAAAGCAGACCTAACTGATTTAGAAGCAATTGATTCAATGATTGCAATTACAGCAGATATTTTCCAAGATCCAGCAGTTACATTTGATGCTATTTTAGACGGTTTGACTGCGAGCGAGTTAGTACCGGCATTAGAAAGTGTTTTTGAACAAATCAATGAACTGGGAAACAATGAAAAAAAGCAGACGGCGAGCAAAAAGAAATAAGTTTTTCTGAAGCTAGGAAAGCAATGGATCAAATCTACAAAGATTTAATCGAAGCAGGTTGGACGATGAGAGATGTGGACGAAGCCGACTATCATTATTTGTTACACCTTTTTGGAGAAGTGAAGAGTGGCGAAGAATATGTAGATGGTGCTGATTTCATCAAACAATTTTTATCGGCTGAAGACTTGGTAAAACTTGAGGAAGGAGGTAAATAATGGCAGGAAAAGGACAACCGGCAGGAAATATCAAGCTAGGGATTAGTTTAGATAGCACTAGTTTTGGTAACACGCTGGACGAAATCAATGCGAAAGTCAAACAAGCAGAATCGAATATGCGTGCCAATCTAAAGGCTTATGATTCAGCAGGACGTTCATACGAAGCACTTAGTCAAAAGACGAAAGACTTGTCTACGGTTATGGAAGGGCAAAACGCCAAAATAAGAGAATTAACAAAGCGCCGTGATGAAGCGATTAGCAAGTATGGCGAGGAATCGAAACAAGTTGCTAACCTTAACACACAGATAAACAATGCTACAGCAAAATATAATGCTTACAGTCGCCAGTTGAACGACACAAAAAAAGAATTGGTGTATTCCAAAACAGCCGTCAATGATTTATCTAATGAAATCAAAGAAAATGAACGACAAATGAACGCCGAAGTCAAAGCGTTGAAAGCCGCTGGTGATGAATCTGGTGCGTTTGAAGCAAAACAAAAAGGGCTAGCCAAACAAACGGAATTATCCGAGAAAGCTATCGAAGAACAGCGCAAAGTTGTGAAACTGATGGCTGATGAGTTTGGCGATTCAGCAGATGAAACCGAAGATGCAAAAAGGGCACTAGAAAAGTTAGAACGACAAAGCCAAATATCTAGCAGGCAATTAGAAGCACTCAAAAGTTCCAGCGATCAATCAGGAAAAAAAATAGAAGATTTTGGCGACAAGTCCACAAGGTCAGCTAGGAAACTGGACGGGCTAAAAGACAAATTAAGCTCGCTAAAAGGCGCATTTTCGTTTGGTGCAGTTGCTGGATTAGCGCATAACGCTATTAGCAGTGTAGTAAGTGGCGTGCAAGGCTTGGTTGGCGAAGCAGTAAACGCATCGGATTCATTGATGAAGTTTTCCAAAACTATGGAGTTTGCTAACTTTGGGAAGTCACAGATAGAAAGCTCGAAAAAAGAAATGAAAGACTACGCCGATAAGACGGTTTATGGTTTAGAAGAAATTCTGAACACAACCGCACAATTGGCATCTAATGGGATTCCTAACTATACAGAACTAACCAAGGCGGCAGGTAACTTGAATGCCGTTGCAGGCGGTTCTAGTGATACATTCAAATCCGTTGCCATGATGCTAACGCAGACGGCAGGAGCTGGGAAACTAACAACTGAAAACTGGAATCAATTAGCAGATGCGATACCGGGTGCTTCAGGATTGTTACAAGACGCTATGTTGAAAAACGGAGCTTATACAGGAAACTTCCGTGATGCAATGGCGCAAGGTCAAATCACTTCCGACGAGTTCAACCAAGCAATTGTACAGTTAGGTATGAATGACGGAGCAGTTAAGGCAGCCACTTCCACAGACACATTGAGCGGTTCTTGGGAGCAGATGAAATCCACTGTAATAAATGGGCTACAAAGTATTATAGAAAAAATAGGCGTTGAAAATATCACAGGGTTCATTGATAAAGTTACTAAAAAAATAGAGGAAGCAATTCCAAAAATAGAAAACATTGTGGATGATATAAAAGACTTTGTTCAATGGATATCTGATAATCGAGAACCATTAACATGGTTGGCAGGAGCTATTACTGGAATTGTTGTAGCTATCAAAGGTTTATCAGCAGTATCTGCTATATTCGGTGCGCTATCATTAGCAACAGGGGGAATCGTTATAGTCCTTGGCGCATTAATAGGCGCTTTGGTAGTAGCTTATACCAAATCTGAAACGTTTAGAAACATAGTCAATGCAGCATTTACAGCTGTGAAAAATGTAGTTATGGGCGTTGTCAACAACTTGGTGGCATACTACAAAATGTTGTGGGGCGTGTTGCAGTGGCTTTGGGAAAAAATAAAAGAATGGGCTTCATGGATTGGTAATAAATTCATTGAAATGAAGAACAGCGTTGTGAACACAGTCAAAAATTTGTGGAACAGCGTGAAAAACTTCTTCAGCAATGGCGTTGGAGACACTTGGAATAAGGTAGTTGGCTGGGTAAAAAACGTTTTCAACAAAGCAACTGAATTGAAGAACAAAGTTTCTGATGTAATCGGTAACCTGTGGAACGGTATCAAAGACACATTCCGTAGAGGTATTGATACAGTATTCAATTGGTTTTCAGAACTACCGACGAAGATGAAGGATGCCATTATTGGTGGTAAAAATGCCCTTGTTGATGCGTTCAAAAGTATTTTCAACGCAGCACTTAAAGCGATAGGTAAACCAGTTAACGCGATCATCAATGGAGCTTCATGGGTGCTAGAAAAACTGGGTGCTGACAAACTCAAAGAATGGGAAGTACCACAATACGCAAAAGGAACACCAAACGGAGGTCATCCGGGCGGGCCTATGATGGTAAATGACGGTAGAGGTGCTGAAGCGGTAATAACACCTAACGGACAAGCATTTATCCCACGAGGGCGAAATGTAGTGTTGAATGCACCAAAAGGCACACACGTTCTAACAGCTGAAGAAACAGCTTATATGACTGGAAACAAAGCACCAAGATATAGATACGCCAAAGGTACAGGCTTTTTCGGAAATCTATGGAACAACGTCAAAGGATTTGCTGGAGATGTTGGAAACAAGCTGAAAGATGTAGTCGGCGATGTATGGGATTTTGTAACAGACCCGGGAGCGTTGGCTAGGAAAGTGTTAAATGGTCTTGGCGTACTGGAAGGGCTTGTCAAATATCCTTTAGATGTTGGTAAAGGTATTCTAAGCAAGGCTACCGAAGCATTGACGAACAAAATCACAGAACTATTCAGCAGTGGCAGTTTAGACACTTCAATGGGCATGCAAGGCGTTTACAAATATTTGGCGGACGTTGCAGTTGCAGTAATGAAGAAATTCCCAGGCTTTCAAGTAACCTCAGGTTATCGTGAAGGCGATCCATACTCACACGGAAAGCACAATGCAATTGATATTGCGCTACCGGGAGTCGTGAATGGTTCCCCTAGATACACAGAAGCAGCCAATTACGCATTTGAGAAGTTTGCAAACAAAATCGGCTATGTTATCACAAATGGTAAAGTTCGTGACCGTTCAGGACAATCAGGTCAACCAGCAACTGGTGCATGGGAGCCATGGCCTGATGGCGACCACTACGACCACGTGCATTTGAACGGTGTTAGAGATCCGCAGGGCGGACTTGTTAGCGGTGGCGATAGCGTTGGTGGGAGTGGCGTAGAACGCTGGCGGCCATACGTAAAACGTGCTTTGAAAATGAATAACTTACCAACCTCATCCGCTTATGTTGATGCGTGGATGCGACAAATCCAAACAGAATCAGGTGGCAATCCGCTTGCCATTGGTGGGAATGACGGCTTAGCAGACGGTAATGCTACTGGATTGCTCCAAACAAAACCGGGAACATTTGCTGCGAATGCTTTTCCAGGATATGGCAATATAATGAGCGGTTTCGATAATATCTTAGCAGCTATCAACTACGCTAAAAAACGCTATGGTTCGGATATATTAGGTGTGATTGGGCGTGGGCATGGTTACGCAAACGGTGGAATTGTAAACCAACATCAAATTGCGGAAATCGCAGAAGGAAACAAGCCAGAAATTATTATTCCGTTAGATAAGGCTAAACGATCAAGAGCGATGCAGTTGCTTGCGATTGCTCAAGATAAGTTAGGAGTAAAACCAAAAAGTGTAAATAATAGTAGCGATTCGAGCGGAACGTTAGAAATATTAGTTTCACTGATGATTCAGCAGAATAACTTGCTATCTAAACTTTTAGCAAAAGACACAAGTGTCAAACTTGATGGTAAAGCAATTGCAGACAATACAAACGGATACTTAGGTAACCAGTTGAAACGTTCGCTATATACAACAGGTTAGGAGGGATAAAGTGAATGGCTATTTAATCGATTTTCGCTTCATAAAAAATCAAGAGATAGTATCTCTAAAAGAAAAATTGGGCATAGAGTGTATTTCTTTTGCACGAAAAGCACCACAACTAAATGTAGAATACCAAGAATTTTCAGGGTCAAACGGTTCGAGAGAAGTCGAAAAAAGTTTCAAATCGTTCACTATCGAAGTGGAATTTTATGCTGAATTCAAAAATATGTATGACTATCAACTAAAAGAAACTGAATTATATGCGTTTCTATTCGATGACGAAGGATATTATGTTTTTACAGATAGAGAACCGGGCAAAAAATACTTTGTCCGTCCTAACTCAGTAGAAGTGAATGAAGTTGGTCTAAGATACGCAACTTACAAGACGACTTTCACTGTTTTTAGAGGTTGTTCCGAATCGATGGCTTCCACGTTATCGGATTTTTCACTGTTTAATGAATGGCAATTTTCACAAGGTCTAGTTGCGGAAGATTATAAGTATACGCATCGAACCAGTAATTTTATCATTTATAATGCTGGCGATTTTGCTATTGATCCACGGGAACATGCTCTAAAAATCACTTTGGAAGGTGAATCAGAAGGCAACGTGACTATTTTCAACAAAACGACAGGGGAACGATTCATCTACTATCCGGAGTTTTCTACGTTGCTAGGCCAAACTTTGACTTTAGACCGTGTTTATCCGAAATTGAACGGTGTAAATTGCGGCATTGACACGAATTTAGGTTTGATAACGTTAGCGGTTGGAACGAATGAAATTGAAATACAAAATGTTACTAGAGTGGAGTCAAAATGGGACTTCATTTTTTTGTATAAGTAGGTGGGAATTTGAAAGATATTTTTATCCAAGACTACGAGAAAACAAAAAAAGAAATATTGACTGAATACGATAAAAGTACATTTATTGAAAATTGGCAAGAGAACGAAACGTGGGAAATTTCGTTTACTATTGTCAAAACAAAATTCAATGAATTGGCTTTTGATTTAGTCGATTATGAAAATTCAGTATTTTTCAATGGACAAGAGTTTATCGTAAAACAAATGGGCGTTTCTGCCGAAGGGGCAGCAATCACAAAAACAGTTACAGCCACGCACATTTACTACACCATGCAAGATGGCTTTCAGTACGACACAATCACAGGAACACGCTCTATCAACCAACTGCTAGCGCATGTTTTCAAACCTGATAACCGTGGATTCACATGGAATGTTGTAGATCCGAACAAGAAGTTTTTGCCAGTTGAACAAGAAAACTTCGGGAATGGGAACTATTTGAAACTGGTTGAAGAAATTTTGAAAGACTATGATGCGATAGTGATTCCGGACAACAAAAATCTTACTTTCTTCCCTCGTTCAGAATATGGTAAAAAAACCGAAGAACAAATACGCTACAAATACAATACCGATTCCGTGAAATTTGATATTGATACTTTGAATTTGAAAACACAGATAAAAGGATTTGGCAAGAAAAAAGAAGACGACACTTACTACTTCACGCCAATCACATATACAAGTAAGCAGTCGGAAAAATGGGGTATACGTGTTCAAAGTCCAGTCAGTGATGATCGTTACACCGTTTCGGGGAACATGCTAGAACGGTTAAAGACAGACTTGCAAGACTATCCAACAATCACTGGCACAGTTACTATGAAATGGCGTGTAGAGCCTAATAAGGGCGATTACGTGGCATTTGTCTATGAGCCGTTAGGTGTCAATACGTATATTCAAGTGGTAGGAATCAAGACGTATCCAGCGATACCAAATAAGCCACCAGAAATCACATTGAGCAACACAAAGAAAACAATGACAGCGATACTCGCTGAAATGGCGAAGAAGGGAGTGATTTGATGGGGTTAGTAAAATTAATCAGTAACCGTATCTCTACGGAATGGAAAGAGAAATTTAATAAAAACATTGACTACCTCAATGATCTTGAGAAGAAATTGTCTGATCAAGACAAATCAACGAACAGTCGTATTGATAATATCGTGC
>ERZ507072.1041-NODE-1041-length-15242-cov-9.088365_pt1 | contig 15242 bp, 12 predicted proteins | sample MGYA00512864_ERZ507072 | MGnify/ENA metagenome assembly ERZ507072 | reverse complement strand
GTTAACCTGTCAACTTGTTAACCCGTTAACCTGAAATTCCGCCAACGGGTAGTAAAACTAAAGAAGTGTCTCTTCAACTTTTCACCTAATCACTCTTCAACAATCCCCTCTCCCCACTTAGCTTTAAATTGAGCTTGCTTCAGTGCCAACTTATGCAAAAAAGCTTTGTGCTCGGCACTATGCGGATTGATGGCGCGGTGTTGCAATGAACGCAGAATAGCTTGTCGTTCATGCGCATACTCATGCAGCTGAGGTGTAAAAGCCCACTCGCTAAATCGTTCCCACACATAGTCAATAGCTTGTTCTGACGGGTGCAACATGTCGGGAGCATAGAAGCGGTAGTCGCGCAACTCGTCAGTAATGATTTCGTAGGCAGGAAAGTAACTTACAAACACTCCCCATTCATTACACAGCTTGTCAATGAGCAATAGCAAGCGTGCTTTGCTCAATGCGTTTTCATGCATGCCATATTTAGCATAGCGGTAAGGGCTGAGTGTAAACACTACCTTAAGTTGAGGCAATTCTTGGTGCAAGTCTGACAGAAAGTAGTGCCAATAGTGTTCCAAGTCTCTCCACGATTCCACCTCTTCATGAAACATGCGGGCAGGCTGTTTGTGGCAGTTGGCAGCACAATAGTCTTTATAAGGCCCTTCGTTAATCCAGTACACGTGGTCGGTGCTGAAAGTAATAAAAAGCACATCCAATTGTGCAAAGAAACGTCGCATTTGTTCCCAATCATTTAGCAACTGTTGCTTGAGTTCTTCCTGCGTAGGAGCTGAGAACAGGGTAGAATAATCCCAGTGCCGCCATTCACCATTGTCACCTCCTAACTGAAAGAACCCAGCGTTCTTAAAAGGAGCCTCAATGCTTTGTGGCAAATAGGTGACCAAGGTGTTGCGTATGCTCACAGGGTTGTAAAGCGTTCCATGCGGATTGACACGTATATGTTGTGGGGCCAAACATTGGCTCAAGCGTTGCCCCATGTGGTCGGCAAAGCATGAGCCAATAAACATTACGTTCGACTGCGGTGTGAGTTGCAGTTGGCTCTCAGGCAAATCAACTATTGTGCTAAAGTTCATAGTGGTAAATATTATTTTAAAACAAAAAAACGCAATCAAACCATAACAGCTTGATCGCGTAAAAAATGTAATGTTGGGGTATCCGGACTCGAACCAGAAAAGGCAGGACCAGAATCTGCAGTGTTACCATTACACCATACCCCAATACTCATGATGACACTCAACCTTGAGTGCTCCTCATTTGTAAGTTTGTTGGGGTACCCGGACTCGAACCAGGAAAGGCAGGACCAGAATCTGCAGTGTTACCATTACACCATACCCCAAACTTATGAGGTGTAATCAAGAGTTCCCCTCTCAATTACGGGTGCAAAATTACTTAGTTTTCTGTTAAGTGCCAAACTTTATGGCGTGTTTTTTAATGTCATATGCACAAAATGCTTGTTTTAAGAGCAAGTGCATCGTCTGTACATAAAAAAAAGCCAGGTTACATGCTTCATTCAGCATATAACCTGGCTTAGTAGTTTATTTACCGCGTTGGTGGAATTCAGGGGTAACCTATTACCCCGTCAACCTGTCAACTCGTAACCCCAAATTCCGTCAATTATTGATGTAAGTTAGTTGTGGAAAGTAAGGCTATCGCCTGCGGCATCCACGTGTATAGGCTTTGTTTTGTCAACGCTGCCCGCCAACAAAGCTTTACTTAAGTCGTTGAGCAACATGCGTTGCAAAGCACGTTTCACAGGACGTGCACCAAACTCGGGGTCAAAACCAGCTTGTGCAATCAACTTAACTGCAGCCTCATTCACATCTAACTGCACGTCTTGATCCTTCAGCAATTTTTGTATGCCATTTACCTGCAAACGAACAATCTGCTCTATTTGAGGTTGCGTCAAGGGTTGGAACATGATAATATCGTCAATACGATTCAAGAACTCAGGTCGAATCGTCTTTTTCAGCATATCCAGCACTTGCGACTTGGTTTCGTCAATGATGCGTTCACGTTCAGCCGCATTTTTGTTAGCTATAGCCTCAAACTTTTGCTGAATCATTTGCGACCCCATATTTGAAGTCATAATGATAATGGTGTTCTTAAAGTTCACCGTGCGACCTTTATTATCGGTCAGTCGGCCATCGTCTAACACCTGTAGCAAAATGTTGAACACATCAGGGTGAGCCTTTTCAATTTCATCAAATAGCACAACGCTGTAAGGTTTACGGCGTACAGCTTCAGTCAACTGGCCACCCTCTTCGTAACCCACGTATCCCGGAGGTGCACCAACAAGACGTGACACGCTGAACTTCTCTTGATATTCACTCATGTCAATACGTGTCATCATGTTCTCATCGTTGAACAAGTAGTCGGCCAAAGCCTTGGCTAACTCCGTTTTACCTACACCCGTTGTACCCAAAAAAATGAAGGAACCAATGGGTCGTTTAGGGTCTTGCAAGCCAGCACGTGAGCGACGTACAGCGTCAGCCACAGCCTGTATAGCCTCATCTTGTCCTACAACGCGCTTGTGCAATTCGTCCTCTAAGTGCAACAACTTTTCGCGTTCGCTTTGCAACATACGTGTTACGGGTATGCCCGTCCAGCGAGCTACCACGTCGGCTATGTCGTCAGGCGTAACCTCCTCCTTTACCATCGCTTCAGCGCCTTGGCGGTTGCGCAGTTGCTCTTGCTGAGCAGCAATGTCGTTTTCAAGTTGTTTCAGTTTGCCATAACGTATTTCAGCCACCTTGCCATAGTCGCCTTCACGTTCGGCACGCTCAGCCTCAAACTTGAGTTGTTCCATTTGCTGCTTGTCTTGCTGAATGCGTGAGAGTACCTCTTTTTCGCCCTCCCATTTAGCACGCAAGTCTTTCTCCTTTTCGCTCAATGTGGCAATCTCTTTGTTGAGTTGCTCCAACTTAGCCGTATCGTTTTCACGCTTAATAGCCTCGCGCTCAATTTCAAGTTGACGCAATCGGCGTGTAATTTCATCCAATTCCTCAGGTTGCGAGTCGCGCTCCATACGCAACTTAGCCGCAGCCTCATCCATCAAGTCAATGGCTTTGTCGGGCAAAAAGCGGTCGGTAATGTAACGGTGTGACAACTGAACAGCCGCAATGATGGCATCGTCTTGAATACGTACCTTGTGGTGATTTTCGTAACGCTCTTTCAAGCCACGCAGAATGCTCACTGCGTCTTCAGGCGAAGGTTCATCCACCATAACAGTTTGGAAACGGCGTTCCAAAGCCTTATCCTTTTCAAAGTACTTTTGATACTCCTCCAAGGTGGTAGCACCAATGCTGCGCAGTTCGCCACGAGCCAAAGCTGGTTTCAAAATGTTAGCAGCATCCATGGCACCTTCGCCCTTGCCAGCACCCACCAAGGTGTGAATTTCATCAATGAACAAAATGATGTCGCCTTGAGCTTGCGTCACTTCGTTAATCACGCTCTTGAGTCGTTCTTCAAACTCACCTTTGTATTTAGCACCAGCCACCAATGCACCCATGTCAAGTGAGTAGAGCTTTTTATTCTTCAAGTTCTCAGGCACATCACCTCTCACAATGCGTTCGGCCAATCCTTCAACAATGGCCGTTTTACCTGTACCAGGTTCACCTATAAGTATAGGGTTGTTTTTGGTTCTGCGCGAAAGAATTTGCAGCACACGTCTAATCTCCTCATCACGTCCTATAACAGGGTCAAGTTTGCCCTCACGAGCTTCCTCCACCAAGTTACGTGCATACTTAGCCAAAGCTTGGTAAGTGTCTTCGCTGCTTTGCGAGGTAGCCTTTTGTCCACCGCGCAATTCCTCAATAGCTTTTTTCAAGCCCTCAGCGTTCACCCCCGCATCTTTCAGCATTTGCGAGGCAGTGCTCTTTACTTCAAGTAAGGCTTGCAACAAAGGTTCCAAACCAACATACGTGTCACCTGCCTTTTGAGCAAAGCTTTGTGCTTTCAGAGCCACATCGTTCGCCTCTTGATCAAGGTAAGGACTTGTCCCACCGCTCACACGGGGTTGATGCATTAATTCTTGATTCACGGCAGCTTGCAGTGAGCGTTCGTTCACACCCAGTTTACCAAATATGAACTTGGTAACGTTTTCGCCCACAGCCAGCACGCCGGCGAGCAAATGAACAGGCGTAATGGCTTGCTGCCCATTTTGCTGTGCACGGTCAACGGCCTGTTGCAAGGCTTGCTGTGCTTTGATTGTGAAGTTGTCGAAATTCATATGTTTATTGTTTTATTTGTTTCGTATTTATTTGTTTTGCCCTTTAAAGAGCAAATCGCTTGCCACTCTCTTTAGTGCATCTATTGCTATAACATATATTTTAAAATAATGACAACTTGTACACCTCGATCCCTTTGTTATATGACAACTTGGGCAGAAATGGTTGTGTGGTACTGACATAATGCGCATAAAAAAACAACCAGCTCAGCACACGGGGTGTGTGCTCAAACTGGTTGCTATATATTTATAAAGTGTGGGTAAAGTCAGAATTAATCTTCATCATTCATGTTAGCCCAAATACCGCTATTCCATACCTTGTTGTTTGATAACTGGGCTTTATTCGAAACTTCGTTGTTGGGGGTAGGCGCAGAGGAAGAAGGCGAAGAACTACCGAGTAGGTTGGCTTCCATGTGCAAGTTAATAACGTTTGCTTGAGGCAGTGTAGGTGGCATGTATGTTTGATGTCTTGGGGCATGTGATGTCCAAGTTATAGGTAGCCTCCTTGGTTTTTTGATGCCATTGTAGCGGTAAAGGGAGTGCTAAATGTTTGATATGCAGGGGTGATTGTGGGGTAAGTTTCTCGGTTGTGCAACGAAAAGAGTAAAAAGAGCGTAAATAAAAGGTAAAAAAGTAGAGTATTTGCATGATAAAAGGTAAAATGGAATACTCTTTATTGTATAAAAAGGAGAGAATCATTAAATTTGCTTCAAGCAAATAATTAAAAATGACAATAGTATGACAAAACAAGAATTAATGCAACGGGCAATAGATCTTGCTACTGAAAATGTGCGCAATGGGGGTGGCCCGTTTGGAGCTGTGATAGTGCGTGACGGAAAAATAGTGGCCGAAGGTGTAAACCGCGTAACCTCGCAGCATGACCCCACAGCACATGCCGAGGTGCAAGCCATACGACAAGCTTGCCAAGCATTGAACACTTTCGACTTAACGGGTTGTGACATTTATTCATCGTGCGAGCCCTGTCCCATGTGTTTAGGTGCCATTTATTGGGCGCACCTTGACCATTTGTTCTTTGCGGGTACCAAAAATGATGCCGCGCGTGTAGGCTTTGACGATGCCTTTATATATAAGGAGTTGCCCTTGCCTATTCATGAGCGCCAATTACCCACTGAAACCTTTATGAACCACGAAGCACAACAACCCTTTGACGAATGGATAAAAAAAGCCGATAAGGTGGAATATTAAGTAGGTATTCAAAATTAGTTGATATAATCGTGTTCATCAGATTTAGTCAATATGCCTTGGTGTAATTAGTAAACAAGTTGACAAGTTAACGGGTTAACAGGTAAGTTGGTCAAGTTTTTTAGCTTCTTACCATTTTAACATAATAAGCGGTGTAGCATACTTACTTGTTAACCCACTAACCCCAAAATCCATCAAAGGATGTCTATATGTGATGGGATTTTAAATGCTAATTTTCGGAAATATTGACTTATTGAATAGACGCAACGATGTAAATTGATAGTCATATAATGGTGGTAAAGGATGGGTGTTGGGGGGTAAAGAAGAGAATATAGGGGGTAAATGGTGTGGATTTATATAAATAATGCAAATTAAGGTTATAATGTTTATAAAAATGCGTCTATTTTATATAGCAACATCATTTTTGGGGAGCTATGAAATAGCTTGTTTCAGTAAAAAAATCATCTCATATACCCATATTCTAATCGAAAGTATAGTTTTTCAAAGGCACATGAGTATAGTACTCAAAGGCACTTGAGTATAGTACTCGATGGCACTTGAGTATAGTACTCGATGGCACTTGAGTATAGTACTCGATGGCACATGAGTATAGTACTCGATGGCACATGAGTATAGTACTCAAAGGCACTTGAGTATTTTTGAAAAAAGCAAATTACAAATTAAATCACATAAGTACCTCCATCCCATTTATTTCAAACACGCACACATCTCTCAACTGTCGGATTTCATTGCTATTTAGCAGCTTCATTCTTAGCGTGTCTTTGTAGAAGACGTAGCGAAGAGAGAGGCAGCGGTGCCATCATTGGATTTCACCGCTGCGTGTTCATAGTTTGATGTCTACGGGGGCAAGAGATGGAAGCATATCCTCATCATTATCTTATTCCATATGATTCAAAGAACAATCTGTATAGACCATTTGTAAAAAAATGAAAGGACAGCTATTAATACTCTTTAGGGTTCACACCAAAATATTCTTTAAAGCACTTAGTGAAATAACTGGGCGATGAAAACCCTGTTTCGTAAGTAACCTGCGACACCGACATGTCTGTGCGATGTAATAGTTCAGCCGCCTTCTTCAGTCGTGCCACACGTAGCAACTCAATGGGTGATAGGCCTGTGAGCGACTTCATTTTGCGGTAAAGTTGTGTGCGACCAATGCCCATTTTAGTAGCCATGTCCTCAACGGTAAAGTCAGGATTCTTTATGTTTTGTTCCACCATAGTGCTAAAGCGTTCAGCAAACGACTTGTCAATGTCACTCACGTCAGCCTTGGCTATGCTTGTGCGGTCGCCAAAGGCCAACTGCAGTCGGCGACGATTGGCAATGAGGTTGCGCAAACGCACACGGAACACTTCAGGACTGAAAGGCTTATCAATGTAAGCATCGGCTCCACAATCAAAGCTCACCATACGTTGGTCGTTGAGTGTACAAGCCGTAAGCATCATAACGGGTATGTGTGAAGTTTGCCATTCATCCTTCAGTCGGCGGCAACACTCCCAACCATTCATAACAGGCATCATCACATCACACACCACAGCATCGGGTATGCTTTGGCGTGCTTTGGTCAGTCCCTCTTGTCCATCAGCCGCCTCAAGCACCATATAGTCGTTGCCTAAGAGCAACTTTATGTAAGAGCGAATATCTTCATTATCGTCAATCACCAACACTGTGGGGCGGTCAGCATCCGTTTTGTTAGCCTTGTTATTAGTAGGCATAGGCAATGGTTCGGGGCGTTGCAGCTCCGTTTGCATTTTGTTCATAGCCTCGGCCGAGCCAATGGTGGGTGCAGCCTCATGCGGTTGCTGCTCTAAAGTAAAGCGTTCATCACATGGCACACTCACAATGAACCTTGTGCCCGTGCCAGGAGTGCTATCGGCACGTACTGTACCCCCATGCAACTCAACAAAGGCCTTCACCGTGGCCAGCCCTATGCCCGAACCATCATGACTCACATCAGCTTGGTAAAAGCGGTCGAATATGTGTGGCAACTTATCGTGTTCAATGCCTTGCCCTGTGTCCTCCACCACAATAGTGAACAAACGACCTTGTTCGGCATTATCAGTAAGTCGAGCTGTAACATTCACCTTGCCGCCTTCGGGTGTATACTTAAAGGCATTCGACAATAGATTATACACCACACTTTCCATTTTGGTGCCATCCACCCAACCCATCCATCCATCGTGCACGGCAGTGGGCTGACAGGTAATGGTGTAGCGAATCAACTTTTTGTGAGCCAAAGCCTTAAAGGGTTCACACCATTGTTTAAGCGATGTGTCAAGTTGTTGGCATACAGGGTTTAACTTCAGTTGGCCGTCTTCATATTTACGGAAATCAAGCATCTGTCCTACCAAACGCAGTAAAATATTGGCATTGGTATGTACCACTTGTAGCAAGTTCTTTTGTTCCTCAGTCAGTCCTGTACTCGACAACAGTTGTTCAACAGGTGCGGTAACGAGCGTGAGCGGTGTGCGCAAGTCGTGTGACACTTCGGTAAAAAAGGTGAGTTTGCTTTGCGTGCTCTCTTCCACCTCCTTAGCCATTTGCACCAACTGGTCACGTTGTTCCTCTAACTTATGCTTTTGCTGTGCCAATTCTTCATTACGGCGAATTGTGATATAGTAAAAGCGTATGCCAATGCCCAACATGATGCCAATGAGCACAATGATAACAATGCAAGCCAGCAAAAGCATGTTCTGCATAGAATAGCGAGAAAGGAAGCGATCCATTTGGCTACCCAACTCATCAATGCGTTGCTCGCGAAATTTTACCTGATCACTCTGCATACGAAATATGCGCACGGTAGCAGCATTAATAACAGCCGATTGCAGCAAGTTTTCACGTTGGTAAGGTTCATGTTTCAGAATGTGCAAAGCCGTTTGAATAACCTTGTCTCCCCCCGTGGGGTACACAAAGGTAGCCATCAACTGTCCTTGTTCCACATTGTCAAGTCCACCGCCTTTGTTGTTCAGTCCGTCCACCCCGATAACCTTAATTTCGGGGTGTCCTAATTGCAAGAGCGCTTGGTGAATGCGCACACCTGTGCGGTCATTAGGAGCCAATACTATTTGTGGTAGTTGCTTCACAGTCTGCAGTAGTGAATCAACTTGTTGTTTTACGCGAGTTCCCTCCCATCCCACTTCAGCTTGTGCCACCACTTGAATGCCAGGTGCCTTTTGCAGGGCTTGTCTAAATCCTTGGTGGCGCTCGCTTGCAGCAGTGCTGGCTAAGCACCCCGTGAGTTCTGCCACTCGTCCATTTCCATCAAGTGATTTGATAACATAAGCGCCAATGTCCTTACCTATGGCACGATTGTCGGCTCCTACGTAAGCAGTATAGTTGTTAGAGGCTATTTTGCGATCAACCACCACCACAGGTATACCATGCTTTATGGCTTTTTCAACCGCGGATGTAAGGGGGCGTTCTTCGTTAGGGCTGACCACTAACAGGTCAATACCCTTGTCAATCAAACTATCAATTTGACGAATTTGTCGGTCATTGTTATCGTAGGCTGTGCGAATGTCAAGTTGAATGTTTTTATGAAAAGAAGCTTCGCGCTGCATTTCGCGGTTCATTTGTTGTCGCCAATCATCGTGGCTGCACTGCGAAATGCCAATGCGAAAGTTGGGGGAACTCTCATTACAGGCTGTAGTGAGCATGAGTCCCCCCGCTGCGAGCAGTAACGTAGTAATGTGCAGAGCGTATTTCATGGGTGATGAAATGAAAAAAAGTAGAGGTTATAAAGGAAATGTATTGTAAATAAGGGGTTAACACAATCAGTGTCAGCCCCTTTTGATGAGTCAAAGTTAGAAAAAATTTTTTGAAAAATAGCGGTATCATCCAAAATAGTTGCGTGCAATGGCACGAAACTTCATGCGGTTAGGCACCGTTTCGAGTGTAACCTCATCAACATGGCAAAGGTCGCGAATGGCATAGATGCCTAACTCCTCGTCAGTAGTTTGTCGCCCTACGTTGCGAAACAAATGGTTGCGTGCGTCAACCACCTCAATAGCTTCATTGTTATAGTCGGCAGGTTCCATGCTGGCTCGCAGTTCGGCTTGCACGTAACGTTCCAATGCGTCAACAAAGTCGGTTGTTTGATCTATCATGAGTGTATGCTTATTGTTAAGTATGTATTCAAAATTAGTTAATATAATCATGTTCAGATTGGGTCGATATGTCTTGGCGTATTCTTTCGCCCCTAAACATAGGCTTCATCGGTCACTTAGCCCACTGCGCTTCCTCTTCAACCTGTGTATCAGAACGAAATACGGCACCCATTCATATCAGCTAATTTTGAATACCCGTTGGCGGAATTTCAGGTTAACGGGTAAACAAGTTGACAGGTTAACAAGTAAGTATGCTTTACACCACTTATTATGTTAAAGTCAGAATGACAAGAAACTTAAAAAGCTTGGCAAACTTACCTGTTAACCCGTCAACTTGTTTACTAATTCCGCCAACGCGTTATTATAGAAAATGAATACTCACGTATTCGTTATATTCCAAAACAAGCGAGTGAAGGAGGAAGCCTTCACTCGCTTGTTTGCTTGCATGGGGGGCGAAGATGGGAATCTTCGTTTGCTAAATTACTTGCCAATGCTCTGCACGCTGCGGCGCACTTGTTTGTTAATTTCAACAAACATATATTTGGGCTGGTTAGTTTTTACTTTGTTTTCAACACGTTGGTACTCGCGCATGGCATATTCCTTTGACTTATCAAAGGTGATGCGCGACATTTCAGCTTGTGTTTTACCCGTTTTGACACTATCAAGTTTTTCGTCGGGAAAATAGTCGTCAAGGTCAACATCGCCTATCATGGTGGTTTCAAGAAAGGTTAAGTTCTTTTTGCTGGCATCGGTGTAGTAGCCTACAAACATGTGACCTGGCATTTGCACCAACACAGGGGTGATGTTGATGGCTCGTAATAGGGAGGCAAAAAGCACACTGCCATCAACACAGTTGATTTGTGAAGAACTGAGCGCATCTTGAAAGGTGCGAATTCGCTGTGAATAGACTACATTGCTCGACAAGCTGGAGTAGGAAACTGAACTGTAACGGAAGTTGCGCTTTTGCAACACATACCACAATGCATACACTTGCTTGTCAACTTGTTGCGCATTGCCTTGATAACCTAAAAAGCGACGCACGATGCGTGTGTTGAGAGCCTCGCGCAATATTTTATCGATAAGTGGACTCTCTTCGTTGACATAGGCGGCATAGAACAAGCGAGTACTAACATATTGGGGTTTGCCGTTAGGTTGCTGCTTGTAGTAACCTAACAGACACTCGTTGATGCTACGTACCGAAAAGGTGCGTACACGTTGTCCCCAGTCTTTGCCATTTACTTCCACCTGCGCTACTACGCTGATAGGTTCCGCTTGGTCGTTGTTGCGCAAGGCATCGTAACGCCACAAGATGTCGGGATAGATGATATACTCTTTGTGCTTTTGAGGCAGAATGAAGGTGGACACCGAACGGGCATAGAAGGGAGTTTCGGCCAATTCAATGCGCACTAATGTGTTGGCTCGTTCGCTTTTGAGCTTTATGGCTATGCACGACTTGGGGTTGCCCACGTAGGTGCCTGCCATGGGTTGAATGATTTGGGCATCGGTGGTGGCTACCGACAATATGGCTGAGGGGAAGAGATTGCCACCTAATTGGTCGACTATTTCATAGCTGGTGTTGAAGGGACGCTTGACTACCATAAAGGTGATAGCGCTGACCAAACTCACTAAGGCCAGTACAACTAAGGTGATGCGCAGCACCAATGTGCGCTTTGTTTTTGCTACATTCAACATGATAGGATTTAGTTGACAGGTTGACGGGTTAACAGGTTAACGGGTAAGTTTGTCAAGTTTTTCAAGCTTTATGCTATTCTGATTTTTACATAACAAGTAACGTATGGCATATTTACTTGTTAACCTGTCAACTTGTTAACCCGTTAACTAAAAAGTCCGCCAATGGGTAAAGCGTTATTTTTGAACACCTTACATGGCTATGGTGTAAAGATAGAGTACGGCAGCAGGAATGGCAATTAATGAGGAATCGAAGCGGTCGAGCATGCCACCATGTCCTGGCAGAATGTTGCCACTATCTTTTATGCCCAATTGACGTTTAAACAAGCTCTCGACCAAATCGCCCCAAGTGCCAAACACACAAACAGTGAGGGCTAAACCTAACCAGCCCATGAGACTGAGTGTGTCTGGATTGAAGTGCCACAACAATGCGCCAACAACTAAGCAGAGTACACCACCGCCTATGCTTCCTACCCACGACTTGTTGGGCGAGATGCGCTCAAATAGTTTGGCAGGGAAGTACTTGTGCAACAATGAGCCGCAGCAGTAAGCCCCCGTGTCGCTTGTCCATAAAAAGAGAAATACGCTCAATGGATAGATGGGCAAGAACTGAGTAGTGTTGGTGAAAGGATTGTACTGAAAAGCCAAAAGGTTGAGCATACTAAAGGCTAAGGCCACATACACTTGCGAGGCAAATGCATAACCCCAGTTTTTGAGTGGGTCGGGCTTTTGCAAGTAGAGTTCACTTACCAACAAGTAGATGATGGACACCAAATAAGGCACAAAGGCACGCGAAGGGGTGTAGTCGCCACAATAGCCAGCAAAGGCTACAAACAAGTAGACGGCTGCTATGGTGTTGATGAGTTTGTTGACCGAGGCACCTGCATGGTTATTGACGTTGGTTGAGAACTCCCATGTGGTAAGACCTGTTATGATGGCAAATAGCACCGTAAAGGTGATGGGTGAATAAAGTATGCCCCCTACCAACACAGCAACGAAGATAATGCCAGTAAGCGAGCGGATTACTAAATTATTCATGATAGATAGATGTTTTTTCTAACGCGTTGGAGAGTTCTTGGTTAACGGAGGAGAATAGGTTAACGGGGTGACGAGTTAACGGGGTGACGGGTAAGTTTGCCATTTTTTTGCTTCTTTCTATATTCTGATTTTAACATAATAAATAGCATATAGCATACTTACCTGTTAACCTGTTTACCTATAAACTTGTTAACCATGAATTCACCAATGTTTTTTTGTAAATAAAAATGGCTACCCACCCATTTTACATCAGTGGGTAACCATTTATTGAAATAGGGGTTTTAAACTCACTCTGCCTGTGGTGCAGGAGGAGTGGGAGGAGTAGTAGGCTGTTTATGCTCATCAGTGTGAGCATTGTCAGTAGCCTCGCTTTCAGCATTTTGTTGCTGCTCCTCGTCAGTTGACTTTTCATGCTCCAACTTTTTGGCACGTTCGTCAGCCAACTTAAGAGCTTCTTCCTCCATGAGAACATCGGTACGGCTCTTCCATGGGCGAGGGCCAAAGATGTGTTCAACGTCCTCGGTCATGATAACCTCACGCTCTACTAAGAGGTCTGCCAATTGATTGTGCTTGCTGGCATTTTCGCTCAATATTCTTTTAGCACGTTCATATTGTTCAGTTATCATGCGCTGCACTTCAGCATCAATGAGTTCAGAGGTGCGTTCTGAATAAGGCTTGGTAAAGTTGTACTCGCTTTGCGGATTGTAGTAGCAAATGTTGGCCAACTTATCGCTCATGCCTAAGTAAGCCACCATGCCATAAATACGTTTGGTTACACGCTCTAAGTCGTTGAGTGCTCCACTTGAAATGTGTCCAGTGAATAACTCTTCGGCAGCACGTCCGCCTAACAATGAGCATATTTCATCGAGCATTTGTTCACGTGTGGTAATGGTTCGCTCCTCGGGCAAATACCAAGCAGCACCCAAAGCCTGTCCGCGTGGCACAATGGTAACTTTCACTAAGGGGTTGGCATATTGCAACAACCATGACACGGAAGCATGACCAGCCTCATGAATGGCAATAGAACGTTTTTCGTCCTCAGTCATTACCTTCGATGTTTTTTCTAAGCCACCAATAATGCGGTCGACGGCATCTAAAAAGTCTTGTTTGCCCACTTCCTTGCGATTATGGCGAGCTGCTATCAGCGCGGCTTCATTACAAACATTGGCAATATCGGCACCTGAAAAACCTGGAGTTTGGCGTGCTAACATTTCTATGTCAACTGTTTTGTCTAACTTCAAGGGTTTCATGTGAACCTTGAATATAGCTACACGTTCTGAGAGTTCAGGCAAGTCGACATGAATTTGACGATCGAAGCGTCCTGCACGTAACAATGCAGGGTCAAGAATTTCGACGCGGTTAGTAGCAGCTAGCACTATGACACCAGTGTTGGTACCAAAACCATCCATCTCGGTGAGCAACTGGTTGAGCGTGTTTTCGCGTTCATCATTACCTCCCATAGTTGGGTTTTTGCCACGTGCACGACCAATGGCATCAATTTCGTCAATAAAGATAATGCAAGGAGCCTTTTCTTTGGCTTGCTGAAAGAGGTCGCGTACGCGGCTTGCACCTACGCCCACAAACATTTCAACAAAGTCGGAACCTGCCATTGAGAAGAATGGCACATCAGCCTCACCAGCTACGGCTTTGGCCAAGAGGGTTTTACCTGTTCCTGGAGGGCCTACCAAAAGAGCGCCCTTAGGAATTTTACCACCTAAGTCAGTGTACTTTTGTGGATTCTTGAGGAAGTCAACTATCTCGCGAATCTCTTGCTTAGCGCCCTCTTGTCCTGCCACGTCTTTAAAGGTGATGTGGGTGGAGTTTTTACCATTTTTCTCGAACAAGCGTGCTTTGCTTTTGCCCACGCTGAAGATGGACCCCATGGAGTTGCCTCCACCTCCCACACGGCGCATCATGAAAAAGTAGAGTGCTACTAAAAGTATGATAGGCAGCAAACTGCTAATGAGACGTGAGAAGAACTGGTCGCTCTCTTCATAGCGCACACGACCTTTGTAGTGAGTGTCAAGAAAATTATTTACCGCATCAATGTTGGGATACTTGGCCGACACAGTAGGAGCAGAGCCTGTTTGATCAGAGCCTTGCTTAAATACATCGCGAATTTTTTCGGGGGTTACAACAAAGCTGACGTTACCATCGGTTTTGTTTACCACCACCTCGCGTGCATAGCCTTGTGCCACATACGAGCGCAATGTGCTGTAATCAACTTCTTTGTCAATGCCTCCCGTACTGCTGTTACCACTATTATAAAGCATCACTACCAGCCCTACAATCATTAGTATGTAGAGCCACGTTAAGTTGAAGCCGCCCAATGGTGAACGACGACGTCCACCATCACGTTGTGGTGTAGAAGGCATATTGTTATTTTGCTTCATATTCTATTCTTTATTTTATGCAAGGTTGGCATATATTATAGGTATAGGTGTTTGCATGCCAACGCAGGGACGTGATTAGTCCAAATTAGCTATTTGGGTTAATTCAGCGTCATCCCAAAGATTTTCGAGGTCATAATGTTCACGCGCTTCGGGTAAGAAGATATGAACCATTACCGTGCCATAATCCATAGCCACCCATTCACCATTTTCGCGTCCAGCAATTGCGGCAGGTTTTTCGCCAGCTTGTTTACGAGCAAACTCTTCAACCGAATCAGTAATAGCGTCAACTTGCTGAGGTGAGCCACCTGTGCAAATAACAAAAAATGAACTGGGAGCAGTAATGATATTTCTTAAATCAACTGTCACAATGTCACGGCCTTTCTTTTCTTGAATACCGTCAATAATTACATTTACTAGCTTTTGTGCTTCTTCCATTTATTCTATTTTTGATTTTGGGTACAAAGATAGTGCAAGGCGAGCGCAATGCAAAATGAAAGTCGAAGAACTTTCATTTTGCATGGCCGAGCCGCAGCCTATCTTCGTGAAACAAAGTAGTGCAAG
>ERZ507072.1031-NODE-1031-length-15361-cov-5.625768_pt1 | contig 15361 bp, 6 predicted proteins | sample MGYA00512864_ERZ507072 | MGnify/ENA metagenome assembly ERZ507072 | reverse complement strand
TTATTTTCAAGCTTCTTTCGAAACCCGGTTGCTTATCACTCGCAGCAACAGTTCAGTAGTTTATCAGAACTTGCTGTTCGTGTCAAGCAGTTTTTTCATCTTTTTTCGAAGATGATCACCACCGCTTTCACGGTAGGTTTACAATATAGCATATTGCCTTTTCCCTGTCAATAACTTTTTACCATATCTTTACAAGCATTTCATGTTGTCTCAACAGTGTCTGGTTATTTGGGATAAAAAAAGAAGCCCAGAGATCAGGATTCTCTTTTCTGGCAGAGCTAACGGAGAAAGAGGGATTTGAACCCTCGCGCCGCTTTAACACGACCTACACCCTTAGCAGGGGCGCCTCTTCAGCCTCTTGAGTATTTCTCCACATCGTCTGAATGATCCTCTGCCAATATGCTATTGGTATGCGTCATTTCTGAACGCATAAATCATTATATCTATTTATATTGCGTCTGTCAACCACTTTTTCAGGAAAATTCTGCAATGGCATTTTCGATGCGTTTTTTCACCTCTGCTGCCAGCTCCAGCGTCTTCATTCCTTTATATTCTTCATAAGGAATCGGGTCAAGGTAAATCACCTTAACCGTTACCGGTTTGATTGTATGGCTGTCAAATGGAACGAACGAGTTGATCAGTGCTGTCGGGACAACCGGGCACTTTGCCTTATAAGCACTTTTAAAGCTGCCGCCCTTCATTTCCAGCATCTGATTTCCCTGGCGGCTTCTTGTTCCTTCTGCAAAGATCAGAAAGTTATCCCCGCCTTTTACCCGCTCTGCCACCTGATTGATTACCTGCAGGGACTGCCGGATATCCTCCCGATCGATTGACAAAGAGCCGGTAATCTGAAATACCTGTTTTAATAATAGGACATTTCTCACCTCTTTCTTATTTACAACGCCGAAGAAATGATCACAGGTTCCGGTAATTGCCAGGACATCAAACATTCCCTGATGGTTCGGGTACAGAATAAACGGTTCCTCCGGCAGCTTTTCCTGACCATGCGCTTCTAATACAATTCTCCCGCCCTTGCATGCCCGCTCTACCCAGAACTGCAGATGCTTCCAGCGCTCTTCTTTTGTATAGCGCTCGGGATGAGCCGCCATACGGCACAGCTTCGGCCAGCAGACAATTACGAAGAACAGGTTGGTCACCACCATCAGGATAATTCGTTTCATACAAATTCCTCCCTGTATTTTTCTGCAGCGGTTTCATACAAATCGGTTCCTTCCGAATCCATGCAGACAATGACCGGAAATTCTTCTACGGTTAACTTGCGGATTGCTTCTGTGCCAAGGTCTTCATATGCAACAACCTCTGCTTCCCGGATGGATTTGGATAATAATGCGCCCGCTCCGCCGACCGCAGCAAAGTAAACGGCACCATTGCGCACGACTGCTTCTTTGACCGCGCTGCTCCTGCGTCCTTTTCCAATCATGCCAAGAAGTCCCAGATCCAGAAGCTGTGGCGCATACTTATCCATTCGGCTCGCGGTTGTCGGTCCTGCAGAACCGATCGGTCTTCCTTCCCGCGCCGGGGACGGCCCCATATAGTAAATAATTGTTCCGTCGATTGAAATCGGCAGCTCTTTTCCTGCTGTAAGCGTTTCCTGCATCCGTTTGTGGGCCGCATCACGCGCGGTATAAATTGTTCCGGTCAGATATACATAATCCCCTGCTTTGAGCTGTTTTGCCTCCTCGCGGGTCATTGGTACTTTGATATGCTTTTCCATTTGTATTCTCCCCTTTATGCGCTTAGAGTTCTCTTTTGGCATGGCGGTTTACATGACAGCAGATGTTGACTGCAACCGGAAGCCCTGCAATATGCGTCGGATAGGTATTAACATGAACCGCCAGAACGGTCGTGGTACCGCCCAGTCCGCCGGGACCGATTCCTGTCTGGTTCAGCTCCTGCAAAACCTCTTTTTCCAGGTTGCTCACCCATTCAATTTCTGAATGTTCCCCTGTCGTGCGCAGCAGTGCTTTTTTCGCCATCAGGGCGCATTTCTCAAAGGTACCGCCGACACCGACACCGACAACCATGGGAGGACAGGCATTCGGTCCCGCATCCTTTACCGCCGTCAGGATAGCATTTTTGACACCCTCCAGGCCATCTGCCGGTTTCAGCATAAAAACACGGCTCATATTTTCACTTCCAAAGCCCTTGGGCGCAACCTGAATCGTCACGCGGTCTCCGGGCACAATTTCATAATAGAGCACGCCGGGTGTATTGTCCCCGGTATTGACTCGCAGAACGGGATCTCCAACAACGGATTTCCGAAGGTATTCTTCTGTATAACCAAGACGGATTCCTTCCTGCACTGCCTCTTCCAGGCTTCCGCCTTCAAAATGAACCTCCTGTCCCACTTCCAGAAAAACGACAGCCATTCCGGTATCCTGACAGATCGGGATCTCATCCTTTTTGGCAATTTCCAGATTTTCAGAAAGCTGATTTAGAATCTGACGCCCCAGAGGAGATTTTTCCTCCTGACAGGCTTTTTCAAATACGCAGCGCATATCCGGGGACAGACTGTAATTGGCTTCAATGCACATATCCCTTACCGCGTCCCGCACCTTTTCTACCTGAATGCTTCTCATTTGTTTTACTCCTTACATATATTCACAGTTCACTCGTGCCTATAGTATACCGCGTTTCCTTCCGACTAGCCACTCCTTTTTGACCTTGCCTTACTTTTTGACATTTTCAAAGAACAGTCCTATACTGTGCATGCATGGAATGATATGCTTGCACGGAATGATGTCCATGCATGGAATGATATGCTTGCACGGAATGATCCCCAGATTTGATTAAAAAAGAAAAGAGACTTACCATGATATTTTTACAGATCTTCATCTGCCTCGCCGCGCTGTATGTGTTTCTGATGCACCCCAGAATCCGCCGCGCAGACAGCTCCCCCTTTCTCGGCACATTTTTTGCCCACAGGGGACTGCATGATAATAACCATCAGATTCCTGAAAACTCCCTTGCCGCCTTTCAGAGAGCAGTAGATGCCGGATACGGGATCGAATTGGATGTCCAGCTTTCTGCCGACCGGATCCCTGTTGTCTTCCATGATGCAACCCTCAGCAGAATGTGCGGTATCGACCGACGGGTAAACGAACTGACCTTTGCAGAGCTTCGTCAGCTTTCCCTTGTAAATACGAAAGAGCAGATTCCTTCTTTTCAGGAAGCATTAGCCCTTGTAAACGGGAAGGTTCCGCTTCTGGTTGAGCTTAAAATGGAACATCTGGATTTCGACATTCCCCGAAAAGCAGACGCCCTGCTTTCAGAATACTCCGGGGATTACTGTATCGAATCCTTTCATCCTGCCGCACTTTACTGGTATCGAAAAAACCGCCCGCAGATTTTCCGCGGGCAGCTTTCCACCAATTTCAATATTGAAAATCACTCTCTGAGTCCGTTCCAGTATCTGTTCGGAAAAATGATCCTGAATTTTATCAGCAGACCGGATTTTATTTCTTATAATCTGCTGTTCCAAGGGGATATCTCCCTGAAGCTGGCGCACGGTCTGTTCCATGCCCCCTGCGCCGCCTGGGTTCTTCGCTCGGAAAAGGAATTGGAGCAGTGTCAGAAGCAGTTTTGTATGTATATTTTTGAAAATTTTTTACCAAAGCAAAAATAACCGGACAAATACCCTCATGAAACCTTCCGATAAATTGCTGCAATTCCTGCAACCACCGCAAGTCCGATAAACGCAATCAGAAGATAGTTGGTTTTTGTCGAAAGCCTGACCGGAACCGCTTCTTCCAAAGTCTCTTCTGTCAGTTCGACCCGATGTCCCCGCACCAGCAGACGCTGGGTATTTACCCCGTAGGGTGTACAGGTGACAAGCGTAACCAGATCTTCCTCCGGCTGAATTTTCAGAGATTCTGTTTCCTTTGGCTCTACGATACGGATCTGATCCACCTCATAGCCCAGGGTCTGATCCAGTACATGAAGGTAGAGCAGATCCCCCTCCTTAACCAGATCCAGATCCGTAAAAAGCTTCGATGACGGTAATCCCCTGTGTCCTGCCAGAACACAGTGCGTCCCGCTTCCGCCAACCGGAAGGGAAGAACCGATCAGATGTCCGGCTCCCTGCGTCAGGGCATCCTCTCCTGTTCCATGCAGAATCGGAACCCTGACTGCAATTGCAGGGATTTCAAGATAGCCCATGACACCGTTTCCGCTGATATTCAACAATCCCTGATAAAGAGGATCCGGCTGGATCGCTTCCCCTGCCGCAAACGCATCCGGCACACCCTGTCCGCTGATTGTCTGATTATAATCCTGCGCCGCTTTTAAAAGTGCACTGTAATCCTCTTCCTTGAGTTCTCCGAGATTTTCTTCATAAGTATTCACCAGTTTTTCCTGACGCTTCTCATTCCAGAAATTCCCGATAGCAGGATAAAACAGTGCCAGCAGACCGCCTGCAAACAGAAGAAAGATCAGCAGGCTGTAGATCCAGCCTGCTCTCTTTTTATCCTCTTTCATCCTGCTTCTTCCTTCTGGAGATTCCATACACCAGCGCCGCTGCTGTCAGCAGGAGAATACCATTACGGGCAAATCCGTCTGTTCCCTTTCCGCCGGTCGCAGGAAGCTCAAAGAGCTTCGTATCCGTCAGGGATACTGCAGCCTTCGCTGCTTCAGTTGATAACCCATACGTCCAGCTGCCTGCGCCTGTTATTGCCTGACCATTTTTATCTTTTTCTGTTCCTGTAACATCCCGAAGGATACCGGTATAGCATGTCGGGTCATCCGGGTTTGTCTTTGCAGTCAGACGAATTGTCAGAGTATCTGTATTGACACTGTAGCCGGAGGGGGCTTTTACCTCCTTTAAGCTGTAGTCTACTCCGGCATCCAGACCCTTCAGCCAAAAGCTGCCGTCTGTCCCCTGCGTCGTCAGATCTTTCGTATATCCTGTAGTCGATGCAGCAGTTGTCTGATCCTGTGCCAGGGTATAGCTTCCGTCTTCGTTATCCTTAAAATACAGAGGAGTCGTGGTTCCGTCCCTGCTGATCTGGAATACTGCATTTGTCAGCTTCTTTCCTTCTGTTCCTGCTTCCAGCTTAACCACATTCAGGCCGTAGGTGAAAACGGTTGTCTTCGGAGAAGGAAGCTCTTTCTCCTCCGTATCGATCCGATAAATCAGCTTCGCCGTATTGGGATTTCCTTCGGCTCCCATTTTTGCATCTTCTGTTACAACCGCCGTATAGGTGATTTTTACAGAAACATATGGCCAGGATTTCGTTGCTGCATTATAAAAGGTTCCATTGTAGATACTTGAAAAATCAATAGTTACAGGGCCGTTTGCTGAATCCTCAGAAACGGCATAGGAAGCTTTCGCGATCTCTGTTTCTGCGTTTTCGGCATCCACACCATATACCGAAATACTATCTGTCGAGATGGAAAGGTTTGTCGGGGTATCTACCACTTTAAAGGTCTTATTTGTACTGTTGTCAGGGTAATGCGGAACCTGTGCTACGATCGTGTAATGAATTGTATCTCCGATCTGCGCAGTTTCTGTTGTCTTTCCGGCGCTGATGGCAACCGGCGTGGTGCCATTTTTACCGGTAATCTTTTTATCGATGGAAAGGGTTTTTCCCTTCAAAACTGCACCCTTTGCTTTAAGCTCCCACCGATCTGCACCTGTCTCTGTTGTTTCTGAGGTGTCCACACTGACCAGCATATTCAAAAAGGTCATTTCCTCGCAGGACGGGATCACAAGATAGGCACCGACGGGAAGGTCTGCTTTAGCAGTAGTACCTGTTACGCTCCAGGAAGCAGAATAAGGAGTTTTTGTGGTTGCTGCCGCCAGCTGATTGACAAGATCACTCTGTTCTTTTGCTCCAGTTCCTGTTTTCGTCAGCTCGGTGATCTTTTTTATCTCCGCTTCCTCTGTAGTACCAGTGCCCACCAGTACGTCCTTTGCCCAATCAGTCAGGTGATATTCCAATGCGTTTGACCCGGCATCATAGTTGGCATACAGCACCTGATAGGTTGCCCAGGTGATACTTTTCCCCTCCGGGACACTGTTAATCGTAACATTCGCTGTGCTGGTGACGATCTTGCTTGTTGTATCCGCAGCGAGGGTCTGTGCCGATACGTCAGCCGTCACTCCCGGCAAAAACAAGATGCTGCAAAGCAGTAATACAACACTGAGCATCGTGCGCAAGACGGATCGTGCCGTCCTCCCAAAAACAAATCTGTCATTATGCCTCATTCTTTTTTCCTCCCTTTTTCTTTTTTGTATGGAGCATCCAGAGTGCTGCCAGAAGCATTCCAACGCCCGCTGTCAGGTTCCACAGCACGCCGGTTCCGCCGGTCTTTGGCAGCTCCCAGATACATTCGTTATACACTTCAAAACCAATCCGGTAACGAAGCGGCTGTTCTGCACGCTGTTCTGTCTCTGCTTCCAGTGTCACATTCGTCAGCTGTTTTGGTTCCTCCAGCTTCTTTCCGGTCTGTTCCTCTGTCAGACAGGTGATGGTCACCTGCGGCGCCGTCCCTGCTTCCTTTGATGCCGGAATGATTTGGATTTTGAAAATACCCTTATTCAGCGTATATCCGCTGGGCGTTTTCGTTTCCTTCAGATACCATATGCCGGCAGGATCGGCATCGTAAATTGCCAGACCGGTAAAGTGCACTTTGCCGTCAGCACCGGATCGGATTCCGCTCTGTCCGGGTACCGTTTTTTTACATGCCTCATCCAGATACAGCGTAAATTCTGCTCCGGGCACTGCCGGATGACTGCCGTCATCATTTGTTCCAAGACTGTATTTTGTCAGTTCAAGATCATAGAGCTGCTGCGTATTGGTCGCTGTCAGGATTTGCTTTGTTCCATCCTTCCGGCTGTCTATCGTCTCGATAAAACCGGTCAGAGAATTTTGATTCTCATCCTTTGCAGTCTCTCTCAGCTGATAGGTAATGACTCCTCCGGCTCCCTCTGCCTGTACGCAGATTCCGGGGATCGTCCAGCTGATCCTTCTCGATCCGCTGTCTGCCGATACTGCCGCTTTCTGACTTGTATTGACGGTCTTTGGCAAACTGTCCACCGTCGGAGGAATCGTAGTAACATCTGACACTGTTCTGCTGTTCTGCGTCATTTTGTAAACTGCAGTTCCATAGCTTACACTGCCCACCGATGCCGACAGCCCCAGCTCGATTTGTGTCTCTGCCGGTACTGCCACGGTCTGTTCCCAGTTTTTCTGCAGGGTCAGCTCTGTATAATACAGTCCGCAGTTCCAGCGGTTTGTAATGTATTCCGCCGTCTGCATGGCATCCAGTTCCGGCAATTGAATGCCGTTTCCGCCATTTTGAATCACTGCACAATCCAAAGGTGCAGCTCCGGACTGCTCTGTATCTGCCTTCGTATATACCGGCTCCGCCTTATCCGTTTCGCGCAGGGAATGCCAGTCATAGTACTGTGTATCACGCTTCGGCGTAACACTTAACTGCGACCAGCCAAGCAGCGGCTTTGCAGCATTTGAACCAATTTTGTAATCACATCCGTCATCCTGCAGTACCACATAATAAGTGCCTGCCTTCAGATTTGTAAACGTATACTTTCCGTCTTTTCCTGTAACCTTTTTCTCAACGGCTTTTCCTGTTATATCCTGAACCGGATACAAGGTCTTTCCTGCGACTGTAACCGCAGCTGCCCCGTCCTCTCCGGTGTCTGTATACAGATATACGTCCACCTTCTGTAAAATCTTATCCTCGGCAGGATGCCCCAGAGTACCTGCCTGATATTCGCCGTCCTGATCCTGATCCAGCCATACCGTTCCCGTAATTGTTCTCGAGACCGCTTTGATAAATACTGTCTGACTGCTGACAGGGGTCGATGTACTTCTGTAAAAATAATTATTCCAGTAACTGCTTCCTCCGCTCTGGGTCTTACCTCCGCTGACAAGCAGCGTATTCCCCGTATCGCAGGGTGATAATGTGATCTTCACCTCCAGAGTGCTTTCACTTGCGATCTTCATCTTGCCAAACAGCGCTGCTGCACTTGTCGCTGCAGCCTCCTGTCTGCCGATTCCGGATACCCCAAGGGTTACGACCCACTTTCCATTCTGCTCCCCTTCTGGATTTGCCTTAAGCGCTGTCCAGCTTCCTGCAGCTGTCAGCATGTCTGTCCGTTCGCTTTTTCCAGGTACCGTCTGACCCGATGCATAGCGGATCCTGCCGTCTTCCCGGAAGTTGTTGTAGCTCTCCTCGGTTGCAAATAACAGCTTTGCAGCTTTGATCCGGTAAGCTCCCGTAAAGGAGGTTCCTCTTCCATCCCCGTTATAGGGAAGCACGTCGCAGAATTCGATGCTCTGCGCTTCAGAGGTGGTATTTTTGTAATGAAGGGTATAAACCAGATCCTCTCCCAGCTCTGTCAGGTTTTTCTCTGTTGTTTTGGTGATCTGATCATCCATCGTGCGGATCGGCGTGATATCGACACTGGCCGTTTTCGCCGCGCAGGTCAGATTATTATGTTCTTCGTAGGTTGTATTGATCTTAACCCTCGTGGTCAGCGGCTTGCCGTTCTCTACATCCTCCTCTTCACTTCCGCCCGCCGTGCCGATGCTGCATGCATAATAAAACTCCGGCAGACCCTTTGAAATATCGCTGACGCTCGTGCGCAGCTTTACCTTCGAGGTTCCGTTTTCTGCTTCTTCTGTAGTAACCTCCCATGCGAGTTCATTGCTGCCATACTTGCATCCTGCTGCCGAATAATCAAACCGCAGGCTGCCCTTTTCATAATGGAGACCTTTGGGAAGCTCCAGCGTAATCTCCACAACTGTCTGCTGGGTACCGTTTACAACCAGCTCATGATCCTTGGTTGCACTGGATATCTGCAGCATCGGCTGTACCCGGAAGTTTGCCGTTCTTTCCCCTTCGGAAAGATTGTATTCCCGTTTTGTCTTATTGGACGCCGCCTGCTTATCCGTATTGCGGATCGCGATGCTGCTTTCCAGTGTATACAAAAGAAGGGAATTTCCGGAATAATAGCCGGTATGCGTTCCGCCCACCTTACTGCCGTCTGCATATTCTGTCTTAATGTAGCGGTCCCAGTAGGAATGAGACTGCTGCTTTCTGCTGTAGCCTTCCGGCAGCGTTCCGTTTCCGGTTCCGTATGCGGTAATCCCGTTTTGCTGTCCGTAAACAGCTTCCTGCCAGTTATACTGATACAGAAGCTCCGAAAGCTTTTTATCCTCATAAGCCTCTTTATACTCCGGACGGTAAGTGGACCAGCAGCGTGCATCATTTGTCGTACAGTAGGTGCTTCCGGTTTTTTCAAACTCATCCGTCACCTTCATTTTGCTCTGTACAGAAAAGCTTCGTCCGGTCCTTATGCAGCAATCCCTAAACTGATACAAAATTGCCACACAGTGTCCGCGCTGCGATCCATCCTCATTCTGTCCAAAGTAATCGTAGAGATTCTGCAGCGTTTCAAAATAAATCAGATCTTCTTCCTTGTGCTGATCCATATCCGCCGTGCCGCCATCGTCTCCATGTGCATCCGCTGTTTTCGTCCAGTTCGTGCCATCCGGCTTTGCCGCATATAAAATCGTCAGCTCATAGCTTTGGGTCTTGTATGGCCGCGACATACTCCATGTCGTCGCATCCTCCGTTGTACTGATATAAAAAGCTCCATTTCCAATAGAAACTGTATTGCTGTTTGGCCGGTAACCCTCTTGAATGACCTTACCGGTTCCATAGGGCGTATAGGCATCCGCATCAAATTTCTGCAGCAGATTCATCGCCGTCATATAGTTATATTCCACCTTGTTATCCTTCTGCGGGTTAAACTTCTCCGGCGGAATATAATGTTCGCTGTTTGGATCTCCGGTATCGATGATGCGGCTGCCAAAGTTTATGCCTCCATGGATATAGACCGTTGATCCGATGGGCGTAGAGCCGGTTCCTTCCGGACCGGAGATCGCCGCTCTGTTTGACTGTAAAAACTGGTTGTTCTTCTCCAGGTAATCACTGTTTCCATCCCCGTTGAAAATATACAGGCCGGTGCTGTGGCTCAGCCAGTTATCCCTATACTGCATTTCTCTCACTGCATGCTTCTGCCAGTCTGTCCCGAAATAATTTTCCATTACTTCGATACCATCCTCCGAGCCCTGCGGCTTCTGACCCGACACACTTGTGATATTCAGATCCGAAACCATACCATTCATGTTGATCTCCAGATATCCGTTTGCCTTTTCCTCTTTCGGATCAAAGGGGAAAATCACCTGAATATAGCCTGCGGAGAAGGGTTTTCTCTCACTGGAGTTGAACAGACTGCTCGTTGCACCATTTGCCGTCTGATACGGGTTTGTGTCATCATTTAGCAGATAGTCCTCTACATTGAAATGAACCTTCGTCTTCGCTGTCGTTTCGTCCCTGCTGCCTGTGGCATACCAGGCGCCTCCTCCATAGCAGCTGTTTGCTCCGCCGCCGCTGTTGAAGGGTGCTGCATCCCAGGCATATTGCGTTGTCTTTGCCACATCATCCTCGTCATTCCAGTTCATCCGGAAGCTATAGCTGGTATTGTCAAAATTCGTACCATACGGGGTATTGCTGTTTTCTTTGTATGCCCACAGATATGGTGCCTGTGCCGTTTTTCCTGCCATCGGGCTGCCGTTTAAATACAGACTTCCTGACAGTTCAAGATCAAAATCGATTTCTCCGCCGGGAGCTTCTGTTCCAAGCAGATCTCTTCCTGCCTTATTGTACAGGCTCAGGGTTATTCCGTAGCCCAGCATGGTTCCGTAAACGATTTTATCGGTTTGTCTGGTATCTTTTGCCGCCTTTGCCTCTTCTTCCGAAGACTTTTCGCCGGTTTCCAGATTAAACCATCCGGTATAGGCAAGGGCAGAGTTGCGCAGAAGCGATACGTTGTAATAGGGTGCTGCCGATACGGTTAAAAGCTTTGATTCTGCCGTCACCGGATTCTGCTCATTCTCTTCATTTCCGCCGATCCACTCCTGGAATTTCGGTTTGAAGGTATCTGCATTTTTCATACCCTTGACACGGATGCTGACGGCCTTGCTGATCGTACCTGCCGCATTGTCGATTTCCCAATATCCTCTCAGGATCTGGGTCTCCTTTCCTGCTGCATCCTCCCGATATTCAATGTTGCAGTAATCAAAGCGGCTGGTATCGGTAAATTCCGCTTCTGCACTGCTGCAGGGAAGCTCTGCCTGCAGCCAGAGCCGCAGGGTTTTGGCTTCCTCCCCTGCACCCGTCTGTGTGCCGGCTTTTTCAGAGGTTCCTGCATCTGCTGCAGTCTGTGTCCTGTTTCCAACCGTCGTCGTCAGTGTGTAGCTGACGGTATCGAAGGTTCTGACCAGCGTATTTTGTGCATTGCTGTCATCCCCGGGATTCCATGTAACGATCTGGGACCGTTCATAAAGCTGTCCATTATAGAAAATTTTCTTTAATTCTTCTCCATTGTAACGATAGGTTTCTTCGCTTTCCCGGGCAAAGCCTTCCTCCAAAAGCTTCTGCGCCGTTTTCTCTGCGTCCTGGGATTTGTCGAATTTTCCAACAACGCCGTCACGCATCCCGTCCTCACCATCTGTATTCCGGATAAACAGGCTTTCTGTCTGCATGGTCGTCTTCAATTCCTTGGCGGTATAGCCGTAGGAGGCAGCTGTCAGCTGCAGATTGGCGCTGTCTGCGATCTGTCCTGTGATATATTCGCCTTCTGTAATGGCTTCTCCCTTTCGGTTCGTACCGGTATAAGTATCATCCCTCCAGACATTATATTTGGCATTTTTCATCCAGGAGGCCGGAAGCAGTGTCATAGACGGAATATCCCGTATCGTGCCCGGATATTCTCCCGTTCCTTCATAAGCAGAATAAATATCATTTCCCATATCTGTCCTGCGGGACCAGTTTCCGTAAATGCCGCCGCCGGAAATGGTACATTTGCCTTTTGCGGTCGGATGCATCGCAATGCCGCCGCCATAATCGGCACGGTTATCGGTGATGGTACCGCCGGTCATGCGGACCTCGCCCCAAAACTGACCGATACCGCCTCCTCTGGGCGCACGGTTTCCGGAGATCTGCGTACCTTCATATACAGACAAAACGGCATTATTGGTATAAATACCGCCGCCCAAAGCATCATTCGGATTCTTTGCATTCAGCTGTGCTGTGACCCGGTTCTCCCGAATCGATATATTCCGAAGCTGCATACGGCCGCCATTGAGGAAAAGACCACCGCCTCTGATGGTTGCCGTATTTTTCTGAATCACTCCGCCGTTTAAGACAGCACGGCCGCCATTCATATAAATACCGCCGCCTTCATAGCTGCTGTTGCTTTCCAGTGTACCGTCCGTCATGCGGAACGTTCCGCCCGCCATATAAACAGCACCTCTTGTACTGCTATTGTTCTGAATTGTGCCGCCGGTCATCCGAAAGACGCTCGAACCGGTTCCGACATATACTGCAGCTCCATATCTCGCGCTGCAGCGTTCGATCAAGCCTTTTCCGGTCAGTTCAAAGCTCCCCTGATCGATCCGGACACCCGCTCCGCCATAGTTTGGTTCATAATCGGCTCCGTTTGATTTGCACCGGTAAAGCCGCCCGCTTTCCAGTACTACCGAGCCGCTTGCTTTTACCCAGATACCGCCGCCGCTGTATAGCGCCGTACCGGTGATCGTACCGATTCCGGAGGTTGTGTCTCCATCCGCTTTCACATCCTGAATCCGCAGATCCCCCAGGCAGGTAATTGCTGTACCATTTCCGGTCAGCGTATGTCCATTCAGATTCAGCACTGCCTCTAGCTTTGCCGGTACGATCACGTTTTCCCTGGAATCCGCGACCATCCGGATCACCGGCGTTTCGCCTGCCGGCACAGTTACGGTCTGATCCCGGATCGCATCTACCGCCGCCTGCACGCTGTTGTATTCTTTGTCCCCGATCCTTGCAACTATATGATTCCAACCGTATCGGAACGTCAGCCCATAGACACGGATCACCGGATCATAGTTGATCGCATCCGTCAGCAGCTGACTGCGCTGTTCATCATACCAACCGTTTCCGATTAAAGTCTCTCCATCCTCTGTAGTGCAGATCATATCGGACCCGCGAAGCAGCTCCAGCTTCGATGTTTTTTCTTTGTTATAAGAGGCATAAACATCCTGACCGATTTTGGCAAGGTTATCAAACAGCTGTCCCTTTTCTTTCAGCTGAAGTCCGGCGCAGTTGGATGCTACATAAATTCCGCCGCCGGCATTTGCCGCGATATTCCCTGTGATCCGCCCGCCGCTTACTGTCAGCTCGCAGGCATAATCTGCCAGATATACTCCTCCGCCGCTGCTTCCTGCTGTATTGTTTCGGATCACGCCGCCTGTTATGTACCCATATGTACGGTTTCCCTGCGCATAATACCAGTTGTGACTGTGCTTATAGATTCCGCCTCCGTTTCCATCTGCTGTGTTATTCTCGATCACACCGCCCCGGATATACCAGTCCGTATCAGCAGAGCTGCACACAATACCGCCGCCATATGCGCCCGCATAGTTTCCAGAAATCCGTCCGTCATACATATCCACACTGCCGCACTGAATGCCGCCGCCGCTTCCAGCGGCAGTATTGTTCAGGATCTTTACACCCTCGTTCAGCGTCACTTTTCCGGCACGGATCCCGCCGCCGGAGGAGGTCGCCTTGTTGTCTCTCAGCTCCAGCTGCTCCAGGGTAATGTTCTGATTGCCCCAAATCGTGCCGATCCCGCCGCCGTCTCTTGCCATATTTTTCTCTATGGTGCTGTTTCCGTCTCCAAGGATCGCTATTCCATTCGCCATTGTGCAAATACCGCCGCCATACTCCGCTGCGGTATTTTCCGTTATCGTGGTCCGAACAAGCTTTACCTGGCTGCTGATGGCAAGTCCTCCGCCCCGGTAAGCCTCATTTTTCTGAATCAGACAGTCTGTCAGCGTTGTTTCCGAAGATCCGTTCAGGGAAAGGCCTCCGCCGTTTCCACCCAGTGCTTTATTTCCGATTACCTTTACCTTTGTCAGAAGCGTCTTTCCGTTAAAATAACCGGCGGCACTGCTCCATTTCGTTTCATTCTCCCGGATCACAGTATCCGTTACTTCTATCTGCTGTCCGGATGTTACGGTCATTGAAATGCCGCAGCAGCCGCTATTACTGGAGTTTCCGATGACGGAGATCCCGGACAGAACTGCCTTTTTGGCGCCGCCGGTGAGATAGATCGCCGCGCCGCCGGTTTCTCCAAAGTTTCCTTCAAATAAAACACCGTTCTGAATTTCAAGCTCAGTCTTTGTCGATCCCAGGACAGCCAGTCCGCCACACACCTTTGCCGCACGGTTTCCGGTGATTTTGACAGCTCCGCTGACCAGAATCTTACTCGGGCAATTTGTCGCATTGACTAAAATACCGCCGCCGTTTCCTTTGACCGCTGCATTGTCGGTAATGCTCCCGCCTGTGATATGTAAAACGGTAGAAGTGCTTCCCTGTACAGCAGCCATATAAACCGCACCGCCCTCAGACGCGCTGTTCTTCGTCAGCTCACCGCCAGTCATGTCAAAGGTCGCACCTTTGCGTCCATAAACTGCGCCGCCGGTCTCCATGCCGGAAAAGCCCTGTATTCTTCCACTTTCCAGGATCAGCTTTCCCTGTGTGATCTCTACGCCGCGTCCGGAGGTCAGATTCTGTCCCAGCGTCAGCATACCAACGCTTCCTGTTTTGGCATCTTTCTGATCCCCTGTACTGCGAAGCGTCAATACCGTGTCTGCCCCGGTTACGGTCAAAACGCTGCTGTTATTTTTCTTCGAAGCCAGTGTATATCCGTTCAGATCCAGCGTAACGGGTTTGGATACTGCTGCATTTTCCTCCCAGTTCCGGCAAAGATAGATCTCGTCATTCTCCTGTGCCGCGGCGATTGCTTTTGTCAGGCTCGTATATACGGTATCCCCGATCCTTGCTACGCCGTCTGCTTCTGCCAGCTTTGTCGCTGTGAGTGCCAGGTCCTTTACGGTATTTTTATCTGTCACTATCTGCTCTGTCAGATATCTGCCGCTGTTTCCATCATACCAGCAGTCGTATTCTTCCATCCCCATGTCAGCTGCTGCCAGGAGAGAGACCTTCTGTTTACTGCGGATCCAAATGTCATTTGCGGTTCCAGCCGTTACCTTATTTCCGTAAAGCTTCACATTCTGACTCAAATTGCCGGATGATGTAATCCAAATGTAAATGCCGCCTCCGCCGTTTTCTGCTTTTGCAGTATTTTCACAGACCACACCGCCGGTCAGTTCTACTTTGCCGCCACTAATATAAAGGCCGCCGCCGTATTGCGCTGTATTCTTTTCCACGATGCCGCCGGTCATAATAGATCGGAAGAGCGTCG
>ERZ507072.1030-NODE-1030-length-15375-cov-5.912990_pt1 | contig 15375 bp, 14 predicted proteins | sample MGYA00512864_ERZ507072 | MGnify/ENA metagenome assembly ERZ507072 | reverse complement strand
CTCACCCGACGGAGCCGACAAGGTCAACTTCCTCTTCAGCGCCAACAAGAGCACAACGGTTCTTTGTGCTGAAATCACCATATACCGTAACATTCGGAATATCTTTAACACCTTCATAAAATTTCCACATCAGTTCCTGCTCGCGCTCCCTGATCGTGTCAATTCCAGTCTCTTCCAGATATGCAAGAGCTGCATTCATTCCCGCAATACCATGACCATTGAGTGTTCCTGCCTCCAATGCTGTCGGCATCTCCACCGGATGTTTTTTATTGTAAGTCTGAACTCCGCTTCCACCGCTCAACAATGGTCGCACTGTAAGCCCTTCTCTGACATACAGACCTCCGGTCCCCTGCGGAGCAAGCAGACCTTTGTGTCCAGTAAAACAAAGCACGTCAATATTCATTTTCTGAACATCAATCGGAAATACTCCCGCCGTCTGAGATGCATCTACGATCAAAAGAACTCCGTGTCTATGTGCCATCTCACCGACAGCTGCAACATTCACATAATTTCCTGTAAGATTGGAACCATTGGTACATACTATAGCTTTTGTCTTTGGCGTGATCGCAGCTTCCATATCTTCCAGGGAAAAATTTCCCTGCTTGTCTGCTTTTATAATCGTAAGCTTCGCGCCTCTTTCTTCCATCTCATAGAGTGGTCGAAGCACAGAATTATGCTCCAGCATGGTTGTGATCACATGATCTCCCGGTTCAATCAATCCTTTAATCGCAATATTCAGACTCTCTGTCGAATTCATTGTAAACACAATCTGCTTCGGATTTTCTGCCCCAAATAATTTTGCAAGCCTTTCTCTCGTATCATAAATAATTCTTGATGCACTTAAAGACGCCTCATTCGCACCACGTCCGGCATTTCCCATAGAACTCATAGCTGCGACTACCGCATCGATCACCGTCTTCGGTTTATGCATAGTCGTTGCTGCATTATCCATATATATCACGCTAATATCCCCTTTCGTCGCTTCTATATATTTATTGTATGATGCCAGGGTCCCAACATCATTGTACAAACTTAATTCTATCTCTTTCTCTTTCTTTAAACAAGTCACTGATATATTTCATAGTCATTTATATATTTCATAGTCACTTATATGTTCCGTAACCACTATTCTATGTCATATACTTCCTTTACGATCCGGATAAAACGGTCTGCCGATCTTGTCATCTGATAATTTTTATTATAGACCAGATTGATATCTCGTCCTTCATCAGCGCCCGGAATCGGGAATATAAGCAGGCCATCTTCATCCTCAGCTGCCAGTCTGGAAAGAACCGTAATCCCCATGCCTTGTTTTACAGACTTTTTAATCGTCTCCTGATTCGCAATGCTCGCCACAATATCCAAAGCCTCCATGGATATTCCAGCATTTTTCAACTGTTTTTCCGCTTCTTTTCTAGTACCTGATCCTTCTTCACGTAAAATCAGCGGTTTCCTTTTGATCCAGTCAATGTCATCACGATTCTGTTCTTTCAGTATTCTATATTCCGGTGTATCCGGAGTGATCACAGCCAGTTCATCCTTATAGAAAGGTATGTACTTGCAGTGCTTTTTCTCAAGTACAGTACCTGTAAAGCCGACATCGACCATGTGATCTACAACCTGTGTAACCACTTCACTACTATCGGTTTCCATAATCTTAATCTGCTCTTTTGGATAGCGTTCTCTGTAACACATCAATACTTTCGGCAGAAGATACTGCGCAGGTATTGTTGATGCCGCAATTGTGATAAAATGTTTTCCATCATCACTATCCATATAAAACCGTTCTTCTATCGCCTTTTCAAGATCTGTGATCTGCTTCGCATAACGGTACAGATCTTTTCCGTCATCTGACAGACTTACTTCTTTTGTATTTCTTATAAATAACCGTACATTCAATTCCTTTTCCAGGGAGGAAATATGCGCACTGATTGTCGGCTGTGTCAGGAAAAGTTCTTTGGCAGCCTTCGAAAAGCTGCCGCTTTCAGATACCTGTACAAAAGCCTCTAATTGTTTCAAGTTCATTAGTATGCTACCCTTTCACTTTCCGCTCCGACTTTCTTGGTAACTTTGATACTGTCCATATATTCCAAAATTGGTTTCGCACTCTTTCGGCTGGTCGCAAATATATCTCGTACCTGAGCAATAGTAATAACCGGATCTTCCGCTAATTTCTCCCGAATGATATTCTTTGCTTCTTCCATATATTCCGTCAGTGTATACATATCTTCTGCGATTTTTACTACTTTACCCTCGACCAGCAATACATTCAGGATATCATCAACCGTTGCTCTTGAAGTCTTTCCAAAGTCAATCTCTGAATATTTTGCAAAGTCATATTTCGCACTTTCAAATGTACCAAGCACGGTCTTTGCTATCTTGTTATACGTCTCATCTTTCTTTATTTCAAACTGAGGTGTGCACAAAAATTCTCCGACACGTTTCACATATCCCTCAGTTTCTAACAGCTCAATGACTTTATCAAACACATTCGGTTTCATTCCCTTAAAATGTGTCATCTGCACTTCCGCTTTCTTCATTCCATAACGATACGGATTCTCTTTTTCATAGGATTCCAGACTCTTCACGATCGCCTGTACTGCTCCACGTTTTGAATCCGCATGCCATGTAAATGTATCTTTTTTCATCGGGAATACATAAATCTGGCCATTCTCTTTTAATTCTTCTATATCCTGGTTTACCTCATCCATGGACAATGCCGTCAGCTTTGCAAGTTCTGCAGAAGTGATCATTGTGTCTCCATGTTCTTTTATATGAAGTTCAATTACATCCGCTGAAGAACCGGATTCTTTTCTCTTAAGTTCTTCAATCACATCTTGTTGAAAACGTCTCTTCACACCCGGATTTGGCTCAAGAATCACGCCTCCCCCAATCGTCTCCATCGGAGAATAAAAACGGACTACAAACTTATCGCCTCTGCGTACTGCAATTTCATCTTCCAGGCGAAGTTGAACATATCCACTCTCACCTGGTCCGATTTCTTCTTTATCAAGCAGTACTGCACGGCATAAAATTTCACTCGTTCCTGTAAACAGATGTAATCTCGTATGATTCGTCAATACCCGCATAGAGGAATCCAGTATATTCATCTTCACATCCAGCAGGTCTGTATTTTTCATACTTGCCGGCGGTGCCAGCACACAGCCTCGCTGAATTTCTTTTTTCTTAACATTAGACAGATTAATTGCCACACGTTGTCCCGCATAACACTCTTTTTTATCCTGACCATGCACCTGAATGCTGCGAATCTTGCACTCTTTGCCAATCGGATACATTTCCAGAGTATCTTCTTTACGAATCGTACCAGACACAAGGGTTCCGGTAATGATCGTGCCAAACCCAGACAATGTAAATGCGCGGTCAATCGGAAGTCTCGGAATTGTATTCACATCTTTAGCTACAACTTCATCACTTGTCATATGCTCGATCACCTGAATCAGTTCTTCCAGTCCCTGACCGGTTGCAGCAGACACCTTACATACCGGTGCTTTTTCCAGAAATGTGCCTTTTAATTCTTCACGCACTTCCTCTTCCACCAATTCCAGCCATTCTTCATCTACGATATCGCATTTATTCAGGACAATAATACTCTTTTCAATTCCCAGAAGATGTAAGATATCCATATGTTCCCTTGTCTGCGGCATAATTCCTTCATCCGCCGCAATAACAAGAAGCACCAGATCCATTCCTACAACTCCGGCCACCATATTGTTGATAAATCTCTCATGTCCAGGAACATCGATAATTCCCGCACGGTCTCCACTTGGAAGATCAAAATATGTGAATCCAAGATCTATGGTGATTCCTCTCTTCTGTTCTTCTTCCCAGCGGTCTGTATTTCTTCCTGTAAGAGCTTTGATCAAAGTTGTCTTTCCATGATCGATATGTCCGGCTGTACCAATGATAATATTCTTCATCTGTCTCTATACTCCTAATTGTCTCTATAAAAGACTTGTTTCTTCTAATATATCCATCTCTTTTAACTGCTTTACAGCAAGTGTCATTGCATCTTTATCCAATGTTCTCACATCCAAAAGAATCGTATCATTTACCGTTCTTGGAATAATCGGAACAGGCAAATGTCTCATACGTTCTTCCAGTTCCGGAACACTGATCTTTTCCGGATGGATTGCAACTGCAGCACTTGGAATTCGTTCCAGCGGAAGAGATCCTCCGCCAATCTGAGATTCACAATCCACAACTTCATAAGCTGCAGGCAGCTTTGCTCTCTGAAGCATACGCTTAAATGTCTTTGCTTCTGCAACCGTCTCGTCATAAGACTTTGTAATCATCTTAAGTACCGGAATATTCTGGATCGCATTTTCCTCAGACAGGTATTCCTGAAGTACCAGTTCCAATGCTGTTGCTGTAAATTTGTCAATTCGAAGAGCACGGGTAAGCTGGTTCTTTTTCATCATATCGATATATTTTTTCTTACCGATAATAATTCCAGCCTGCGGACCCCCAAGCAGCTTATCGCCGCTGAAGCACACCACATCTGCTCCTTTTCTGATGGAATCCTGAACAGTAGGTTCATAAGTGATCCCATATTTGCTAAGATCGATCAGAACACCGCTTCCCAGATCTTCAATGACCGGAATATCATGTTCTTTCGCAATCGGAATCAATTCATCAATTCCCACTGTATCTGTAAATCCTACGATTCGATAATTACTTGTATGAACTTTCAGAAGCGCCTTTGTCTCTTCTGTAATTGCGCTCTCATAATCATCATAATGTGTCTTGTTAGTCGTTCCGACTTCTACCAGTGTTGCTCCACTTTGTTCCATAACATCCGGAACCCGGAATTTTCCACCGATTTCAACAAGCTCACCGCGGGATACAACGACTTCGCCTCCTTTTGCAAGGGAACTTAAAATAAGCATAACAGCTGCCGCGTTATTATTTACCGCCATTGCAGCCTCTGCACCTGTAATCTTACAGAGCAGTTTTTCAAAATGTGAATATCTCTCTCCGCGTCTTCCGGCTTCCAGATTGTATTCCAGATTAGAATATCCCGTTGCAATCTGAGCGATCCGATTCATGTGTTTCTGGCTGATTGGTGCTCGTCCAAGGTTCGTATGAAGAATCGTTCCTGTACCATTGATGACTGAACGCATATTCGGTGTATGCATGGCAGTTACTGTTCTTCGAACATTCATATTCAGATTCCCAATCTGTTCTTTTGCCTTTTCCTCATCCTCGCATGTTCCGATATATTTTCTAAGTGCATCCATCTCCAAATGAATCGATTCCACTACCGTATCCCGGCTGTATGTTTCAATCAGCCCCTGAATCTCCGGGTCTTCCAGCAATACATCCACTTTCGGAATGCTGCGGTATAACATATTCTTATTCATAACTTCTTTGTTCCCCTTCTTATTCTTTTGTTCGTCTGACTAATACAGACGAATCAGCTTATCGCTCTTCTCTGCCACTTTTCCAATAATAGAAACCTTAGTATCCATATGTGCCGCGCGAAAATCTGCAAGCATCTCCTGAAGATTCTCCGGTGCCACACTCATTAACAATCCACCTGATGTCTGTGGATCATACAGAAGATCCAGATAGAAATCTTCCACATGTCCAACCTCGACCTGATCGATAGAATATCCGCGATTCTTGTATGCCCCCGCCGGAACAAGTCCCATCTTCGCATAGTCAATTGCGTCTGCAAAATATTCGATATCACGGACATTGATCTCGAAGGTTACTTCACTGGCGGATGCCATCTCTACACAGTGTCCTAAAAGTCCAAATCCTGTAATATCTGTACATGCAGATACGTCGAATTTCTCAACTACTTGTTTTCCAAGTTTATTCAATGACGCCATGACCGTCTCCGCTTCACGGATTGCGGAAGGTGATGCCATATCAGCTTTGATCGCTGTATTTACCACACCGCTTCCGATCTGTTTTGTCAATACAAGAATATCTCCCGGTCTGCATCCATAGTTCTTGAATATCTTGTCAGGATGTACAAAACCAGACACGCACAATCCATACTTCGGCTCATCGTCCTGTACAGAATGTCCGCCTACCAGCACTGCTCCTGCTTCTTTTACTTTATCTGCACCACCAGCCAGTATATCACCAAGGATTGCCGGATCCAGACAATTCGGGAATCCAACAATATTCAGTGCAACCGTCGGTTCTCCACCCATAGCCCATACATCACTCAATGAATTGGCTGCGGCGATTTGTCCGAACATATAAGGATCATCAACAATCGGAGTGAAAAAATCTACCGTTTGAATCATCGCGATATCGTCAGTGACTTTATAGATGGCTGCATCATCGGACGTCTCAATCCCTACTATTAACTTATCATCCTGAAATTTTGGCAGCTTACTCAGTACCTGAGCAAGGGTCTCCGGACCTATTTTGGCCGCTCACCCCGAAGTCTTGCTTAAGCTAGTCAACTTGACATTTGTTTTCATTTTTCTTAATTCCTCCTCAATGTTGAATAAATAATTATATATGAATAAAAGGAGCTTTCCATTCAGTCACAACAGAAGGCTCCTCTTTTCATCTCAATCCGGTAATTCCAGAGCTGTCCCCCAAGACAGCATCTGGCACGCCCTTCGCGTGCTCATCTTATGGTTTAATGATCTTAGTTGCTTTTGCCTGTGTCTCAACAATGCTGTACATATTAGTCACAGAACCTACTGCAAGCTTGTCTTTTAATCCATAGTAATCAAGACATGTTCCACATGTCATAATCTCTACTCCCTGTGCTTCCAGAGATTTCAGATCTTCTAATGAATCAGATCCTTCAGTTGTAAGTGTTGCTCCTCCATTATAGAAAAGCATAGTCTTTGGTAATTTATCAAGCTGAGTTACAGCAAAAATAAATCCTTTGATCAGGACTTTACCAAGTTCATCGTTACCTGTACCCATGCGGTCAGAGCTTATTACAACAACTGTATTGTCGTCCTCTGCATCATCCTCTGCTGCCGGTGCTCCTTCCATCTCGATTGTAACAACATATTCTTTCTCAGCTTTCTGCTCAGATGTAACTTTTCCTCCGGCACTTGTAGCCATCTTTGTCACATTCTGTACGGCAATCTCGTTATCAACTAATACTTCGATTGTCTCCGGTCCTGTAAGTGCATCCATTGCTTTTTTTGTCTTGATAACCGGAATCGGGCAGTTATCTCCCATTGCGTTAACTGTAATCATTGTATATTTCCACCTTTCTTTTATTTAAATATACCATTTCTTACGCACACTATAGATACATACTATCACTTCTAGCTGGAAAGGTAAATGGTATTTTTATACTATTTTGGACTTTTTTGTCGTTATTCTGGACTTCCAGGACACGATAGCCACCCTGAACATAATATGCCGGCTTCATCTGTCCCTTTTTGAACTCTGTCAGGAATTCATCCATCGTTCTGACCTCATTTGGAAAATATGTCGCACACACACCGACTTTTTCCGGCACATGACAGTCACTGGAACCAAGTGTAAAATATCCATACTGCCTTGCATATGCCGCTGCTTTCATACATGCTGCAAAAGATGTACTTCCATTGAGTACTTCCACACCGTCCAGGCCGTGTACCAAAGCCAGATTCTCCTCCAGGCCACGGTTATTATTGCGAAATGGATGCGCTGCAAAACAAACGCCTCCCTGTGCTTTTACAAGATCTATAAAATCCTGTGCCGGGATTCGCTCTTTCGGGTAATCTTCAATTCCAAATGCGACAATGTCTCCCTGAAGAGAATAAAACTCAATCCCAACAAAAATCGGGAAGCCTGTCCTCGCTGTATATTCTGCGGCATAGTCCTTAAGCCCCATACTGTCATGATCCGTAATGCAAAGCGCTCCAAGCCCTTTCTCCTTACCGATCCGAACCATCTCTTTCAGCTTCAGGAAGCTGTCTGGTGAATATGTCATTTCGTGCATGTGTGTGTCAATAAACATAATTTCTCCCTCCTCTTTATATTATAAGAAGATTCTCGCACATCTTCAAATTGACTTTTATAATAGTTATCCGTTTATATAGAAAATATCTATAATTGAAAATGTGCTGTGCCTATGCTACACTTATGATACTGAGTTTTTGTGCAAAATAGCACTGTACTTCAGTCTGAACGGTAAAATCCGTAAAATATCCAATGATTTTCTATATAAATTTTAAAGGAGTTTTATTATGTGGATTGCAGATAAATGGAAAGATTATGAAGTCATCGACTGCAGCGGCGGCGAGAAGCTAGAACGCTGGGGTGATTACACACTGGTACGCCCGGACCCGCAGGTCATCTGGGATACCCCAAAAAAAGAAAAAGGCTGGAAGCATATGAACGGTCACTACCACCGCAGCAAAAAAGGCGGCGGTGAATGGGAGTTTTTTGATTTACCAGAACAATGGCAAATTCACTATGGTGAGCTGACATTCAATTTAAAACCATTCAGTTTCAAACACACTGGACTTTTTCCGGAGCAGGCAACAAACTGGGACTGGTTTGGTGATAAGATCCGCAATGCCGGACGCCCGATCAAAGTTCTGAACCTGTTTGCCTACACCGGCGGAGCTACACTTGCAGCAGCCGCTGCCGGCGCACATGTCACTCACGTGGACGCTTCCAAAGGTATAGTAGCCTGGGCGAAGGAGAATGCTGCATCATCCGGATTGTCCGATAAACCAATCCGCTGGCTTGTAGATGACTGTGTAAAATTTGTAGAACGAGAAATCCGCCGCGGCAATCATTACGATGCTATCATTATGGATCCGCCGTCTTACGGCCGCGGACCAAAAGGTGAGATTTGGAAGATCGAGGATGCCATTCATCCACTTATTAAGCTGTGTACTCAGATTCTTTCTGAGGATCCACTTTTCTTCCTGATCAACTCCTATACAACAGGGCTTGCTCCTGCCGTATTAACTTACATGCTCGGAACAGAGTTAAAATCCTTCCATGGACATGTAGACTCTCAGGAAATCGGTCTTCCGGTCACAAGCTCCGGACTGATCCTTCCATGTGGAGCTTCGGGACGCTGGGAAGCAGATCATTAATTATCTTAATACACTTAAGCTGTCCGAATTACCAATTCAGGAAGTAAAAAAGTGTACAATTACATGAAAAGGCTGCAGAAATGGATGTAGATTAAAAACATTTATTTTCTGCAGTCTTTTATTATCATGACATCCTTATATTTTCTTGCAGAAAACATATCTCGGAAGTCCACCGTATTTCAGGTCCTTGGCCACAATCTCATACCCGAGTTTTCGGAAATTATTCACACTGTACACATTTTCCGGATGAGCAGTCCCCATAAGCCAGTGATACCCTAAGAATTTCAAATGTTCTTCCGCTGTTTTCATCAGTTCTTTTTGCAGACCTCTTCCCCGGAATTCTTCATCTACCATCGCAATTTCCATATGCGCGACACGGGTAAGCTCTTCCTCGTTTAAATTCAGATATTTTCCCAGATTCTCCTCCCCAAGTTCTGATGTCCGGGCTATAAAAATTCCTGCCAGTTCGTATTCATGTCCTCCCATCGGAGCCTCTGCTTTTACTGCAAATCCTGCTGTCGCCACATAGCGAAGAATCTTCTCCTCTTTATCCATACTGAACCAGCTCTTATCCGGAATGCCCTCATAAATTCTCTGCATAAAATTATAAATTTCCGGTCCTTCCTGCTCCTGGGCCTGTTCAATACGGAACCAAGGACAATCATCATCGCCATTCATCAAATGACTCTCTACTTTCTTCAGATCCTTCCAGAAGAGCGTCTGCATTTCTCCGTTTTCTTTCTGAAAATCTCCTCTTTCCTCATATCTGCTGCGCCCAAATGTTCCCATTGCCCGTGTAACTCCATAATCTATAATTCCTGCCGCATAATGGATACCTCTGTCCCACATCACTTTTTCTGCTGCACGCATCATCTTATTAATCAATCGTACCGGTACCCCCTCCCCATTTCTTATATAAGTCATAGGATACCAGGAATAGATCAATGCAGCACTTTTCCTTTCTTCCTCGCTAAGTTCAAGTCCGGTTTCCGCAAGAATTTTGTCCACGCCTTCTGTCTGGACAACAAACACTGCCACCATCTCGCCATAACGCATCGCTTTTACTGCAAATCCTTTGTCTGTCATATAAGAACGCATTTTTTCATCAGATTCCAGGCGAAAGACCTTGCACTTTTTATTCTTTGTCCTTTCAAATGTATCTCTGACAACTTCAAGTGCCTCCGGGATTTCCTCTTCTGTCACAAGTGATAGCTCGAGTGTCTGATCATTATATTCATATATTTCAATAATTTCATCTTCCATAATCGTATTTCCTTTCTTGTATAAAATCCACTTGAATTTATCATAATTATACACGTCTGCTTTCTTTTGTGCTATAATCCGTCGTAGAAAAGTTGTAACTAAATATATTTACGAATTCTGGAGGAAATAAAACTTATGAAATTAATGATTGCATCTGATATACATGGTTCTGCATATTATTGTGAGAAAATGATTGAAGCATACAAAAGGGAAAAAGCTGACAAACTATTATTATTAGGTGACCTTCTTTATCATGGGCCAAGAAATGATCTGCCAAAAGACTACAACCCAAAGGCTGTCATTGCTATGTTAAATGCTATGAAAGAGGATCTGTTATGTGTCCGCGGCAACTGCGACACCGAAGTAGACCAGATGGTACTGGAATTCCCAATTCTTGCCGATTACTGTTTTATTGAACTGGACGGTCATACTATTTTTGCAACTCACGGTCATCACCATAATCCTGCAAATCCGCCAATGTTAAAGAAGGGAGATATTCTCCTGAATGGACACACACACATTCCTGCAAATCAGGATATGGCTGATTTCATTTACATGAATCCAGGTTCTGTGTCTATTCCAAAAGAGAATTCCGCACACGGATATATGATCTATGACCAGGAATTCATCTGGAAAGATCTGGACGGAAATGTGATCGATATGATGTAAGTGTCAAAAGTATAAATTGTGTTTGTGCTCGCACAAATAAGCAATTTATACTTTTTGACACGCTGAACACCGAGGACGAAATAAAATGGTGTGAATACACCATTTTATGGGAGTTCGAGGTGTTCAAGGATTACGGGAATTGCATAGCAATGGAGCAATCCGATTACATCATTATTATCAACCGCTAAAAATTATACAAGGAGGATTTTCTATGTTCCGATTATGGGCAAAAGAATTTAAAGATAATAGAATGTTGCGGGATACTGTCATAGAAGTTGATAACGATGACACCCGCACACACAAAATTTTTCATGCGATTGACGAAGTCTGCCATGAATTTGATCTGAGCAATCCAATCTGGCTCGATTCCAATATTGATGAATTCAAAAGACATGCAAAGACAAGATTTCATCAGGATAACTTCGTAGATTCTATTGAATTTGACTATCTGGAAATTCATATAATAGAAGAATAAAAGACTTTGGGACAGGTGATTTTTTCACCTGTCCCCTTTTCACCTGTTCTTGCTTACTTTATTCACTGCGGATTGCCGCAAGCGGACTCAGTCTCATTGCCCGAAGCGCCGGGAAATATCCCGCCACCATTCCGACCAGCATCGCAAATCCAAGAGAAATAAGCACCAGCCATACCGGAATATAAGAAATGTTTCCTTCTACTCCCAGCGTCGAGCTTTGTGCTGTTACCATATTGATTGCACCAGACATTGCAAAGCTCACCATATTTCCGACTATTCCACCGAGGAGTCCGATAAATGCTGCTTCAATCAGAAACATTTGCTTAATGTTTTTCAGGCTGCAGCCAAGTACTTTGATGACTCCGATCTCTTTTGTTCTCTCATATATGGACATCATCATCGTATTTGCAATTCCGATTGCTGCAACAATCAGGGAAATGGCTCCGATTCCACCAAGTACTGCCTGAATCACTGCCATCTGCTTTTTCATGCTGTCCATATATTCAACATTTGTCTCTACATTATACCCCATCTCGCGGATCTGTTTTGCCACATCATTGACATTACTCATATCATCTACTTTGACCTGCGCTGAAGAATAATAGAATTCTTTGTAGGCTTTCCCTGACTTTGTAGACGGCTGCCCCGGAATCACTCTTCCTTTGAATTCCTTTTTCATAATCTGTTTTAATGTATCCAGATCACAGAATACATAGTAGGAATTCATATTATAATCGTCAACACCTCCTGCCACAACGCCACTGGCAGTTACAATATGTTTCTTGGCTGACTGCGGAACATTGGATGTTCCATTTCCGTCAGTTCCTGCATCGACCTGAAGCCCACCGGAACTCTGACTGTTGTAATAAGCATCCTGATCCAGGATCATAAACATAGAATCCTTCATCAGATCAATGTCCGGAAGTTCTCCTGTCTCCCAATATCCTGATGAATTATTTCCTCTCTCACTGAAATTGGCCAGAACATTGTTACCATAAACCAGCTCCAGCTTTCCAGTCCCGGATTTTGGAAGAGTTCCTCCATCTGCCAGCTTGATATCTCTCATTCTCAAGCCCTCCGGTGTACTTGCGTACAGGGAAATATATCCTTCATATTTCCCTTTCAGACAAATTGCGGATGTTTCATAGATTGGTGCTGCTGCTTTTACATGTTCCAGCTCACCGAATTTTTTCACACAATTGTCATCAATATATTTGCTTGCCTCATCGGAATTCTCGGAGTTCGATGAATACATCATCCCATCTCCGACAGATCCGCTGCCCGTTACGTTTATAGTCGTAAGCCCCCCTGACTGCTCCATCTCATCATATACTGATTTCTGAAGCCCAAGTCCAAGAGACACCATAACTACGATAGATGCTGTTCCGATGACGACTCCGAGTACCGTAAGAAATGTACGAAGCTTTCGTCTCTTAAGGTTGCTCGCGCTCATCCTCAGAAGATCTATCCAACTCATCCAGTAGCTCCTCCTCTTCATTTAACATCTGCTTTTTCTTCTTTTTCTTTACAAATACTACTGCTGCCACTGCACCGGCTATGATCACGATCACTACTACGACCGGAACAACCGGAAATCCGCTGCTGCCTGCCTCTGCATCACCGTCTGTATTCATATACATATCAGAGTCATCTACTGCTTCAGTGACTTCCAGTTCAAAATCCTTCGTAGTTTCAGATATATTTCCCGATTCATCTTCATAAGAAAGAGTCATCGTGATCTTAGAATTTCCATTCGTCACTTTTTCACCTTGCAACATGGCATCAATAGAACCGGTTGCACCTGCTTCCACATTTCCGATGAAAATCTCCTGTTTTTTGATTCCATTGCCTTCAAATCTGGCTTTTGCATTATACAGTTTAATTCTTCCCAGATTATAAAGACTGCACATAACATTTGTCTCACCACCGACCTCGATGGTCTGAGGGCTGATTTCAAATTCGCTGAATTCGAACCTTGCGTCCTGTTTTACCGGAATAGAGATCGATGAGGAAGAATCAATCTGAGTTGCCTGTGAATCTTCGTACTTCATGCTCAAATTAATGCTGTAAGGCTTCTGCAGCAGATCCGCTTTCGCATTCAATGTAATAGAAATATCTGCGGTACCGTCAGCTTTAATTCCATCAAGATAAATAGAATTCGAACCGGAAGTTGGCAGAAATGCCGGCGCACTTGTCTGTTCATCAGTACCTTCCGTCGGAGCTTCCAGCTCAAACAACATATTCTGGACTTTTGTTTTCTTCGATGTATTTTTCAAATGAATCGTCAGTGTAAAATCACTTCCTGCATGTACCTCTGCCGGATTGGTATCAAACCCTGTTACGATTACTCGTGGCACAGATCCATCGGAACTACTTCCTCCACTGCCGCTTCCGCCGCCACTATAAGCAACCGCGCCATCATCTGCAGTTACATTCATATCAGCGCTATCAGAGCCACTTCCTGCTGCGCTGCCATTTCCTGCATCACCTTGGTTTTGAGAATTATCTCCCGGTGTCGGATCTGGCGTTACAGTTTCATTTTTTGCATAAACAAATATTGTATCTGTTACAATTGCATCGTCGCTGCCTTGCACATACACGGAAAATGGAATTGTATAACTATTTTTCTTTGCTCCCTCTCGTCTTGTAAAATCAAAGGAAACACTTTTAGACTCACCATTTTCAACAACACCTTCTATTTTCTCAGAGTACTGTTTCCAGTCTTTTTCAAATGGCCAGTCACCTGCTTTTTTCTTGCTCATATCCGGCGCCACTTCTACATTTTCCAATTTCTGCCCACTATTATTAGTTATTTGTACTGTAAGTGTTTTTCTCTCCCTGGCTTCAAACGTCTGATTATCCCCAACTAAAGATACTTTAACTTTCGGCTTTTCTGCCGTCTCTGCTTTCGGCTTTTCTGCCGCCTCTGCTTTCACCGCCAGCCCCGGTAATATCATCGCAGCAATCAAAAGTGCCGCTACGACCACCGCCATCATTCTCCTTGATCTACTCATCTTTCTTTTCCTCCTTATTACCCTCATTCTTTCTGTGATTTTCTATCTTTATGATCTTACCGTCACTGATATGGAACACTCTGTCAGCATAGGTCGCGAGATGATTATCGTGAGTTACCATAACTAATGTTTTCTTCTGCTGCCTTACTACCTGCTGCATCAGTTCCATGACCTCTTCCGATGTATGGGAATCCAGATTTCCCGTTGGTTCATCCGCAAAAATAATCTTCGGATCTACCACAAGCGCTCTCGCTACACCGACTCGCTGCTGCTGTCCGCCAGACATCTGGTTTGGCATATGTTTCTTATGCTTTCCAAGATTTACAAGATCCAGCATCTTATCCGCTTTTTTTAATCTTACATCTTTCGGGACTCCTCGAAAGCTCAACGGCAGAGCTACATTTTCCACTGCATTCATAGTCCCCAGCAGGTGGAAAGACTGAAAGATAAATCCTACATTGTCCCGCCGGAACTTTACCAACTCTTCTTCGTTCTTCTTTTCGATATGCTCGCCGCTGATGATGACCTCGCCTTTTGTCGGTTTTTCAAGCCCTGCCAGCATATTCAGAAGGGTCGATTTACCAGATCCTGATGTTCCGACAATCGCGCAGAACTCGCCCTTATAAATATTAAAGTCTACGCCATCTAAGGCACGCACGACTTCATCACCCACGCGGTAGAGTTTATACAGATTCTTTACCTCTATGACTTTTTCCATATACCCTCCCTCTTGGTTTATGTTTAATTCCTTTATATACATTGTTATACAGATTTTTCATTCTTGAAGACATGAAAGATTTTTTACACCTGCTGCGTCGTCTATTTGCAGGTGTTGCAAAAATCTTCCAATTGTCTTAAGAATTGAAAAATCTATTTTCTCAATTATATATTACATACGTTCATTAAA
>ERZ507072.1011-NODE-1011-length-15555-cov-22.725032_pt1 | contig 15555 bp, 5 predicted proteins | sample MGYA00512864_ERZ507072 | MGnify/ENA metagenome assembly ERZ507072 | reverse complement strand
CAGAAACAAAACGGTTATGATAACTATTTGCAGAAAATTATAAGTTGTCTTTCTTTTCATCATTGCATATTTCTTGTCGAGTAAGTGGAGGGAATTTCACCCACCCTTCTCTCGGAACCGTGCTTGAAAGTCTCCCTTCACACGGCTCTTTGCACTTACTCTTTATTAATTTTATTACTCCTATTACAAAGGCTGCCTCATTCATTAGCTCATTCTCCATTTCCTGGAGTTGGACTTTGAATTTGGCTAAGTACGCTCCCCCTTCGCTCCATCCCCATTACAGAGACTTGATAGAATCTATCAAATATAGCCAATATCGGACGTCATTCTGTCTCAGGACACACTTTTGGGAGCAAAGATATAAAAAATAAAGTTGCGAGACGAATATTTTGGTTATATATTTTATACCCAGTACTGCATCCATTACAACTTAACATACTACAGATAAGAAACTTACATATCATATTACATTTTTTACACTGATGGCTATCATATCCTCCATAGATTGGCATCAAGGGTTTTGGCTCCGCTTTTACCAAATAGCTTGCTGTTGATTTTCGAACGGATATGGGTTATTTGCTGCGCCCCGACACCCAATAAAAGAGACTGCTCAGAAGGGATGAAATGTAGTTTTACCAATATGGCTACAAGATATTCCCACACTGCGTTTATCTTCTTCTAATGGAAATAGTATTTACTGCACGATCAATATGTTTTTATCATTAGGGAAAATCTTCGTTCAAAAGTATTGAATGTGTGTTCAAAAGCTTTGAATGTACATTCAAAAGTGTTGAACGGCGGTTCAATACTTTTGAACGGAGATTTTCCCTAATAACAATTACTTTTTCCTCTAGGCTTTTGGAGTTTTTAGATACGGAATAAGTCATCCATAGTGATAACTCGGTGCGTTATAGTAATGGAACCATATCTTACACGAAAACGAGCTTATTGTTTTGTGAAATTTACACGAAAACAAGATTATATCGGCTGAAAAGATACTAAAAATATCGTTTAGCGCAAAATAATGAGTCACTATTTTGCGCGAAAGGGGGTAAAAAAGCCATTTCGCGCAGAATAGTGATAGGGAAATCGTATTTATTAGTCGTGGAAATGTGCGGAAAAACAATGGATTTCCACGACTAATCATACTAATTGACATCTTTCAGTTGCTCTGCATATTCCTTCGGGAAGACGCCGAACTTCTTCTTGAAGCATTTCGAGAAATACTTCGGAGTGTTGAAGCCCACCTGAGTTGCCACTTCGCTGATCAGAATGTCAGGGTTCGACCGGATGATGCGCTGCGCCTCCTTCAGGCGGATGCTGGTGATGAAGGCAATGACCGTTTGCCCTGTTGTGGCTTTTACCTTATTATATAAGGTGGATTCGCCCATCGCCATATCCTTGGCGAATGCCTCGCGGTTGTAATCGCCATCTGCAAGATGTTGCATCAGTACCTCTGTGGCACGAGTGATGAATGCCTGATCTGGGTTGCTCAAATGTAACGCAGCCTGTGTTTCGCTCTCTGTGCTGGTTTGGAGCGAAACTTCTGCCTGAATCTTTTCTATCATCTTCTTGCGGTTGGCAAGAAGGGCATTGATTCTGACTTCCAGTTCCTCAAACTTGAAAGGCTTGGTGATGTAGGCATCTGCTCCTACGGCATAAGTCTCGGTCTTGTCCTCTTCCTTGTTCTTGGCGGTGAGCAGGATGATTGGCAACTGCCAGAAACTCTTGTCAGACTTCAGCTGCTTGGTCAGTTCGATACCATCCATGATTGGCATCATCACGTCGCTCACCACGAGGTCGAGTTTCTCCTTCATGATGATGTTTATCGCCTGCTTTCCGTTCTTTGCCGTAAAAACGTGATAGTTCTTGCTCAGCACCTGCAGCATCAGGGCGAGCAGTTCCTCGTTGTCCTCCACCACCAGGATCTTGCTCGCATTCTTACGGATGAAGATGCTCTGGCGGACAGGTGCCAGCTTAGGTTTGTCTTCAGAAGCAGGTTGGGATTCCTGCTCCGTTTCCTGGCTTGCCTGTCTGATGGCTTCCTGATTTACTGCATTTGGTTTGTCTGAATTGTCTATTTCATCTGGTGCATAGGCACTCTTTCTGATAGGCAGGGTAATGGTGAAGGTAGTGCCTTCGCCTTCCTGACTCTCACATTGGATGTTGCCATGATGCAGTTTCACCAGGTCGTGGGTCAACGACAGTCCGATGCCGGTTCCCGGCATGTTCTGCTTGCGGTAGTCGCCATCGAAGAATCGGGTGTAGAGATGCTTCATCTTCTCCTTCGACATACCGATGCCATTATCCGCGATGGTGATGATAGCCTGTTCCTTGCTGAGGCTGAGTGATACATCAATCTTGCCTCCCACCTTATTATATTTAATGGCGTTGGAGAGCAGATTGTAGATGATCTTATCCATCTTGTCGGCATCAAACCATGCCATACCTTCAGCCTTCGGCTTCTCCAGGAATAGGGTAATCTGCTGGTGTTCAGCCATCGGACGGATATTCTCGCAAGCTTCTTCTATGAACGAAATCAGGTTTCTGCGGCTCACGAGCAGATGCAGCTGTCCTGCCTGCGACTTTCTCACTTCCAGGATCTGTCGCAGGAGTCGGGTGGTGCGGTTGATGTTGTTGTCCATCACCAGATAATCTTCCTCATACTGTGGTGCTCTTTCCTTGAGCTTGTAGATGGTGGCAGAGATGACGGTAAGAGGGGTGAGCAGCTCGTGGGTGATATTGGTGAGGATGACGCCCATCTGCAGGCTGTTTCTGGTTTTCACCCGCTCCTTATACCATCGTGCCGTAGCAAAGATGCCGCCAATGAGCATCAGGATATAGAACATGAAGGCTATTCTGGATGCATACCATGGTGGCAGCACCTTGATGGTGATGGTGTAGGGCAGTTCCTGCCACTGACCATAGCTGTCGGTGGCCTTCAGACGCAATCTGTAGGTTCCTGCGCTTAGGTTCTGGAAGGTGGCTTTGTGAACATCAGGCTTGCAGTATTGCCAGTCTTCATCATAACCTTCCAGCTGGTAGGCATAGACATTCTTGCTGGCATTGCCGTAAGTGAGGAGTGCAAACTCGATATCAAACTTCTTCACCTTTGCCGGTATGGTAATCTCCTGGGTATAGTGAGGCATTTCTTTCGAAATGTCACTTTTGAGAACTGAGTCCAGCATGGCAAATGGCACGTCGTCTATCAGCAGGTCGGTAATGATGAGTTTGCTGTTCTTCTTGTGATGCTTCATTCCCATAAGAGGAGATGGAGTGAAGGAGAAGAAGCCTGTTCTGCCGCCGAAGAAGATTTCCTTGCCAAACTGATAACTGGCATCCGCCGAAAAATGGACTTCTCCCAAACCGTCTTCCCGGGTAAAGTAAGTGATGTTGCGCAAGTCTTCCGCATCCTGACTTTTCCAGGTAATATAAGCCAGAGACTTGTTGAGCGCTACCCAGATATTGCCGAAAACATCGCCTTCTATGGAGAAGGTCTGGTCATCCGGAAGATGAATCTTTCGGTTTTGGTATTCAAAACGGTCTTCCTCCTTATTATATAGGAAGAGTCCGCCACTGTTTGATATCGCCCAGAGTCTGCCCTGCTTGTCCTCCATACATTTCTGGGCATCATTGATGGCAAACAGCTGGTTTTTAAAGCTGTATTGCTTGTATTTCAGCGAACGGATGTCCTTGGGATTTCCCGAAATGCGGATGATACCTTCATTATCGGTAGAAACCCAGATGTTGCCCTGCCTGTCCTGGCAGATGTTACGGATGTCGCAGCTGCTGAAGTTGTTTTTACCTTCTTTCATGGTCAGGAAGTAGCCTGTATTGTCTGGATATACGATGCTCATACCATTGCGGCTTCCTATCCACATGGTTTTATCCTTCGATTCGAAAACAGCATTGACAAAGTCTTCTTGGATGTATTTGGTATTGCTGCGATTCAGTTCGAAGGCATTCCCCTCCTTTGGTTTGACTACGACACCATAGTTGTTGACCGCAAACCAGATTTCCCCATTGCTTCTTTTGGCAATGCTGGTGATACTCGTGGTTAGCGTATAGTCGTGCAAACTGCCAAAACCTGGAATTTCACTATTATAATAGGTGGCACCGGTGTATCTGTTGTAGAGCGCAACTCCGTATGGATTGAGTCCCAGCCAGAACCATTTCCCGTCGGTAGTGAGAATTGCATTGACATAGTTGATGGTAGGGGCATTCTGAAGATTTCCCAGATGCCACTGCCTGAAGAGCGATGGTGTGGTGGTAATCTGTAGGACTCCATCATTCTGCGTGCAGAGCCAGATGTTGCCTCCCCCATCTGTGCAGATATCATTGCAGTAGATGAGTCGGCTGTTGCCTATCTGGGTATATTTCTGCCAGCTGGCCTGCGGCAGGTTTTCGTCGAGAAAGCAGATGCCTTCTCTTGTGCATGCCCAGAGAGTATGCGTAGTAGGGTCTTCTACGAATTTATAGAAGATGTCGAAATTATTGGTTGTATAGGGATATTGATGATATTGCGGATTCTTCAGATTGTCCGGATTGCTGATGCACAGCACTCCATATCCCCAGGTTCCTACCCAGAGACGATGGTTTCTGTCGAAAAAGAGCGAGTAGGCAGAATTTATGTCATTCAGCTTCGGGTAGCTGAGGAAAACGTTGCTGCCACGTTTCAGACGCATCAGTCCGGAAGACCAGGTGCCGACGAGAAGGTCGCCATTCTTGTCTTCAGCTACACATTTTACGCTGAAAGAATAGAGGCGCTGTTTCTTTCCGTTTTCATCGATGTGCCAGGCATTCCTGGAAGTATAGGTATAGAAGGATTCATTTTCCGGATTGAAATAAGATAATCCTCCATCTGTACCAACCCAGAGTGTACCATCTCTCGAAACAAAGAGATGGTAGATGATTCTCTGATCTTCGCTTGGCAGGAAATAGGTCTTGAAAACGCCAGTCTTCCGGTTTATCTTTACCAGACCGTTTCGGGTTCCCAGCCAGAGATTGTGCTCGTGGTCTTCTGCCATGGAACGGATGTCGTTGTTGGGAAGAATACCAGGAGAAAGAGCATTCGATTTGTACGATTTCACGGTATAGCCATCGTATGATTTGAGTCCGGAATTGGTTCCCACCCACATCATTCCTTCGCTATCTAGTATCATGCAATGGCTTTCAGACGCTGGCGAAATGTTAAAAGATGCAATGCTGCGGTATGGAAATGTTTCCGCTTTAGCAATGATGCAGCACACAAAAGTCAGTATCAAATATATTGTTCTCATCTCGATTATTAGTATTTCTTTGTATTTTGGGTACAAAATTACAGCTTTTTCCCGAATTTTTCCCTTATTTTCTCGAATTTTTCCCTAATATATGATAAAAAAGACCGAATTTTGCAATTGTGAAGCAATAAAAGTTGCCTTGGCGAGAGCGAAGGCGGCACTTTACATTTTTTACATAAACTGTATAATATAAACTAACAAATTAAAATACAACTTAAAATGGAAAATCTTAAGCTAATAACATCGTCTAGAAGATTGATGGCTTTGGCAGCTTTGGCAACTGGTGTTGCTTTGCCTCCACAATCTATCATGGCAGCTTCTACAGCTCAGGTTGTTCAGCAGTCGGGTGTCGTTAAAGGTCAGGTTCTTGATCCTTCTGGTGAGCCGGTAATCGGTGCTACCGTAAAGGTTAAGGGTTCCAAGACGGGTACTGTTACCGATCTTGATGGTAACTTCTCGCTCAGTGCTGCTCCAGGTGCTATGGTCGAAGTGTCTTATATAGGTTATAAGACCATGACGGTAAAAGCTGGTAATGGTCCGTTGAACGTTACTTTGGAAGACGACAATCAGGCTTTGAGTGAAGTAGTTGTCGTAGGTTTCGGTACTCAGAAGAAGGTAAACCTCACTGGTGCTGTCTCTGTAATCGACAGCAAGGAGATTGCTTCCCGTCCTGTTGCCAATGCTACCCAGGCATTGCAGGGTCTGGTTCCTGGTTTGCAGATTTCCAGCTCGTCTGGTTCTATGGATGCTACTCCTAATGTAAATGTACGTGGTACTACTACCATTGGTGAGGGTTCCAAGGGTACTCCATTGATCTTGATTGATGGTTCTGAGGGTGATTTGAATACCATCAACCCACAGGATATCGAAAGTGTATCTGTATTGAAGGATGCTGCTGCATCTTCTATCTATGGTTCCCGTGCACCTTTCGGTGTAATCTTGGTTACTACCAAGAAAGGTAAGTCGGGTAAGGTTACAGTCAACTATAACAACAGCTTCCGTTTCAGCGGAATGATTCGTGGCAAGCACATGATGAACTCTGTTGACTATGCAGCATGGGTAAACGATGCTCATACCAATGGTGGTAGTGGTGTGTTCTTCGATCAGGAACGTATGGATAAGATCGTGGCTTATCACAATGCCACTCCTGTAGGTCCTGGTACCCGAAAGGATGCCAATGGTAACCTGCTCTACGGTATCGATTCCAGCAACGGCACAACATGGAATGATGGTTACGGCTTTGGTGTAGATGATGTAGATTGGTATGATGCCTTGTATAAGAGCACTGCCTTCTCTCAGGAGCATAACGCAAGTGTAAGCGGCGGTAATGATAAGTTTAATTTCTATGCTTCTTTCAACTACCTGCACAATGGTGGTTTCATGAAGCTGGATAAGGATAAGAACGACCGTTACAATACGGCAGCTAAGATTGGTGCGCAGATTACTGATTGGCTGCATCTGGATTACTCTACCCGCTGGACCCGTACCGATTTCCAGCGCCCTGCTACTTTGACCAACAGTCTGTATCAGGACTTGGCACGTCAGGGTTGGCCAGTATTGCCTTTGCAGGATCGCAACGGTTACTATTATTCTGCACCTTCTCCTGCCCTCGGTCTGGCTACAGCAGGTAAGGATACCAAGGAGCGTGACATTCTGAACCAGCAGGTGAACCTGTTGATTGAGCCTATCAAGAACTGGAGAACTCATATCGACTTCACCTATCGTTCAGAGAATACTGCACGCCACTGGGACAAGAAGATGCTCTACAACCATGATGTTGCCGGCAATCCTATCGTTTACGACAAGGGCTCCAATGTTCATGAGGATGAATATAAGGAGAACTACTATAACTTCCAGGCTTACACCGAGTACAACTTCTCTCTGGCTAAGAAGCATAACTTCCACGTAATGGGTGGTTTCCAGGCAGAGCAGTTGAGAAAGACCGAATTCGGTCTGCAGCGTGATGGTGTCTTGGATGAGTCTCGTCTGGAGGTGGATCTGACCAATGGCTTGAGCTACGAAGGCAAGGAAATCGTTCCTTCCGTGAATGGTGGACGCAACCAGTGGCAGACAGCCGGCTTCTTCGGCCGCTTGAACTACAACTATGACGAGAAGTATCTTTTCGAGTTCAATATCCGTCATGACGGTACTTCCAAGTTCCGTAGAAACAATATGTGGAAGACCTTCCCATCTTTCTCTTTGGGTTGGAACATCGCTCACGAAAACTTCTGGAAGCCATTGGAGAATACTGTAAATACCTTGAAGCTCCGTGCATCTTATGGTTCTTTGGGTAACCAGAATATTGATAACTGGTATCAGACCTATTCTACAGTAGATTATAAATCAGTATCAGGTACCTGGCTCCAGGGGGGTAAGAAGCCCAACATTACTGCAGCTCCAGGTCTGGTTTCTGCAGCCTTGGGTTGGGAAAAGGTAGAAAGCTATGATGTCGGTCTCGACTGGGGTGCTTTCAACAACCGCCTGACTGGTTCCTTCGATTACTATGTACGTAATACCAAGGATATGGTAGGTCCTGCTCCTGAGTTGCCTGCACTTTTGGGAACTGCTGTTCCTAAGACCAACAATACTGACCTCCGTACCACTGGTTGGGAGTTGCAGATTGGCTGGCGCGATCATCTGGAGAATGGCTTGAACTATGGTGTAACATTTAATGTTTCAGATGCTCAGGCTAAGGTAACCCGTTATCCAAACAACCCTACAGGTTCCTTGTCTAGCTATATCGAGAACCGCAAGGTAGGCGAAATCTGGGGTTATGAAACCATCGGAATTGCCAAGACTAATGATGAGATGAACCAGCATCTGGCTACCTTGCCAAATGGTGGACAGAGCCAGCTTGGCGACAAGTGGGCTGCTGGTGATATCATGTACAAGGATCTGGATGGCGACGGCAAGATTTCCAATGGCAGCAATACATTGGCAGACCATGGCGACCTGAAGGTTATCGGTAACAATACTCCTCGTTATCTCTTCGGCCTTGATCTCACCGCCAGCTGGAAGGGATTTGACTTCCGTGCATTCATGCAGGGTGTCATGAAGCGTGATTATAATGTGAATGGTTCATGGGGTGCGAGAGAATATCTGTTTGGAGCTACCGACTCTGGTGTATGGTGGGCTGCAGGTATTACCGGCGTTCAGGACTACTTCCGCGATTCTGAAACATGGTCTGTCAAGAATGGCTACGAATCAGAGAATCTGAATGCCTATCTGCCACGTCCGCAGTACAGCGAGAAGAACATCCATACCCAGACACGCTATTTGCTCAATGCAGCTTATTTGCGTATGAAGAACCTTCAGATTGGCTATACCTTGCCACAGAGCTTGGTTTCTAAGGCAGGTTTGGGCAATGTCCGCTTCTTCGTTTCAGCAGAGAATTTGTTCACTATCACCGACCTTCCAAGTCAGTTCGACCCAGAGACCATCGATACCGCTTATGGTAATGGTTATCCTCTTTCTCGCACTTTCTCTTTCGGTGTTAACGTTACATTATAATTAAAAGGAGATATTAATATGAAATTCAAACATATAGCACTTATGTCATTGGCACTTGCTGCATCCTTCTCTTCTTGTAGTGATTATCTGGAGCAGGAGCCACCATCAAGCTTACCTTCTGATGGATTCTTTACTTCAGAGGCAAAGGTGAAAGCTGCTGCCGATCAGTTCTATGGTGATGTCTTGCCAGGACACGCCAACTGGAGCTATGGTCTCTATGCCGGCGATGTGAATACCGACAACCAGATCAACTGGTATGGTGATAGCAAGTTTGCCACAGGACTTTGGAAAACAGCCAATGATAACGGCAACTGGTCTTGGAATAATATCCGCAACATCAATTACCAGCTCAATTCTATCCTCGAGGCTCAGAAGGCTGGTAAGATCTCTGGTAGTGAGGCTATCATCAACCAGTATATCGGTGAGATCTACTTCATGAGAGCATATTGCTACTTCGATATGTTGCAGAAGTGGGGCGACCTTCCTATTGTAACCGAGGCTTTCCCTGATAATGAGGAAATTTTGGTGGCTGCCAATAAGCGTCAGCCTTGCAACGAGGTGGCTCGTTTCATCATGGAAGACCTGGACAAGGCTATCTCGCTGATGCAGGATGGTTTTGACAAGAACCATACCCGTATCTCTCCTGATGCAGCCCGCCTGTTCAAGAGCCGTGTGGCTCTCTACGAGGGTTCTTGGCTGACTTATTTTGCCGGCACAGCTTTCGTTCCTAACGGCGAGGGATGGCCAGGCAAGGCAAAGGAGTATAATGCCAACTATCAGTATCCTACAGGTTCTGTTGATGCTGAGGCTAAGTATTTCCTGCAGGAGAGTGCCAAGGCTGCCGAAATGGTAGCTGACAAGTATAAGGATCAGTTGATGGTGAACACCGGTACTATTCCTCAGAAGGAAGGTGATCCTCAGAACCCTTACTTCAATATCTGGGGTACTACAGATATGTCGGGTACACCTGAGGTTATCCTTTGGCGCCAGTATAGCAAGGAGTTAGGTGTAGTCAATAATGTGGAGGTTGGTGTCCAGCATGGAGACTTTGGCGTAGGTCTTACCCGCTCTATGGTAGAGGGCTATGTGATGAAGGATGGTAAGCCTATCTATAATTCAGCCTATACTTATAGCGACCAGACTATCGCCGATGTAGCTACCAATCGTGACCCTCGTCTCACCATCTTCCTGAAGGTTCCTGGGCAGAAGAATGTATTCAAGAATATGTCTGCTCCTGAGGATCACTATGTCATCGACGAGCCATATCCAACCATTACCACACGTAATGCCGAGAATGACTATTCTACAGGTTATGCCATCCGTAAGGGTGGTACCTTTGATAAGGCTAATACAGGTAATGGTAACTGCTACAATGCAGCTGAAATCTTCCGTGCTACCGAGGCACTGCTGAACTACATGGAGGCTGAGTATATGTTGACCAACAGTCTTTCTGGCAAGGTTCTGGAGTATTGGAAGGATGTACGTAAGGCTGCCGGCTTCACAGGTGATGCTGTTAACCCACAGGTTACCATCGATGCTACTGAGATGAGCAAGGAAACTGCCGACTGGGGTTCTTACTCTGCAGGCAAGCAGTTGACCGATAAGATTCTCTACAATATCCGTCGTGAGCGTCGTTGCGAGTTGATTTCAGAAGGTCTTCGTGGTATGGATTTGCAGCGCTGGCGTTCATACGATCAGTTGATGACAACTCCTGCTCACATGGAGGGTATTCATCTCTGGAATACTCCAATGCAGAGCTGGTATAACAACCTGAATGCCGATGGCTCTTCTAATGCCAACGTCTCAAGCTCTTCTCTGAGCGAGTACTATCGTCCATTGGAGGTGAACATGACAGCTACCAATAGCTACAAGGATGGTTTCACCTGGCACATGGCTCACTATCTGCAGCCACTTCCTATCAAGCAGTTCCTGCTTACAGCAAGTGATTATTCTTCTGTAGAGAAGAGTCCATTGTATCAGAACCCATATTGGCCAACATCAGCAGGTCAGTCAGCAGAGAAGTAATCTGCTCTGTTGTTATCATGTTTGTTAAAGTGATTTCGTATATATAAGATGGTGGGTAACAGTCAGTTTTCTGTTACCCACTTTTTGTTTTTTGTAGTGTTTAGTTTCGGAGACCATGAATAAAAGATTTGTTATATTGTTTGTTATGCTTGTGAGTTGTCTTGTGGGATGGGCGCAGGTCTTTACCCTTGATGCCAAGCAGAAAGTGGAACCAGGCAGTTGGCTTTGCTTTCGCAATGTGATAGAAATTTCTGATAATCCCCAAGACGTGTGTCTGTCGATTGCTGCAGACTCCAAGTATTGGCTATGGGTGAACGGTGAAATTCAGGTTCGTGAAGGTGGCTTGAAAAGAGGACCTAACCCTAACGATACCTATTGTGATGTCATCCGTTCGCTTCCTGCTCTGAGAAGGGGTAAAAATACCATCGCGGTTTTGGTGTGGTATTTTGGTAAGGATGGCTTTAGCCATCGTAACAGTCCTACACCTGGTATGACTTTCGCTTTGCAGGTGAATGGCAGACCGATTGTCCCAAGACGTGACTGGAGAGTGAAGAAGCATCCTGCCTTTTACTTGCCACAGGGTCCTAACCCTAATTATCGATTGCCAGAGTCTAATGTCGGTTTTGATGCGGCAAGAGATATTCCTTTCACCGAGGCATCTTTTAACGATAGGTCTTGGGATAAGGCAAGAAAGGTTTCTTTAGATTGTGCGGGATGGAATCGACTTGTAGAGCGTCCGATTCCTCTTTGGCGAGACTTCGGGTTGAAGTCATACATGCATACAGAAATGAAGAATGATACTACTTTGGTGGCTTATCTGCCATATAATGCGCAGGTGATGCCTTATTTGAAGGTAGAAGCTCCAAGGGGACTGCGTGTTCGGATTCTTACCGATAATTATCAGGGAGGATCTGCAAACAATGTTTTTGCAGAGTATAAGACCAAGGATGGAAATCAGAGCTTTGAATGTTTAGGTTGGATGAACGGACACCAAGTGTTCTATCAGTTTGAGAAAGGGGTCCATATCAAGGAGGTAGGCTTTCGGGAAACGGGGTATGACACAAGTTTTGCCGGTTTGTTCTCTTGCGATGATCCCATGTTGAACCGTTTGTGGGAGAAATCTCAACGTACCCTTTATTTGACGATGCGTGACACCTATATGGATTGCCCTGATAGAGAAAGAGCGCAGTGGTGGGGAGATGTCGTCAATGAATCGGGAGAGGCATTTTATGCCTTGGATGAGAAAGCGCATTTGCTGACAAGAAAAGGTATTTATGAACTGATGGATTGGCAACGCTCGGACAGTACGATCTTTTCGCCTGTTCCTGCTGGCAATTATGATTCGGAATTGCCGATGCAAATGTTGGCGAGCGTTGGATATTATGGATTTTGGAATTATTATATGGGGTCGGCAGACAAGGCGACGATAGAGTATGTGTTCCCAAAAGTGAGAAAGTATATCCATGTGTGGCAAACGGACAAGGAGGGTCTGGTTATACCTCGCAAGGGAGGATGGACCTGGGGTGATTGGGGAGACAATAAAGATATGATTCTTTTGTTCAACCAATGGTATGCCATCGCTTTACAAGGCTATGAGCAGATGGCGATGCTGGTAGGAGAAAAGGCTGAGGCTGAATGGGCTAAACGAACTGCGGACAGGCTCAAGGTGGTCTTTCATCAGAAGTTTTGGAATGGCTCGTATTATGTCTCGCCTGCTTATAAGGGTGAACCAGACGATAGGGCGCAGGCTTTGGCGGTAGTCTCAGGCACATTGCCTAAGTCGCTCTATCCGGTAATACGTCCTTTCTTTGACAAGTACGAACACGCCAGTCCGTATATGGAAAAGTATGTGTTGCAAGCTTTGTGTGAAATGGGCTATTATCAAGATGCTATCCGTAGAATGAAACGTCGTTATGCAGCGATGGTAGAAAGTCCTTTGACGACCCTTTGGGAAGGATGGGGCATTGGTGGAGAAGGTTTTGGTGGTGGTTCTTATAATCATGCTTGGAGTGGCGGACCGCTTACTATTATGAGCCAGTATCTGGCTGGTATTGCTTCTCGTACCCCAGGATTTGGAGAATTCACGGTCTGTCCTCATTTGGGACATCTGAATCATCTTAGCACAGTTGTTCCTTTGAGCGGTAATCGTGAGATTCGATTGCGAGTTGATAAGAGCGAGAAACTGTGTGAGATTGTATTGGAGGTGCCCAATGGATCTCGGGCTATCTTCCGTATGCCCGAGCCATATTCCCGAATAGTAGTTAACGGCAAGGCCATGGGTCAAGGGACTATGGAATTCTCTTTGGAGAAAGGGTGTTGGCATATTCAGCTAAGAATGCTGTAGTTTCACAATTTGTATCTTTTCACATGTTGTAAGTAACATTTCAAGGGTCTATATGCCACCTGTTATCGTGGCATATAGACCCTTTCTTTTATTGCGATATCTGTAATTTACATCTCTGCTTTCAACAGCTGCATCTGTTCTGCCGACAGTCCCGTTATATCCATCACGGTCGCACCATCCATCCCCTTTGCTAGCATCTTTCTGGCAATCTCAAGACTTTGTAGGCTCATACCTTCTACCTTACCTTTCTGGTAGCTGTCATCTATGAGGGTTCTTTCAACGCTTACGGAATCCCAGAATTTGTCGTAGGCCCAGAGTTCGGCATCTGTGAAACCGGAAATCTCCAGTTCCTCTACGGCTTTTCCTATTTCCGGGTCATTAAGCAGGTCAGCAGGAACTTCCTTTGTATTGGAATTGATTTCTGTGAGGAAACGGAGCCACAATACCATCATGCGCTTGTCGGCGATGGAATGAGGAGTGAATTTCGGGAGTTCTATGAAGGTGAAATGCAAGCCCTCTATCACCTTATTGCTGTCCTTGTCGTGCACGATGCGGTAGTTGTGGATGAAATCTGGAGTATCATGCGCAAAGATATCATTCACAAGATTCAGGGAATATACGGGTTGGAGTTCACTGTATTTTCCTCCCTTTTTAGCCTGGCTCACATAGAGCTTGGATGCATTGAACAGTACTCGCTGCTGGAAAGCATCAGACCATTCCATCTGCATTTCCACGCAGAACTTCCTGCCTCTGACATCTGTGCAGAGTACATCCACTATGGTGTTCTTGCCCCCTTCGAGCTGGGGCACAAGTTCTGTAGGCAGATACTTGATTTCTTGTATCTGCTCCTCGTCGCTGAGTGGCAGTAGTGCGTTCAGAAGGCTGATCAGTCTTGCGGGATGATTGCCGAATATCTTCTTGAACGTGAGGTCTGCCTTAGGATCTAAGTACTTCATAACCATCTGTTTTATAATTATCTACCGCAAAGTTACAAAAAATATGAGATTACGGCAACTTTTTAACGAAAAATCTGTCGTAATCTCGCTTTTTTATTGAGATTACGACAGATTTTCCTAAATGTTACCCCGGAAAGCAAAATCTCCAGAGGGCTTCTATTACCCTCGGTGCGTTATAGTAATGGAACTATATATAAAGGTAAATACTCGATACCGTTTAGCATCTTTGCTTAAATCTGCCAACTTGAACTTTTTCTCATTTCTTACACGAAAACAAGGTTATTGTTTGGCGAAATTTACACGAAAACAAGATTATCTCGGCTGCAAAGATACTAAAAATATTGTTTCGCGCATAATAATGAGTCGCTATTTTGCGCGAAATGGGGTAAAAAAGTCATTTCGCGCAGAATAGTGAATGGAAAAGATAGTTGTTAGTCGTGGAAATGTGTGAAAAATCGATAGGTTATATTTGTTTTTCCAGCATTTTCCCGATTTGTTTCCCTTTTATACCGAATATTAGACCCATAAGAGGGGTTTTTTCTTTAAATTTGCAGACAAAACAAACAATTAGCGTATTCACTAACTTAATAATAACATCAGCAAATGAATAAACTATTCACATTTATAGTGTTGTGGATGATGTCTTGTCTCCCAACTCTGGCACAGGCACCGATGGACGGAGGCGTGTGGAAGGACAATACCGGTAAGCATATCAATGCGCACGGTGGCAACATCTTCAACTACAAGGGTACCTACTACTGGTATGGCGAAAGCCGCTCGCAGGATGGCAAGCCTTACAGCTCTCTCGGCGTAAGCTGCTTTACTTCCAAGGATCTCAAGAAATGGACCAACCATGGATTGGTGCTCCCTGTATCTGATGAACCTGGCAGCGACATCGAGGGTGGTTGCATCATCGAGCGCCCTAAGGTTCTCTATAACCAGAAGACCAGGAAGTTCGTCATGTGGTTCCATCTCGAATTGAAGGGAAAGGGATATGCTGCTGCCCGTTATGGTGTGGCAACCAGCGATACTCCTTTCGGACCATTCAAGTTCGTTCGCTCAGGAAGAGTGAATCCGGGTCTTTATCCTATCGGATTCTCAAAACCGGATACCACCGACCTCAAGCATCAGCTCCTCTTCCCGGAACTGAAAAAGTGGTGGACTCCAGCTTGGCGCGTTCAGATAGAGCGGGGCATGTTCTGGATGAGAGACTTCCAGGGTGGACAGATGGCGAGAGACATGACCATCTATATCGATGATGATGGCAAGGCTTACCACATCTATTCTTCTGAGGAAAACCTGACACTCCAGATTGCACAGTTGACAGATGACTACATGCAGCACAACGGTTGCTACGTACGAGTAGCTGCCGGCGGACAGAACGAAGCTCCAACCATCTTCAAGCAGGATGGCACCTACTGGATGATTACCAGCGGATGTA
>ERZ507072.1000-NODE-1000-length-15711-cov-4.855391_pt1 | contig 15711 bp, 9 predicted proteins | sample MGYA00512864_ERZ507072 | MGnify/ENA metagenome assembly ERZ507072 | reverse complement strand
GTGCGGAGCTGGTGCCCCACCTGCCGAGGAGGCATCCAATTGAGGCGGGTGGCTTCGGAGACCATGGTGAACGCGCCGGTAATCAGGGCCTGGGAAGCGATCACGCCGGCCGAAACAGACAGAATCACGGCCAGATAACGTACGTTCGGAGACATCATCTGGAAGAACGGGTTGAGTGACTCCGTCGCAGTGTATTGCGGGTTATCGCTATTGGCCAGCATCCACGCGCCTTGGCCGAAGTAGTTGAGCACCAGCGCAACCTTGATGAATGGCCAGGTGAAGTAGATGTTGCCGCGCCCCACGTGGCCCATGTCGGAGTACAGCGCCTCGGCACCGGTGGTCGAGAGGAACACGGTGCCCATAAGGGCGATGCCGGCAGCATTGTGCGGGCTGAACAGGAATTTGATGCCGTACACCGGGTTCAGGGCCTCGAACACAGACCAGTCGTTAGAGAGATTCGTGACGCCCACGATGGCGAGGAAGCCGAACCAGACCAGCACCATCGAGCCGAATACTTTGCCGATGCTTTCGGTGCCGCGCGACTGCACGGAGAAGAGAATCACGATGATCACGACGGTGATCATCAGGGTCAGGCTTGGGTTTTCGTCGAACAACCCTTCCAATGGCGGCAGGGTCTGCAAGCCTTCGACTGCGGAACTGATGGAAACCGCCGGGGTAAGTACCGAATCCGCGAGGAATGCCGCGCCGCCGAGCATGGCGGGAATCGCGAGCCATGCGCCGTACTTGCGAATCAACGAGTACAGTGCGAAGATGCCGCCTTCGCCATTGTTGTCGATGCGCATGGCGATGAGCACATATTTGACGGTAGTGATCAGCGTAATCGACCAGAAGACCAGCGACAGCATGCCGAGCACGGCCTCTCGGTCTACGCTGCCAAGCCCTCCCTGACCGGCAAGGAAGGTCTGCGCGGTGTACAAGGGCGAGGTGCCGATGTCGCCGTACACCACGCCGAGCGCCACGATTGCCATGCCCCAGGTGACCTTGTCTGGGCTGGATTGCAGGCGGGCCCACCATCGACCGAGGCCGCCTTTCGACCATGCGCTGGCGATTTTCTCGGCTTCTTTGGTTTCAGCTTCCCTCTGCTTGGCGAGTGCCTCGCGCTCCTCCTTGGTGAGAGTGCGGCGGGACACCTTGGGAGCGTTGGTAAAGGTGTCGGCCCTCAGCAGTGCTTCTTCTTCCTGTCGGGCCTTGGCTTTGGCGGCGCCAGCCTGGGCTGTCTGGGCCTTTGAGGCTTTTTGGGCGCGTGCGGTCCTTTGGTTCGACTCAGCCATACGTTCAGTCCTCCATTGAGGTGGAGATCATCCCCCTCGCTTATGTCAGGTACATCATGGTAGACCTCGTTCACAATTCTGACAAATTTTACAAGTCAACACATCGCCGCGACGGCCGCACACCCGGCCCTCACAGTCCGTATACGGCGCGGGCGGTATCGCGGGTGCCGCGCGCCACATCCGCGATGGGCAAGTCGAGCGTATCGGCCATGGCCCGCAAGGTGTAGGGAATCATGTACGGCGCGTTGGTGCGGCCACGATACGGCATGGGCGTCAGATACGGCGCGTCGGTTTCGACCATCGCATGGTCCAGCCCCACAATCCGTAGCGATTCGCGGATACCGTCATTGCCTTTGTAGCTCACGGTGCCGGAGAAGCTCAGATACCAGCCATGTTCGCGCGCGATCTCGGCCATCTCACGGTCGCCGGAATACGAGTGGAATACGGTGCGTTCGGGCGCGCCGTCGGCCAGCAGGGTTTCGATGACCTCGCGATGGGAGTCGCGGTCGTGAATCTGCATGGGCAGGCCCAGTTCCTTGGCCAGGGCAATATGCGCGCGGAAAGCCTCGCGCTGCAGTTCCTTGGCACCTTCGCCGGTGCGGAAGAGGTCCATGCCGGTCTCGCCGATAGCCACCACTTGCTCGGGGTATGTGGTGGCGAGGCGATGTACTTCGGCGAGCGCGTCCTCGAAAGACGTGTCATGGTAAGGCTTGTATTTGAGGGGCAGACCATCCGGCCCCGGCACACCGCGATGCCCGTGGAGCACGGACTCATTGGGGTGTATTGCGAGCGCCGCGTGCACATTACCCGGATGATCGAGGGCCATCTGGACGGCGGTCATCAGGTGCGGCAGCTCGCAACCGCAGTCGATAATACCCCCAATGCCGACAGATTGCGCCTGCGCCAGCAATTGGTCGACGTCGTACACCGGGACTTCGGGCTGTCCCTTCTCCTGCGCCTCATGGCTCATAGCGCGCGCGAAAGGGATTACGGAGGCCACGTGAGTGTGGTTGTCGATGGTCTGGGCATCGTCCGGCAATGCTTCAGGTGCCGGGGCCCAGCTACGGTCGCGATGGTGGTGCTTGCTCATGGTTTCTCAGTGTAGGCTGTTTCTCAGTGTAGGCTACCGCCAGCAACGCTCGTAAGGCAGTCCGGTAAGACGTTCGACTACACGACGGGTATCGTCGGTCACGTCCGCCTTGGCACCACCGTTGCGCAAACGGGTGATTTCAGCAAGAACGATGGAATCAGTGCGCTTATCGATACTCAGGTGAGCGGAAATAATCCAGCAGACGATCATCGCACAGGCGAACCAGCCGAGCAGCACCGCGCCAAGAATCGCGCAATCGTCAAGCGAGATGGCCGCCATCCTGCCGCCTTTTCTGCCTCATCAGCCCATTTTCTGCCTCATCTTGATAAAATATGATGCAGAAAAGTTCGTATGATGCAGAAAATGAGGCGGTATGAGATCATTCGACTACATCGAATACTGATCGAACGCGCGTGTTCCGCCTACACGCAAGCAATCCGAGATGGACATACCGATCCATTGCTTGCCATCGCCATGTTCATTCTCGATTTCATCTGCATACATCCGTTCAATGACGGCAACGGCCGTATGAGTCGGCTACTCACGCTCCTGATGCTGTACCGCAATGGCTATATGGTCGGCAAATACATCAGTATCGAACACCTTATCGAGCAAAGTAAAAGCACTTATTATGAGGCGCTGGCCGCAAGCACCCAAGGATGGGACGACAACGCCAATGATTATGCGCCATTCACGAACTACCTGCTTGGCATCATACTGTCCGCGTGCAAGGAATTCGACGAACGCATCAATCTCACGGCAGGCGGCAGAACGCAGGGAGCACCGCGAGTAGCCACCAAGGGAACGCGGATTGAAGCACTGCTTGATCGATCCCTAGTGCCACTCTCCAAGGCCGATATTCTCGCTCGTATGCCCGATACCAGCACCACCACCATTGAGCGCACGCTGAAATCACTGTTGGACTCCGGTACGATCATCAAAATCGGTGCCGGTCGCAGCACCCGCTATGTGAAACGCCGCTAAACGCATCCTTGTGCGCAACATCTCGTCACTCTTCCGGCGCCCCGCTGGCCACGCGAATCATCACGTACTGCGACTCGTAGAGGCGGTAGTACGCGCCCTTGGCGGCGAGCAGCTGCGCGTGCGAGCCGTGCTCGACGATCTGGCCGTGATCGATGTAGAAGATCTCGTCCGCGTTCTCGATCGTCGACAGGCGGTGCGCGATGATGAAGCTCGTGCGCCCCTTGAGCAGATGCTGCAGGCCGGCCTGCAGCGCCTCCTCGGTGCGCGTGTCGATGTTGCTCGTCGCCTCGTCCAGGATCAGGATACGCGGGTCGGCGAGCAGCACGCGCGCGAAGGCGATGAGCTGGCGCTGGCCGGCCGACAGGGTCGATCCGCGCTCCTCCACCACCGTGTCGTACCCGTCGGGCAGTTCCATGATGAACTCGTGCGCGTGCACGGCCTTCGCCGCCGCCTCGATTTCCTCGTCGGTGGCGTCGAGCTTGCCGTAGCGGATGTTCTCGCGCACGTTGCCGGAGAAGATGAAGGTGTCCTGCAGCATCACGCCCATCTGCCGGCGCAGCGATGCGAGCGTCACGTCGCGCACGTCGTAGCCGTCGATCGTCACCGAGCCCTCGGACACGTCGTAGAAGCGCGACAGCAGGTTGATGATCGTCGTCTTGCCGGCGCCCGTCGGGCCGACCAGCGCGATTGTGCGCCCCGGTTCGACGTGGAAGTCCACGAGGTTGAGGATGTTGCGGCCGTCCTTCTCGTAGCGGAACACCACGTCGTTGAAGTCGACGCGCCCGCGGATCTGCGGCAGGTCCGCCGCGTCGGGCTTGTTGCGGATCTCCGGCGTGACGTCGAGCGTCTCGAAGATGCGCTCGAGGTACGCCGAGCAGGTGATGAGCTGGTTGTAGAAGTTGCCGATGTTGATCACCGGATTCCAGAAGTTGTTCGCGTAGCCGACGAACGCGATGAGCACGCCGGTGGTCACGTTCACGCCCCCGAAGCCCATCACGCCGACGAAGTAGATGAACGAGATGGTCATCACGGAGATGGTCTGCACGCCCGGCCACATGAGGAACTGGATGTGCACGGCGTGCATCCACGCGGAACGCACCTCGCCCTGCTGTTCCTGGAAGGTCCTGAACTGGGCCTGCTCCTGTGCGAAGGTCTGCGTGGTCTTCACGCCGGCGATCGACTCGTGGATGTAGGCGTTCAGGTTGCTCTGCTTGTTGGAGAGCTTCTGGAAGGCGCGCCGCTGGAAGATCTGCAGCACGCGCACCCAGATGATGAGCACCGGGAACAGGATCAGGCTCCACAGGGCCAGCTGCCAGTCGATCACGAACATCACGATCAGCGTGATCACGAAGGTGAACACGTCGGAGATCACGTTGATCAGACCGGAGCTCAGCGTGTCCGAAAGCGTGTTCACATAGTTGACCACGCGGATCAGGATCTTGCCGTGCGGGCGCGAATCGAAGTAGCTGAAGGGCAGCGTCTGGATATGCGTGAAGATATCGCGGCGCATGTCCTTGAGCATGAGCTGGCCGACGCGCGTGATCGCCACCGTGCGGTAGCGCAGCCCGAACTCGTACAGCACGATCAGCGCGGCGAGGATCACGGCGAGGATGCCGAGCTTGCCGAGGTCCTTGTTCGGGATCGCCTCGTCGATCATGATCTTGGTCAGGTACGGCACGGCGACGACGATGCAGCTCATCGAGATGACGACGACGAGAATGCGCGCCACCTGTGCCATATACGGTTTGAGATATTTGCCGACGCGCAGGATGTCCCGGAAGTTGATCTGCTCCTCGAGTTCCTCATCCTCGCGGTATGTATTGCGTTGTGCCATAAGTCCTCTTCTAAAAACCTTGTGCGACGCCGGACTGGAGTCCGAGCTGCTTGTGGTAGATGTCCCAGTAGCGGCCGTGTGCGGCCACGAGTTCGGCGTGGGTGCCGCGTTCGACGATACGTCCGTGCTCGAGCACCAGAATCAGGTCGGAATCCTTGACCGACGAGATGCGGTGGGCGATGGCGACGATGGTCTTGCCGCCGTCCATCTCCTTGAGGTGCTTCTGGATCTCCGCCTCGGTCTCCATATCGACGGCCGAGGTCGTATCGTCCATAATCAGGATCGACGGATTGTCCGCGAGCGCGCGGGCCATCGACAGGCGCTGCTTCTGCCCGCCGGACAGGCCCACGCCGCGTTCGCCCACGACGGTGTCATAACCCTGTGGCATCGACCTGATGAAATTGTCCGCGCCGGCGATCTGGGCCATTTTCTGGATATATCGGTCGTCGCTATCACCGCTGGCACCAAAACCGATGTTGCCGCCGATGGTGTCGGAGAACAGGAAGGTATCCTGCGCCACGATGCACACCTGCGAGCGCAAGGTGGCCAGCGGCCAGTCGCGTGCGTCGATGCCGTCGATGAGCACATGGCCAACGGTCGGGTCGTAGAAGCGGGAGATGAGGCTGACGAGCGTGGACTTGCCCGCGCCGGTTTCGCCGAGGATGCCGAGCTTGGAGCCGGCGGGCACGGTGAAGTCGAGGTCCTTGAGGATCGGGGTCTCCGGGTCGTCCGGGAAGGCGAAGCTGACGTGGTCGAAGCGGATGTCGCCCTTGATGTGCAGCGGGCAGGACTTGCGTTCGGTGGACTGCTGGGCACCGGATGTTCCGGAAGCCACGGGCGCTCCGGTAGCCCCGGTAGCCTCATCATCGTGCTTGACTTGCTCGACGATCGTGACCGCCTGCTTGACGGCTTCGACCGCGTCGGGCTTCTCCACGATGCGCGGCTGTTCGGTGAGCAGCTTGCGGATTTTGATGCAGCTGGCGTTGAATCGCTGCCAGTCGTTGATCAGCCAGCCGGACTGGCGCACCGGGCCGTCGATCATCCACAGGAAGGAGTTGAAACTCACCAGATTGCCGAGGGTCATGTAGCCCTTGATGACCAGAAAGCCGCCGAGGCCGAGGGTGATGAGCTGCAGCGAGAAGCCGAGGCCGTCCAGCCACGGCATGTACTTGCGCGAGTTGTAGGCCAAGGCCATGTTGCACTGCATGTAATCGTCGTTGTGCTCGTCGAACTTTTCGGTCTCGTACGGTTCGCGCACGAATGCCTTGACCACACGGTTGCCCTCGATGTTCTCTTCGACCATGGAGTTGAGGGAGGCCAGCGAGTTGCGGATGGCGAAGAACAGCGGGTGGGCGTGCGTGGACAGGCCGCGCGTGAGCACAAAAATGAACGGCGTGACGCAGGCCAGGACGAGCGCGAGTCGCCAATCGATGGCGAACATCACGCACAGGGCGCCCACGAACATGACCACGCAGTCGGCAATCTGATAGCTCACCCAACTCAGGCAGTGGCGGATCGCGTCGGTGTCGGAGGTCAGGCGGCTCATGATGTCGCCGGTGCGTGTGTGGTTGAAATACGTGAAGTCGAGCTCGTGCAGCTTCTCGTATTCGTCGGAGACGAGGCGGTAGACCGAGTTCTGGCCGAAACGCTCCATCCACATCTGGTAGCCGTATCGCGCGCCCACGCGGATGATGGTCATGAGGATCATCAGTCCACACAGACGTGGCAGTTCGTCGGCATGTCCGCCGACGATGACGCGGTCCACGATGATACCGGACAGAATCGGAATGGTCAGGGCCATCGTGTTATTTGCGATGAACAGTAGAAGCGCGCCTACCACGCGGGGCAGGTCTGGTTTGCAGTATGGCAGCACCCATTTGAGATTGCTTGCGCTGGTATTGATTCCCGGATCGACGTACATGTGAGGAGATCACCGTTTCTTGGGGATTGTTTGCTTGTGGTATGGTGCGGCATGCTCCTGCGCCGCACGCGGCAATCGCTGCCGCCGCGATTCACGATCAGCCGTGCTTCGCACTGCGCCTGTCATTGGCCGCATGACCGAAGCTCTCCTTCATCGGTCGAAGCACGTTCGACTTTCGCAAACGCGTACTAGTCTAGGCGACCTGCGTCTAATCGCAACGGCCCGCAACTCTGCGTGTTCCCCGCATTAGCAACGCGGCACGGCCCGCTAAGCGCAACATTCCCCGGAATGTGTCGCGCGAAACGTTGCGCATGCGGCAATGCACGCTCGAGACCTGTTGCATACCAGTCGACCAAATTATAGAATCATAATTAAGTAAATTACGATTCTATAATTTGCGCGTGTGCGCCAGGGCAGACAGCAAAGCAAGGAGACAAGGGCCATGTTCGTCGGGCGAGATAAGGAGCTTTCGGCACTGGAACGCCGCTGGAGCTCACAGCAGTTCGAGTGCGTCGTGGTCTACGGCCGTCGCCGCGTGGGCAAGACCACACTCATCAACCGCTTCCTCGAAGATCGCCCCACGATTTTCTTTTCGGCAATCGAATCCAGCACTTCCAAGAATCTCGAATCGTTAAGCCGCAGCATTGCTCTGTATGAAAAGGGCTCAGAGGCGTTCGAGACAGCGCCCGTATACCGCAGCTTTGAATCCGCACTGGAAGCGGTGTTCGCGCTGGCCGCAAAGCAACGCATCGCCTTCGTCATCGACGAGTACCCATATCTGGCTAAAGCAGACCGGACCATCAATTCGGTCCTGCAGCATGCCATCGACCGCCATAAGGATGACAGCCAGCTCATGATGGTGTTATGCGGCTCTTCCATGTCGTTCATGGAGCGCCAGGTGCTTGGGTATGAGAGCCCCCTGTACGGCAGACGCACCGCTCAAATCAAAGTGGAGCCATTCGGCTACGCCGATGTCCGCAAGTTCTTGCCAAGATACAGCAACGAGGACGCCGCCACTGCTTACGGACTTACCGACGGTATCCCGCAGTATCTTCGGCAACTGGACGACGGCATCAGCATCCGAGACAACATCCGTTGGAACATCCTCGACCCAAGCTGCTATCTGTTTGAGGAGCCAGACAACTTGCTGAAGCAGGAGCTGCGCAGTCCGGCCGAGTACAACGCCGTAATCCAGGCCATTGCCTCCGGGGCATCTCGGTCGAACACCATCGCCACCGCATGCCATATGGAATCGTCCTCATGCGCCACCTATTTGCGCAATCTCATCGATCTGGGAATCGTTCGCAAGGAGACACCTTTCGGCGAGGACGCTCCTCGCAAGACGATCTACCGTATCGAGGACTCGTTCTTCCGATTCTGGTACCGATATGTGCCGAACAACATGTCCCTCATTCAATCCGGTCATGCCGATCTCGCCGCCGACCGTGTTATGCGCACTATCTCCGACTTTATGGGGCAGGTGTTCGAAGACATCTGTGTTCAGTGGATATGGTCCCATAACGGTACCGAGGCATTGCCTTTCCTCATGCTTGATGCCGGACGTTGGTGGGGCGCCAATCCGACCACCCGCAGTCAGGAGGAAATTGACATCGTGGCTTCAGGAGAAAAACCGAAAACTCTCCTATTCTGCGAATGCAAATGGCGCAGCGTGCCATCCGGTCTGCAGCAGTTGGAAGTGCTGCGCAATCGCGCCAGACTGCTGCACCCCGAAACCAGCCATTACATGCTGTTCTCCAAATCAGGCTTCGACGAGCATGTCGCCGCCCGCGCGGCGCAAGACGGTACAGTGACGCTTGTCGATTTTGCGGATATGGATTAGTCGGTTCACTCCATTGCGGACGGTAAGGGTGAAGTAACAGGCTGGGTCAATGGACCGAACCGCTAGACCGGGCAACAGACCCAATCCGTGACACATTCCCGGGAAAGTGGCGCATGTCATATCACGCTCAAACAACCCAGCATGTATATGGGCAGGTATTCGGCTCGTCCAACAGTCTCCGCGTTGCCATCATGGAACACGTAGGCATGTCCTCACACGCTTGTATCTCGTCAAGAAACAGCAGAGTCTTGCCCGGCGTAATTTCCGCGCCGGAAAGTACCGATAACCGCAGTATCAGGTCTTCGGTGTCCTTGGCCTTGCTTACCGTTTCGACCGCCTGAGGCATTTCGATGAAATTCACCTCAGCCACATGCTCATAATGGTCTGCACCGAACTGCTCAATCAGCGTGGTCTTGCCCACCTGCCGGGCACCCGTGACCAATAAGCCCTACTTGGTTTTACGGTTCTTCCAATTCAGCAACTGGTCATATGCATGGCGCTTGAGCATATTCCCCTCCTCTTTTGTGGAGAATGACTGAAAACACGCAGGTCATCACACAATCACATACCGATATCATCTTAGCATTCACGTTTTTACATATGCAAAACGCACTTTGAGTCACAAAAAACACAAGAATAGTGAATGGTTCATTCACGTTTTACGTATTGTGCGACGGAATCGGCATCTCCCGCAACACGTGAGATATGCAAAAGTGCCGCACGCTGAATGGTGATCAGCGTGCGGCACTGCGCGAAACGCGTGAAATCCGCAGAACGCACGAAACTCACGAAACAGATAAAACGTACAAAACGCAAGCAAGGCGAAGCAACGAACAGACAGAGACAGACAGACTACAGGTCAGAACGCCAGCGAACGCACGTAGGAACCAACTTGCGGGCGGAACAGCTACCGGGGATTGTTCGTTTGCGATGTTCGCATTCATGGCAGGTTTCTCCATACGATTCGGGCGGTCGGTTCAGGAGGTTGGTTGGCGGAGGCAGGTTCGGTTTCAGCGTCGGTCCAGGGCCACCCAGAGCACGCCGTGCGGCGGAATCGTGCCGGTGATGACGCGGTCGGCACCCACGCCTTCAAGACGCACGTCGGCGGGCTCGCCCGGCGCGTCGGCATACAGATCGGCGAGTGTCCAATCGTCATTGCGGGCGTCAAGCCCCACGATGGATTGGAGCTGGATGTTGCGGCCGATCTCGTATGTGTCGCTGCCGGTCCAGAACAGCGCGGCGTAATGGCCGCCGTGATGCGCGGAACGTGTGCCATCGGCCCAATCGGCTGCGTCGGCGGACCAGACGATGAACTCGCCACGGTAGGTGCTCTCATCCCACCATTTGCCAAAAATCCGTTCGCGCACGGTCTCGCGGTTATTGGTGGAGCCGGCAAGCACCTCACGCAACGCGGGATTCTGCAGCAGCGCGATGGCGTCGCTGTTGCTGGTGGGCAGATCGCCGCCGACCATAAGCGGGCTACGCCCCATGCACCATAGGGCCAGCAGTGTCTTCTGCTCGTCCAGCGTAAGGCGGGATTGGCGGTCGTCGCCGCGTTCGGCGCGCAGGCCTATGTGCCCGAACGGCACCATGTCGGCGTCGGCCCAGTGGCCGGTGGTCTGGAACGGCGCCCAGCGGGCCAGGCGGGCGAACTGCTGGTAGATGTCTTCCCAACGGTTCCACAGATCGTCGGAAATACGCCACATTTGGGCGTTCTCGCGCAGGAAGTCGACGTAGCTCGTCGCCACCCAGCCGCCGGGCGAGAGAGACAGGTCAATCGAACGGCCGTATTTGGCTTCGGCTTTGGCGATGGCGCGATGATAGGCGGCGATTTCGTCGGAGTGGAACGGGGTCTGCATGTCGTCGACCTTGAGGAAGTCGAGGCCCCAGGAGGCGAACAGGTCGAGCTGCGCGTCATACCAGGCCTGCGCGCCCGGGTGGGATTGGTTCAGGCCGTAGTTGTCCGGATTCCACTTGCACACGTGGTCGAGGTCGGCCACGTCCTTGGCGGTGTAGTTGGTGCCGTATACGGGCAGGTTCTTGTCCACAGCGATACGCGGGATGCCGCGCATCATGTGCATGCCAAGCTTCAAGCCCAGTTCGTGGACGGCGGCGGCGAGCGGGCCGAATCCCTTGCCGCCGGCAGCACTCGGGAAACGCACCGGGTCAGGCAGCTGACGGCCGTATTCGTCGAGAATCAGCGGCGCGTTGTCGTTGTAACCATGTGCGCGGGCGGTCGGGTCGTACCAGTCGATGTCGATGACCAACGTATCCCAGCCGGCGTTTTTCAGGTGTTCAGCCATGAACCGCGCGTTGGCCAGCAGCTCGTCTTCGGTGAGAGTCGTGCCGTACGAATCCCAGCTGTTCCAGCCCATCGGCGGACGCCATGCCTGAGGAAGGCTCTGCGGAAGATCCGTCATCGTATCCTGCTTTCGTTGATATTCGTATAAGTTGCCATACGGCGGTACGCCAGCCGCAAACCAATCGGCATCGCGCACGTACGGATAGGTGAAGAGTGACGCCACTCCCCCGGAGAGTCCCATCCCAACGTACGACGAACTTCATGGCCTCTTGGCACACCGACGTATGTACCGTTACATATTCTTCCACCGGAACGATATCAAGCAAGCGCATGTTACGCTCGGCGCGTCATCGCCTAAGCGCAGCATTTTCAGCGATTCCGGCGCACAGCCACCATTTGCCAAAACACGATGTTGTGAATACCGTTACAACCATTGGAAGCATTACGGGCATTGTCCAATGCCCATCACAGGCGAAACATGAGGTGACGTTATGCCGAGCGGCAAACCAACATTGCGCGACGTAGCGAAAGCCGCCGGGTTCTCCCCCATGACCGCCTCGAATGCGCTGCACGGCAAGCCGGGTGTTAAGGATTCCACTCGCGCCAAAGTGCTGGCAGTGGCCGAAAAGCTCGATTACCGCATCAATCTGACGGCCAGCATGCTGAAGTCCGGCCGCAGCAACATCATCCACATCATCGTCAACGAATTCGATTCGCCGTTCTACTCCAAACTCGTCGAATCGCTCGTCACCGAAACCACCGCGCGCGGGCTGACGCCGTTCGTGGAGCAAACCCGGTACTCTCCGGATGCCGCCAAACACGCGCTGGCCAACAACCCGTTCTCCGGGCAGTTGTTCGACGGCGAGATTATCCACGCTTCGGGCCTGAATGCCGGTGTGCCGCTTTCCGCGATCAACCACGGCCGACCGCTGGTTCTGATTGACGCCTGCGAGGAAACGCCCACGTTCGATACAGTGAATTTCCCGAACGAAGACGGCGCGCGGGCGGCAGTGCAGCATCTCATCGAATGCGGATGCCACCGCATCGCCATTGTCGGCGACGGGTATTCGCCACGAACCGAACTGGCGCACGTGGAAAGTTCCAGCGGTTTGCGTCTACGCGGGGCCAGCGGCGCACTGCTTGACGCCGGGCTGCCGTATGACGAATCGACGAACTTCATTGGTTACGGTAGCGACAGCGGCATCGAAGCCGGTCATGCCATCGCCGAGGCGATGCTCGAGGCTCGTGCGCAATCGGCTGATGACACTGCTGAGTCCCGTTCCCCGGGCACCACGCGGGCAACGGGAAGCACCCCGGCCATCGATGGCATCTTCTGCATTAACGACTATGCCGCATTCGGAGTAATCCGAGGCCTTGCCGACTACGGCATCCGCGTGCCCGACGATGTGAGAGTCATCGGCTTCGACGGCGCCACGGCCGGCTCGTACACCACACCGACGCTGAGCACCGTCCAAGTGGATCTCGATCAGCTCGCCCAATTCGCGCTTGATATGATCACCCGCCGCGTGGAGCAGCGCGACCAGGGCGACGGCAGGTCCGACGAATCCGCTGGCATGCCGGCCACGCGCGCCACCATTGGATACACACTGGTTCCGCGCGAGTCCACTGTCGGTTCGGCAAACAGGTAACGCTGAAACGCCGAAATAGGGCGGCGATTCCCGACTGCCGCACCCACTGCCCAAGTGCCGTGCAGCGTGACGTGCGAGGTTTCGGCATGCGTCAAACCGTTCCCAGCGCTCCCACGTGGCAGTGGCGCCCATGCGCACTTTTCCTAGGGTTAGGACCATGACCTTCCCTAATCACACGGTGTTGTAGAGGCGGGCGGGGAAAGCGTCGCGGTATTGGCCGGGGGTCAGGCCAGTGCGGCGCTTGAAGACGCGCATGAAGTACTTGGGATCGGCGTAGCCCACTTCTCGCGCAATATCCGCCACGCTGGAAGCGGTAGAACTCAGCAGTTCGCGCGCACGGTCGATGCGATATTCGATGATCTGCTCGGCCACACCCACGCCGAACACGCGCCGGTACATCGCGGTCAGATAGCTGGGTGAATAGTGGAAGCGCGCGGCCACTTTGGCCACGGTGATGTCGTCGAAGGCATTGGCCATAATCCACGAGCGGATGGCCAGCATCGGCGCCAGGCCGGACGAATCGCCAGCGGCACCGGCCGAATCGACATGCATGGCCCATTCCTGTTGCTGCCGGACGCGGTCGGCACTGGTGATGGGCTTGCCGTCGCCCCGGTAGCCGGCAAGCGTACGATGGGCGGCAAAGTCCGCCTTCAGCCGCTCCTGCGCGCTGACCTCCAGCAGCAGGCCGGTGGCGAAGTAATCGCAGTAAGCGTTGGAATACGGGCCGAATCGCGCATAGATGTCGATGAGCTGCCCACACATCACCGCCAGCCGGTCGGGGTCGGGCAGGGTGCGTTCATCGGGCAGCAACAGGCAATGGTCGTCCTGCGGCAGACCCGCGTCATCGGGGAGCATGCGCGCATCCGGCAATTTGAAATGCATCCAGTAGAAGTCCACGTCAGACGTGATGATGCCGGCGCCCGCATGCTCCACATTCGGCGGCAAGAGTGCGATTTGGCCGGCCTCGATATGCAGGGTCTGCTCCCCCACCCGCATCGGCAGGACGCCCCGACGCACGAACATCAGCTCGAAGGTGTCGATGGTGCGCCGCAGATGGCGCCAGCCCGGTCCGGACACAAACTGCCCGACCGAGTAAAAGTCCACCGGCCCTTCGAGCCGACATGTCGTGATGCCCATGGCTACCAGAGTAGCCGAGAGCAAATATCAGCCGCGCAGCCAGACGGTCATTTCGTTTTCGCCGCGGTTGGCCCAGGCGAAGTACGGGATGAGCGTGGCGGTGGCGGGCTCGCGCTTGACCGGCGCGTACACGGCGTAGAGCGGCGCGAACGCCGGAACCTCGGCCGCGCCCTCACCCGCGGCGGCCACAGCAGCCGGCAACGGCTCGCGCCAAGCCGGCACCTCAAGCTTCACCATGCGGCGGGTCACGTCTTCCACCTCGCCCTGGCCCTTGTCGTCGATGCCAGTAGCGCCGGCGTGGAAGTCGAACTCCTCGACCTTGACCGCGCTCGGGTCGGCCAGCAGTGCCTCCACATCCGCGTGCAGCAGGTGCAGGTTGGCGCCGTTGTCTTTTTCCTCGGCGCAGAAGGTGATCGGACCGCGCACGAACGCCACCTTGCCGGCGTCCTCGCTCACCAGCGGGTTGGCGGCCAGCATACGCACCGGCATCGGGAAGTCGAACGTCACGGTGTCGCCGTCGCGCCACTCACCGGTCAGGTACAGGTATCCGTCGCGAATTTCACGGGTCACGCGGGAACCATCGGCCCCAGACTCAGACTCGCCCGTGGCCGTAATCGCGGCGGCAGCAGCGGACTCATCGCCCACCCAACCGGGCAGACGGAAGGCCAGCGTAAAGCGAGCAGGAGCCTGAGCCGAGGTGCCAGCAGCGTCACCGCCCAAACGCACGACAGCCTTGCCATCGCCCTGCCACGGCAGGTTCGCCGTAACATCCAGCTCCACAGCCGTACCATTCAACTCAGCTTTGGCCACGCCGCCCATATACAAGTGCGTGAACAGCGTACCGCCATCCTCGGCAACCGTGTAGGCATATTCCTGCACCGACTCAACGATGCGGGCGATGTTCGGCGGGCAGCATGCGCAGCCGAACCACTTCTGACGCACCGGCTTGACGTGGCGCAGGCGGCTGTCTTTATGGCAGGCATACGGATTGACTTCCAGCGGGTTCACGTAGAAGAAGCTCTTGCCGTCCAGCGCCATGCCGGCCAGCGTGGTGTTGTACAGCGCCGACTCCATAACGTCCGCATACTCGGCCTTTGGCGCGAGCTCGAGCATGCGACGGGCGAAGAACGCCAGCGAAATCGCGGCGCAGGTCTCGGAGTAGGCGGAGTCGTTGGGCAGGTCGTAGTTGTAGGAGAATGCCTCGCCGTCCACCGTGCCGCCGATGCCGCCGGTAACGTACAGTTTCTTATCGACGATATTGCGCCAGAGCCGCTCGGCCGCATCGGCGAGGTCCTGGTCGTCGGTCAGTCGGGCCACGTCCGCCAGACCGGAGTAGAAGTAGCCGGCGCGCACGGCATGGCCTACGGCTTCGTCTTGTTCGGTGGCCGGCTTGTTCGCCTGGTGGTAGGCGTACCGGTTGGGGTCCGTGTTGGGTTTGTAGTTGGCGTCGGCGTCGCGCTTTGCGTTCTCGTCTGCCTGAATATCGAAGATGTACGGCTGCCGGCCGCGCTCGGTCACGAAATATTCGGCCAGATCAAGGTACCGCTGTTCGCCGGTGACCTCGTACAGCCTCACCAAAGCCATCTCGGCAATCTCGTGACCGGGGTAACCACGCAGCTGGCCCGGCTTGCGACCGAAGCGCTCGTCTACGTAATCGGCGAA
>ERZ507072.990-NODE-990-length-15851-cov-4.340656_pt1 | contig 15851 bp, 15 predicted proteins | sample MGYA00512864_ERZ507072 | MGnify/ENA metagenome assembly ERZ507072 | reverse complement strand
CACGCTGCGGTTGGTGCGGGCCAGAAGGGGCGCCCCGACCTGCTGTGCCAGGAGCTGAATCTGCTGGCTTAACGGAGGCTGAGAGATATTCAGCCGTGCCGCCGCGCGGCCAAAATGCAGCTCCTCGGCGACGGCGACAAAGTAGCGAAGATGACGCAGCTCGATATTCATATTTTTAAAGTATCATTTGAGATTATTAATATATTAGACAGAATATTTACATTTTCCTACCCTGAACATGTGGTCATACCCTCACCAGAAATCACGGGGATGTTTAAGCAAGGAAACAGTGTGAGCCGTACAACGACTATTGATATCGATCCGGCAAGAGATATCAATGATTTACCCGCAGCACCGCAGCCGGTCCAGTTCATTAAACGTGGTACCCCCCAATTTATGCGCGTCACGCTGGCGCTCTTTTCCGCCGGTCTGGCCACCTTCGCCCTGCTCTATTGCGTTCAGCCGATCCTGCCCGTTCTCTCTCATGAGTTTGGCGTATCGCCTGCCAGCAGCAGTATTTCGCTCTCTATTTCTACCGGCATGCTGGCGATTGGCCTGCTCTTTACCGGGCCGCTGTCCGACGCCATTGGCCGTAAACAGGTGATGGTGACCGCGCTGATGCTGGCGTCGGTCTGTACGTTACTCTCGACCATGATGACCAGCTGGCACGGTATTCTGGTGATGCGCGCGCTGATTGGGCTCTCGCTCAGCGGCGTGGCGGCGGTCGGGATGACCTATCTCAGCGAAGAGATCCACCCGAGCTTTGTTGCCTTCTCGATGGGGCTTTACATCAGCGGGAACTCGATTGGCGGAATGAGCGGCCGCCTGCTGAGCGGGGTGTTTACGGACTTCTTTAACTGGCGTATTGCGCTGGCGGTAATCGGATGTTTTGCGCTGGCATCAGCCCTGATGTTCTGGAAAATTCTGCCGGAATCACGCCATTTCCGCCCGACATCGCTGCGCCCAAAAACGCTGTTTATCAACTTCCGCCTGCACTGGCGCGACAAAGGTTTGCCGCGCCTGTTTCTGATGGGATTCCTGCTGATGGGCGCCTTCGTCACGCTGTTTAACTATATAGGCTACCGCCTGATGCTCTCCCCGTGGCATCTGAATCAGGCCGTTGTCGGCTTGCTTTCTGTGGCCTATCTCACCGGCACCTGGAGCTCGCCGAAAGCCGGGGCGATGACCGCACGCTATGGCCGCGGTCCGGTACTGCTGGTATTCACGGGCGTGATGTTACTCGGCTTGCTGCTGACGCTCTTTTCCTCCCTGTGGCTGATTTTTGCCGGAATGCTGCTCTTCTCCGCCGGGTTCTTCGCCGCTCACTCGGTCGCCAGCAGCTGGATTGGCCCGCGCGCGCGTCGCGCCAAAGGACAGGCATCATCGCTGTATCTGTTTAGCTATTACCTGGGTTCCAGCATCGCCGGGACACTCGGCGGCGTGTTCTGGCATAACTACGGCTGGAACGGCGTGGGCGGGTTTATCGCGCTGATGCTGTGCGCGGCGCTGCTGGTGGGAGCAAGTCTTCATAAGCGTCTGAGATAATAAGCCTGCGGGCTGATTTCCGATCCCGATAAACGGCACCAGCGTACTGGTGCCGTTTCACGTTCAGGAATCCCAGGCCTGCTCTATCTTAGCGGCTTCAAACTGCGGAGGCGGTTTTCGGAATCGGCGCGTTAGCCATGTCAGGTAAAGGATCCCCAGTGCCGCCCAGATGAGGCCAAGCGTCAGGGACGTCGCTTCGAGGTTTATCCAAAGCACCCCAACCGTTACGGCACCAATGAGCGGCAGCAGAAGATAGTGGAACCGATCTTTCCACGTTTTGTTCATCCCCTTACGCCGCCAGAAATGGTTGTATACCGAGAGATTAACAAACGTAAACGCCACCAGCGCGCCAAAGTTGATCAGCGCCGTCGCGGTCACGAGGTCAAAGTACAGGGCCGACAGCGCCACTATCCCTACCATAATGACGTTCAGGGCCGGAGTCCGCCATTTCGGATGCACGTAGCCAAACACCCGCTCCGGAAAGACGTTGTCACGCCCCATCACATACAACAAGCGTGAGACGCTGGCGTGCGAGGCCAGGCCTGAAGCGAGCGTATTTACAAACGTGGTACACAGAAACACCGACTGGAAGAGCTTGCCTCCCACGTACAGCGCAATTTCCGGCAGCGCGGCGTCCGGGTTCTTGAAGCGCGCGATCGTCGGGAAAAAGAGCTGCATGAAAAACGAGGCAACAATGAATATCAGCCCGCCATACAGCGCGGTCAGGAAAATGGCTTTGGGAATCACCCGCGCCGCGTTTGGCGTCTCCTCCGACAGCGTGGTGACCGCGTCAAAACCGAGGAAAGAGAAGCAGACGATAGTCGCGCCGGTAATAATAGGGATCAGGTGTGCGTTCTCGCTGATAAACGGCTGTAGCGACCAGACGGTGCCGACGCCCTCACCCTTGTGCAGGCCATGCACCACGAGTATGACAAACACCACCATGATGGCGACCTGCACCAGCACGAACAGGGTGTTAAAGTTGGCGACCAAATTAACGCTCTTCAGATTCGCCAGCGTCAGGATCGTCACAAACCCCACCACCCAGACCCACGGCGGGACTTCAGGGAACAGCGCGGAAAGGTAGATCTTCGCCAGCAGCACGTTGATCATCGGCAGGAAGAGATAGTCCAGCAGCGATGACCAGCCGACCATAAAACCCAGGTGGGGTCCGATCGATTTCTGCGTGTAGGTGTACGCAGAGCCCGCTTCCGGGAACTGTCGTACCAGCTTGCCGTAGCTGATGGCGGTAAACATGACGCCGGCCAGCGCCAGGAGATACGAGGCGGGCACGTGGCCATTGCTGATACCGGACACAATGCCGAAGGTATCAAACACGGTCATGGGGGTGAGGTAAGCCAGCCCCATCATGACTACCTGCCAGAGCTTGAGGGAACTGCGCAGCCGGGTTCTTCCGGCGATGCCCGGCGAGTCAAGAGAGGTGTTAGTCGCCATAAACCGTCCCCCCCATGCTTACCGTGGTTTGCAATTGCGTTGACCTTGACGCAAACCTGCTTAGCAAAGGGGGAAGTTGTAAAGAACAAACGCGATCGTACCAGCGCACCGTCTCTGGTTCGCACTCACAGCAGGAGCCTGACTGGCCCCCTTCGCCCTGCGGATAGTTGAACATCTGCATCATTTCTTACCTCGTCACACTGTGTCGTTAAGAAAATCCCTGTGCCGCCTGCGCTCCATAACGCGACTCCCGGGAGATAGCTGGCGTGCCAGCGAACAGTTAGGCCAGGCTCCGCGCAGGCCGTTGGGTGATACGTATGCGATGAAACAAAGCGGCCCCTTACCGGGGCACGTTATCAGGCGTTTTTCAGCATCCACTCAATTTCAGTTTCGGTAATCAGGCGTTCAAACTGCAGTAATTCATCATTTTTGCAGGCGTGATAGACGTGGCAGAAACGCTCGCCCAGCCGCTCGCGAAGATGATCGTTTTGCATAAATTCCCACAGCGCATCGCTCTGACGGATCGGGAACGGCAGTCCGTCCTGCTCCAGACCATTGCCTTCAACTTCTTCCTGCAGGGGTAAATCGTTATCCAGCCCATGTAGAATGCCGGCAAAAATCGCCGCCATCACCAGATACGGATTCGCGTCTGCTCCCGCCACCCGGTACTCGACCCGATGGTTATGGCGATCGCCGCAGGGGATACGCAGGGCAACCGTGCGATTGTTGTGTCCCCATGACGCCTGCGTCGGCACGTACATTCCCGGCTGGAAACGGCGGTAGGAGTTGACGTTCGGTGCCAGCAGCGCCATGGACGCCGGCATCAGGTCGATCATCCCGGCCAGCGCGCGTTTCAGCAGCGCGGAATCCTCACCGCTGGCGTCTGCGAGCACGTTTTCGCCTCTGTTATTTTGCATGCTGATGTGGATATGCATCCCGCTGCCCGCATGCTCTTCATACGGCTTTGCCATAAACGTGGCGTGCATCTTATGTTTTTCCGCCATCTGCCTGACGAGACGTTTTAGCGCCAGCGCATCATCGCAGGCATCAAGCACGTTTTCCGTATGGTGCAGGTTAATCTCAAACTGGCCCGGGGAGGCCTCGGCCACTGCCCCGTCGGCGGGGATCAGCTGCAGCTGCGCCAGCTCGTCAATGTCATTCAGCACGTCAGCAAAGTGGTTCAGGTTGTCAACCGAGTAGACCTGACTCTGCGTGTTACGCACGTCGGTGCCCGGCGCGCAGGGTGGCTGCAGATAGCCTTCGGCATCGCGTTTACGGTCAAGCAAATAGAACTCCAGCTCTACCGCTACCACGGGGAACAGACCGCGCTGGCGCAGCTGCTGCCAGAGTCGGTTGAGTACGTTCCGCGGCTCAACGTCAAAGGGAGCGCCATCTTCATCGACCATGGTGAGCTGCACCTGACCAATGTATTCCGGGTCGGCGGCGGACGGCGTCAGGGTGCCCGGTACCGGCACGCAGATACAGTCCGGCTCGCCGAGCTCCTGCCCCAGGCCCGCCTCTTCCACGACGTTACCCAAAATGTCCATGGCGAAAACCGATGCCGGGAAATAGCAGCCTTTTTCAAGCTTGCTCAGTCCGGCAACCGGGATACGTTTGCCGCGAAAACAGCCGTTCAGGTCGGTCAGGAGGACATCAATAAACTGGGTGTCAGGATACTTTTCTAAATAGCGCTTCACTTCCTGCGTAAAGGCGCTGCCCCGCCTCTCATCCGTGTGCTGCACAAAGTTCTCAACTTCTACGATATTGGTTTCCATGATTTACCACCGTTTTTGGGATTTGCGTTCGCTGCTCTGGACTGTCAAATATAATGTCCACTCTATCGAATTTGTATGCAAACAAATTGTTTGTCAAATGTTAAATTAAGTTTGCAAAAGGCAGATCCCGTTGCTAGATTGAGAAAATATTGAACGAAAAGGCCGTTCCAGAGGTGAGAATGGCCTAAATTTAGTCCACTTTGTGAGGGCGATCATGGAAAATATAATGAACAAGCCAGTTATTGGCGTGGTGATGTGTAGAAACAGGCTTAAGGGTCATGAGACCCAGACCCTGCAAGAAAAGTACCTGAATGCCGTTATTAACGCGGGGGGCTTACCTATTGCCTTACCGCATGCGCTGGCGGAGCCTGAGCTAATGGCCGCTCTGCTGCCAACCCTGGACGGAATTTACCTGCCGGGCAGCCCAAGTAACGTGCAGCCGCACCTTTATGGTGAAAACGGCGATGAGCCTAACGCCGATCCCGGGCGAGATCTTCTGAGCATGGCGCTGATTGCCGCCGCGCTCGAAAGGCGCATCCCCATTTTCGCCATCTGCCGGGGGCTGCAGGAACTGGTTGTTGCGACGGGAGGAACGCTGTATCGCCGCCTGTTCGAGCAGAACGACCTGCTTGAACACCGGGAGGATGCTGAACTGCCGGTTGAGCTACAATACGCCCCTTCTCATGAAGTTCAGGTTCAGGAGGGAGGACTGCTGTCTCAATTAATTCCAGGCTGTAACAAATTTTGGGTAAACTCGTTACACGGGCAAGGTGCACGAACGTTAGGACCACGGCTCCGCGTGGAGGCCCGTTCGACGGACGGGCTGGTCGAAGCGGTTAGCGTTCATGACCACCCTTTTGCCCTCGGCGTGCAATGGCACCCCGAATGGAACAGCAGCGAGTACGCCCTGTCACGCATGTTGTTTGAAGGTTTTATCACCGCCTGTCAAAGCCACGTTGCCGAGAAGCAACGGCTTTGACCACTATCGTAAAGGAAATGCAACTATGAGCGATGACGGACTGGCGCCAGGGAAACGTCTGTCAGAGATCCGCCAGCAGCTGGGTCTCTCGCAGCGGCGTGCCGCCGAACTGTCTGGGTTAACACACAGTGCCATCAGCACCATTGAGCAGGATAAAGTCAGTCCTGCCATCAGTACGCTGCAAAAGCTGCTGAAAGTTTATGGGCTGTCGCTCTCGGAATTCTTTTCGGAACCGGAAAAACCTGATGAACCGCAGGTGGTTATTAATCAGGAAGATCTTATCGAAATAGGCAGTCAGGGTGTTTCGATGAAGCTGGTTCATAACGGAAATCCGAACCGTACGCTGGCGATGATTTTTGAAACTTACCAGCCTGGAACCACGACCGGAGAGAGGATCAAACATCAGGGTGAGGAGATCGGTACGATACTGGAAGGTGAAATAGTGCTAACCATTAATGGCCAGCCATATCACTTGGTTGCGGGGCAGAGCTATGCCATCAATACCGGCATACCGCACAGCTTCAGCAACACCTCGGCAGGCATCTGCCGCATTATCAGTGCCCACACCCCCACCACGTTCTAATTACCACTCGGTCCCGGCGTAAGCGCGCTTACGCCGGGACAAATAAAAACGATCAATGTCGGCATTCAACGGGTTAATTCCCGGGATGCCTCACGGCTTCGTATTGCCTGAAACGGCCATGCCTTTATTTATCTGATTGCGAAAGAAAGGAGTGAATATGCATTTTAAGCACCTGACTTACTGGCAGGATAAAGCAAAAAACAGCGCCATTGAGACCCGGCTATTTATTAACGGTGCCTATTGTGATGCCGCCGATAACACCACGTTTGAAACCGTCAATCCCGCCACCCGGCAGACGCTGGCGAACGTGGCCCAGGGCAAGCAGGCGGACGTGGACCGTGCGGTTCAGGCCGCGCGTGAGGTATTTGAGCGCGGTGACTGGTCGCAGGCGTCTCCGGCGCAGCGCAAGGCCGTGCTACATAAGCTCGCCGATTTGATGGAACGCCACGTCGAAGAGCTGGCCTTACTGGAAACGCTGGACACCGGTAAACCCATCCGCCACAGCCTGCGCGACGATATACCCGGCGCGGCGCGCGCCATTCGCTGGTACGCCGAAGCGGCGGATAAAGTCTACGGCGAAGTGGCGCCTACGGGGCCGGGCGAGCTGGCGATGATCGTGCGCGAACCGATCGGGGTTGTCGCGGCCATCGTCCCCTGGAACTTCCCGCTGCTGCTGGCCTGCTGGAAGCTGGGCCCGGCGCTGATCGCGGGCAATAGCGTAGTATTGAAACCGTCAGAGAAATCGCCGCTCTCCGCCCTGCGGCTGGCCGGGCTGGCGAAAGAGGCGGGCCTGCCGGACGGCGTGCTGAATGTGATAAGCGGTTACGGCCACGAAGCGGGCCAGGCGCTGGCGCTGCATCCGGAGGTTGAGGTGCTGACGTTTACCGGTTCTACCCGTACCGGCAAGCAGCTGTTGAAGGACGCGGGTGAAAGCAACATGAAGCGCGTCTGGCTGGAGGCTGGCGGCAAGAGCGCCAACATTATCTTTGCCGACTGTCCGGACCTGGACAAGGCCGTGAGCGCGACCGCCGCCGGGATTTTTTATAACCAGGGGCAAGTCTGTATCGCCGGTACCCGCCTGCTGCTCGAAGACAGCATCGCCGATGACTTCCTGGCAAAGCTGAAAGCGCAGGCCCGTCACTGGCAGCCGGGCGATCCGCTCGATCCCGACAGCACGATGGGAATGCTCATCGACGCTGCGCACGCCGATACCGTCCACACGTTCATTCGCGAGGGAACCCAAAAAGGCACGCTGCTGCTGGACGGGCGGGAACAATCATGGCCTTCCGCAGTCGGTCCAACCATTTTTGTCGATATCGACCCCGCCTCCCCGCTGTGCCGGGAAGAGATTTTCGGGCCGGTGCTGGTCGTCACCCGTTTTAAAACCGAAGAGGAAGCCTTAACGCTGGCCAACGACAGTGAATATGGGCTTGGCGCGGCGGTATGGACCCGCGATCTCTCCCGCGCGCACCGCATGAGCCGCCGCCTGAAAGCAGGCTCGGTCTTCGTCAATAACTATAACGACGGTGATATGACCGTACCCTTTGGCGGCTATAAGCAGAGCGGCAACGGTCGCGATAAGTCCCTGCACGCGCTGGAAAAATTTACCGAACTGAAAACCATCTGGATTGCCCTGGAGCCTCAATCATGACCGAACATACCACCAGCTACTACGCGGCCAGCGCGAACGCTTACGAACCTTTCCCGACGCTTAACGAGTCGATCAGCTGCGACGTGTGCGTGGTGGGCGGCGGCTACACCGGCCTCTCCTCCGCGCTGCATCTCGCCGAAATGGGCTACGACGTGGTGCTCCTTGAAGGGGCGCGCATCGGCTTCGGCGCCAGCGGACGCAACGGCGGCCAGCTGGTTAACTCCTACAGCCGCGATATCGACGTGATTGAGAAAAACTACGGACCCGACGCCGCCAGAGTCCTCGGGAGCATGATGTTTGAAGGCGGAGAGATCATCCGGGAGCGTATCCAGCGCTATCAGATCCAGTGCGACTATCGTCCCGGCGGGCTGTTTGTGGCGTTAAACCATAAGCAATTGGAGACGCTGGAGGAGCAAAAAGCCAACTGGGAACGCTACGGCAACACGCAGCTGGAGCTGCTGGACGCCAGCGCCATCCGCCGGGAAGTCGACAGCGAGCGCTATACCGGCGCGCTGCTGGACCGCAGCGGGGGGCACATTCATCCGCTGAACCTGGCGATCGGCGAAGCGGACGCCATTCGCCTGAACGGCGGGCGGGTGTATGAACAGTCCCCGGTGACCGCCATTCAGCACACCAGCCCGGCCGTGGTGAGCACGCAGCATGGCCAGGTGACGGCCCGCTACGTGATCGTCGCCGGGAATGCCTATCTGGGCGATAAGATAGAGCCGGAACTGGCAAAACGCAGCATGCCCTGCGGCACCCAGGTGGTGACCACCGCCCCGCTGCCGGAGGAGGTCGTCCGCACGCTGATCCCCAATAACTACTGCGTGGAAGATTGCAACTATCTGCTGGATTACTATCGCCTCACCGCCGACAACCGCCTGCTCTACGGCGGTGGCGTAGTCTATGGCGCGCGCGATCCGGACGATGTCGAGCGCCTGGTGATGCCAAAGCTGCTGCAAACCTTCCCTCAGCTGGCAGGCGTCAAAATCGACTACCGCTGGACGGGCAACTTCCTGCTGACCCTGTCGCGTATGCCGCAGTTTGGTCGTCTGGATAAAAACATCTATTACATGCAGGGCTACAGCGGCCACGGCGTGACCTGCACCCACCTGGCCGGACGGCTGATCTCTGAACTGTTGCGCGGTGACGCTGAGCGCTTTGATGCGTTTGCCAAACTCCCGCACTACCCCTTCCCGGGCGGTCGCAGCCTGCGGATCCCATTCACGGCGATGGGCGCGGCGTATTACAGCCTGCGCGATCGTCTTGGCGTATGATCGTTTCGACAAAAGGGTATCTGACATGAGTAACCAGGAATTTCATCAGCGCAGACTTTCTGCCACCCCGCGCGGCGTAGGCGTAATGTGTGATTTCTTTGCCCGCACGGCGGAGAATGCCACGCTTACCGACGTGGAAGGCAACGACTATATTGATTTCGCCGCCGGGATCGCGGTACTGAATACCGGCCATCGTCACCCTGAACTGGTGGCCGCAGTGGAAAAACAGCTTCACCAGTTCACCCATACGGCCTATCAGATTGTGCCGTATGAAAGCTACGTTTCATTAGCCGAAAAGCTTAACGAGCTGGCCCCGGTGCAGAGCCCGGCCAAGACGGCGTTCTTCACAACGGGCGCGGAAGCGGTAGAAAATGCGATTAAAATCGCCCGGGCCCACACCGGCAGACCAGGTGTGATTGCCTTCGGGGGAGGCTTTCACGGCCGAACCTATATGACCATGGCGTTAACCGGCAAGGTCGCGCCCTATAAGCTGGGATTTGGCCCCTTCCCGGGGTCGGTTTATCACGTGCCGTATCCCTCCGAGCTGCACGGCATTACGACGCAGGATGCCATCACGGCGATTGAGCGCCTGTTCAAAGCGGATATTGAGGCGAAACAGGTGGCGGCGATTATTTTTGAACCCATTCAGGGTGAAGGCGGATTCAACGTTGCCCCGGCAGAGCTGGTGGCCGCTATCCGCCGTATCTGCGATGAGCACGGGATCGTGATGATTGCCGACGAAGTGCAGAGCGGCTTCGCCCGTACGGGTAAACTGTTTGCCATGGAACACTACGCGGACAAGCCCGACCTGATGACGATGGCTAAAAGCCTGGCAGGCGGAATGCCGCTGTCCGGCGTGGTGGGCCGCGCCGGGATCATGGACGCGCCGGCGCCCGGCGGTCTGGGAGGGACCTATGCAGGCAACCCGCTTGCAGTGGCCGCCGCGCACGCGGTGCTGAATATTATCGACAGCGAATCACTGTGCGCACGCGCCCGTCATCTGGGCGATCGACTGACAGCCACGCTGGAGGAGATTCAGGGCAGCTTTCCTGCGCTCGTGGCGATAAGGGGAAGAGGTTCGATGATTGCGGCGGAGTTTTTTGATCCCGAGAGCCGTGAACCTTCGGCCGCCATCGCGCAGGCGATCCAGCAAAAGGCGCTCGCCCAGGGCCTGCTGCTGCTGATCTGCGGCCAGTACGGAAACGTGATCCGCTTCCTTTACCCACTGACCATTCCGGATGCCCAGTTCAACCAGGCGCTGGCGATCCTGCAACAGGTTATGCGTGATAAGGACTAAGTGCCCACCGAAAACCGTCTGCCGGAATGCCGGCGACGGTTTCAACGGAGGAGATCGGTATAGATTTCCTCCGTGTGGGAAATGTTGGGGAATTTGGTCTGTTTCATTGTATGCTCCCTGAAACACATCCCTGGCAAGAGGAAATAAGAATTGCAAAAAACATCAGTCTATCAGTCACTTGTCAAAACCTTCCAGCGTCTCTCCCGCTTCTCGCACCTCTCCTCCATCGCCAGCTGGGACATGTTCACCATGATGCCGCCAGGCGGCAGCGCCGCGCGCGGCGAGGCGCTGGCGGAGATGAGCGTCCTGCAACATCAGATCCTGACCGATAAAAAAGTCGGCGACCTGTTAGCGGCGGCGGCAGGTGAAGATTTGAATGACGTCGAACAGGCCAATCTGCGCGAAATGACGCGCCACTATCAGCAGGCGACCCTGCTGCCGGAATCGCTGGTGGAAGCGAAATCCCTGGCAGGCAGCAAGTGTGAACACGCCTGGCGCACGCAGCGCCCCGCCAACGACTGGCAGGGTTTTTCCGCCAACCTGAAAGAGGTGGTCAAACTCAGCCGCGAAGAGGCTCGCCTGCGGGCTGAAGCCAAAGGCTGTACGCCGTACGACGCGCTGCTGGATATTTTTGAGCCCGACATGACCAGCGCACGTCTGGACGTTCTGTTCGGCGATATGAAGTCCTGGCTACCGGACCTGCTGGCAAACGTGGTCGAAAAACAGGCTCAACGGTCGTTTATTCCCCCGCAGGGCCCCTTCCCGGCGGCAACCCAGCGTGAGCTGGGCCTGGAAGTCATGAAGATGCTTGGCTTCGATTTTAACGGCGGCCGCCTGGACGTGAGCGCGCACCCGTTCTGCGGCGGCGTCCCTGAGGACGTGCGCATCACCACGCGCTATGACGAAGATGAGCTGCTCAGCGCGCTGTTTGGCGTGATCCACGAAACCGGACACGCCCGCTACGAACAAAACCTGCCGCGCGCCTGGTCAGGACAGCCGATTGCCCTGGCGCGCTCAACCGCGATCCATGAGTCACAAAGCCTGTTCTTTGAAATGCAGCTGGGGCGCAGTGAAGCTTTCCTCAGGCATCTCCTCCCTGCGGTACACGCCCGCTTTGGCAGCCAGGCGGCGTTTAGCGAAGAGAACTTTATTGCCTGGAACCAGCGCGTGAAGCCTGGCTATATCCGCGTCGATGCGGACGAAGTGAGCTATCCGGCACACGTGGTGCTGCGCTATGAGATTGAGCGCGCGCTGATCAACGGCGAGATAGAGGTGGACGATATTCCCGCCCTGTGGGATGAGAAAATGCAGGCCTGGCTCGGGTTATCCACCAAAGACAACTACCGCAACGGCTGTATGCAGGATATCCACTGGACCGACGGCGGTTTTGGTTACTTCCCGTCATACACGCTTGGCGCCATGTACGCCGCGCAGCTGTTCCATGCCGCCAGAACCGCACTGCCGGGTCTGCAGACCTCCATCGCCGAAGGTGATTTTTCCGCACTCTTTGAGTGGCTGCGTCAGAACATCTGGCAGCACGGCAGCCGCTTCAGCACGTCGAAATTAATCACCCAGGCGACGGGCGAAGATCTGAATATCCGTTACTTCCGCGAACATCTGACCTCCCGTTATCTTTAATCCCTCTGCCGGAGCCTGCTCCGGCACTCTTCTCACCCTTTTCAATAAGAATATGATTTAGCACATGTTGTCATGATTGCGTCGGGTGTATGAATGCGTGTCCTTCCGACACAATTAGACTGCCATCAGGTCAGGATTAAAAAAATAAAGGGATGAATGATGAAAGGCATAATGAAAACGATGTTAGCCATTCTGTGTGCGACCAGTTTAAGTACTTTCGCAGCCACGGATAATACCCCGCAAGACGCGTTCAACGATATTACCCGCTCTCTTGCAGACCTCCAGCCCATCACGTTTCAGGCTCCTGCTGAAAAATATAAGCTGCTGGTGTTTATTGATAATCAGTGCATTTACTGCAGCAACGTAGTGAAAAACGTTAAGCAATATACGGATGCCGGTTTGACGATGTCGTTTCTGACCGTTGCGCCCAACGCCATTCGCGACTCGGTAATTGAAGATATGGGACGCGTCTGGTGTTCAACCGATAAGGTCAAAAGCCTGCAACAAGCGATGGCGGGATTTTTACCGGATAACGACACCACCACAGCCTGCTCCGATCTGATCGCGCGGCAATCTGCCCTGGCAGAACGTTTGGGCATTAGCATCACCCCGGTAAAGGTGGTGATCGAGCCTGAATCACGGTCGATTATAGGCAGTCAGTCTCCGGCGGCTATTCTGGCCACACTGAACAAATAACAGAGGCCCGTACGAGCAGCGGCGTTTGGCCTGTTCGTACACTTTTCTCCCCGCTGTACATTCCGTTACACGCCGATACCAATCACTCACGGAAACCTCGAATTTACAGGGATATAGTTATTTCAACGGCCCCGCAGTGGGGTTAAATGAAAAACCAAATTCGAGGGTATGAGAATGAATAAAGTATTAGCTCTGGTTGTTGCCGCTGCTATGGGTCTGTCTTCTGCTGCATTTGCTGCTGACACTACCGCAACTGCTGCACCGGCTGCCGCGCCTGCTGCAACTACCACCGCTGCGCCAGCAAAAGCGGTTCACCATAAGAAACATCACAAAGCTGCAGCGAAAAAAGAAGCCGCTGCACCAGCAACCGCAGCACCAACCGAGCAGAAAGCTCAGGCTGCTAAAAAGCATCACAAAAAAGCAACCAAACCAGCTGTAGAACAGAAAGCGCAGGCTGCTAAAAAGCACCACAAAAAAGCAACCAAACCAGCTGTAGAACAGAAAGCTCAGGCTGCTAAAAAGCATCACAAAAAAGCAGTAAAACACGAAGCTGCTAAACCAGCTGCACAGCCAGCTGCGTAAGAGTACAAGCTTAACCGTGCCCTTCGGGGCACGTTGGTAAACCGGCGCTGAACCGGAACAGGTTCCGCGCCGTTTTTTTATTTCCGGAGGGCGTATGCTGCGACGCTATCGGTTTGAGCTGATTCTGATCCTGCTTATTTTATGCGCGCTCATCGCCAGCCATTTTTATCTTTCCTGATTGTAGCACGCTGATTTTACTCCCACTTTAGCGCTGTCCCGTCTATAGTATTTTCATAGGGTTCACTTTTAATAATCATAATTACCCCCACCAGAGTGTGATATGCGTAAATCTGTTGTGTTGTTACTGGGAACGTTTGGTCTTTTTTCTGGATTCTCACATGCGGATGATGGCGGTGATGACACCATTAGCGCGAAAGAGCTAAAGACGCTTTTTTTCGGTCATGACGATCGTACGCGCGTCGCCGATCCCACCCAGGCACCCTGGGATGCTATAGGCCAGCTGGAAACCGCCAGCGGTAACTTATGTACTGCGACGCTGATCACCCCGCAGCTTGCCCTGACGGCAGGCCACTGCTTGTTAACGCCTCCAAACGGCAAGCCGGATAAAGCGGTTGCCTTGCGGTTTGTGTCGCAAAAAGGGACCTGGCGCTATGAAATCCACGGCATTGAGGGAAGGGTTGATCCGTCTCTCGGCAAACGCCTGAAGCCGGATGGCGACGGCTGGATAGTCCCACCGGCGGCCGCCTCGTGGGATTTTGGCCTGATCATTTTACGCTACCCGCCTTCGGGCATTACGCCGCTGCCGTTATTTGACGGCGACAAGGCCGCCCTCACCGCCGCGCTGAAAGCCGCCGACCGAAAGGTGACGCAGTCAGGCTATCCTGTCGATCATCTGGATACGCTTTATACGCACACCGACTGTATTGTGACGGGCTGGGCGCAAACCAGCGTACTTTCGCATCAGTGCGATACGTTGCCGGGTGACAGTGGTTCACCGCTGATGCTGAAAACCGACAAGGGCTGGCAGTTGATTGGTGTCCAGAGCTCTGCCCCGGCGGCAAAAGACCGGTGGCGCGCCGACAACCGCGCCTTGTCCGTTACCGGTTTCCGCGACCAGCTGGAAGCGCTGGCTACACAGTAAGCCAGCGCGGAGGCCTGAAACTAAGGATCGCAACGTTATCAGGCGAGTTTTATCATGATCATGCCGGCAAGCAGCAAGATGAGCCCCATCCAGCCCTTGTTGTTTAAGCGCTGGCCGAAGAGTACCCAGCCTGCGGCCAGCGTGGCGGCGATACCGAAACCGCCCCACAGCGCATAGGCCACCGACAGATCGATTCCTTTTACCGCCTGGGACAGGGCGCTGAACGCCCCCAGAACCGCGGCAATCGACATCAGGCCGTACAGTTTACGGCGAAAACCATCCGAGAATTTCAGCAGAACGTTCGCCAGGATTTCCAGCACGATGGCGAGCCCCAGCCAGGCCGCATGAACCCACTCAAACTGTTGCATGGTTCTGCTCCTTCTGCTGTTTGCCAGGTTTACGGGTACCCGATTTAATCAGCACAATACCCGCGACCAGCGTCGTTAATCCGGCGACCTTCATTGTTGTTAATGTTTCGTCAAACATCAGCACGCTGAACAGCGTAATCAACAAAATACCGATCCCTTCCCACAGTGCATACGCGACGCCCAGCGCAATTTTTTTCACCGCAAACGAGAGGAAAATATAGGAAAGCGAAATCATCACCAGCATCAAAATAAAACCGGTGTTGCCATCGCTGACGCTTGCCCATTTCATAGACAGCGTGCCGGTAATTTCAGCGATGATAGCCAGCGCTAATAGGATCCAGTAAAACATGTTTTTCTCCTGCTTGAGAATATAATCCATCGTGGCCCGCTGCGTGCAGCAAACCAAAAAATACGAATTGAAATCAGACAGCTAAGCGCGTTGCGCCAGCTCAGGCAGAAGAAATGACTATAGTGCGGTGCGCCAGTGTTGCTCACCAGAAAGCAGGCAGAAAGAAGTGGAGTATACAGCGGTATTGTTTGAAGAGTACGTCCTGAACATATTGTCCATAAAATTACAATTATCCGCGTTGTTGCTTCTCGTCTTTGCGGATGAAAATTGTCCTCGGTAGTTAAACACACCAAATTTGTACCATAAGCCAGGATTTTACTCAAAGTCTTTGCAATTCTTTACCCATCCCGTTTGATTTTGGTTAGTTTATTGCAATGCCTTTCACCTTTATTATAAATATAAAGAAAATTTCGGAGTCACCATGGCTAAACCCATTATTACCCTGAACGGGTTAAAAATTGTCATCATGCTGGGCATGCTGGTGATCATACTGACAGGCGGGTGATGCTGCCAACTTACTGATTTAGTGTATGATGGTGTTTTTGAGGTGCTCC
>ERZ507072.978-NODE-978-length-16039-cov-4.699700_pt1 | contig 16039 bp, 8 predicted proteins | sample MGYA00512864_ERZ507072 | MGnify/ENA metagenome assembly ERZ507072 | reverse complement strand
CATGGCTTCTTACGATGCCTATCTTGAGTGTGCTACGTCGCGGGTGCTCGACGCTCTGCTTACCGCCTACGTAGTGACTATATCGTCCATTGGTATTTATTTTCTTACCGTATCGAAGATTCGTTTCCTTGCCCACATACGCAAATATCATAACGGTGAAGAGCGCAGCAAGTGCACGTGGATTCACATCCTCGTGTGGTCGCTCATTGTCTTTTATGTCCTCTGCTGCTTCACCATCCTCGTCACCACACCTGAGTTTAACGTAACGTCGCTGTGGATACAGTTTGTGCTCTCCATCATCATCACCATAAGCACGCTCAACATCCAGGAAATTTATCTGCATCTTGGTCAAGCGTTCGCCAATGCCAGTACCAACGTGGAGGAGCAGAAGGCTGACGATGCCATCGACGGCGCCGACAACGGAGAAGATACAGCCCCTGAAAACACCGACGGCGACCCCATCTCCGTCATCATCGATCGTTGGCTTAACAGAAGCGACCGCCCTTACCTTGCCGAGGGACTTACCATTAATAAGGTGGCAGAACAGATGAACCTTAACAAGCGCCTTCTCTCGCAGTATCTTAATAATGTGTTGTGTCAGAACTTCAACGCCTGGATAAACGAGCTCAAGGTGAATGAGGTGAAGCGTATCATCGAAGAAGAGCCCTCACAAAACTTCAATACCATTGCCAATCGCGTGGGATTTAACGACGCTCCGGCTATGACAAAGGTCTTTAAGTCGGTTTGCGGCATGACTCCTACTATGTATCGCAACAGCCTTGTAAAATAAAATGTGAAATTGTTGCAAAAGCTATACAAATTTTATAACTTTGAAATTCCGAAATACAAGCAAACATAACTATGGATACGATAACACTTATTGCTTACGTTGTTAACTGCTCCGTATGCTTCACAGTAGGCTTAATATTCCTTCTAACTCCCACACAGAAGACGGCAGAAGGAAAGATAGAATCATTCAGTATGGCGCGTATGTGCCTTGCTGGCTCATCATTCCTTGAGTGCATACTTAGCTTTTTCACTATTCTTCGTATTCTGAATCATCAGTTGTATTTGCCCCTTAACTATTTCACCAACCCTTTATTTCTTTATTTCGCCGTTTGCTTCGACCTGACCGCCAGCATTTATTTGTTGCATGGCAAGCATCTGTCCGTCCGAACCATCATTGCTTTTATAATGCCGGTGGTGTGTGTCTGGCTGACACATATCTTGGTGTATATACCTATCCATGGCCTTAACTTATCGCCAAGTGTTTATAATGCCTTTCTCGAGACAGCGCCGGCGGTCTTTACATGCTATATGCTTTACATAGTCCTTGTCATAGAGGGCCTTGGCATTATGTGGTTCTTGAGTAATCAGATAAGCGTATTCAAGCAGCATATCGACAACTATTACACCGGCGAAAACCAAAGTCGCAGCCGATGGCTCATAGCCGTGGGCTTGTCGCTTGTGCTCTATTATGTGGTCTGCATCATAGACATCGCCCTCTTCGATCCGGTTCTCGACAATATATTCATGTGGATAAGGTCTTCATTGGTGCTTGTAAACAGCATAGCGTTCATAAAATGCCGAGATGTGTATTGGGACATCAAGCCCGCATTCGTGGATATGGAAGTGGACAAGGGCTACATATTCGAGCCCGTATTAAAGACTGACCATAACAATAATCCGAATAACGCTGCTGATGTAGCTGCCACCACCATCGCTACGTCTGGCACAAACGAGGAAATGTCGGCAGAGGCAAACACCGCGGCGCCAGCAAACGCTGACGCGCTACATCTTGACGGCTTTGCATCTATCGACATTATTGTGACGCAATGGACAGAACGTCCTGACAAGCCGTTCCTCAAGGAGAGCATCACCATCATGCAGGTGGCTGAGCAGATGGGGCTCAATACACGTCTCCTCTCCAACTATATAAATAATGTAAAGGGACGCAATTTCAATGCATGGATTAATTTCCTTAAAGTGGAGGAGACAAAGCGCGCGCTTCTTGCTGACCGTACACGCCCTCTCAGCGAAATAGCATACGAAATGGGATTCACTGATTCTGCAGCATTGTCAAAAATTTTCAAGTCAGTAGAGGGTATTCCACCGTCTGTGTACAGACAGACCCATTGATAAGATTGTATATCCGAGGGCATATTTAACAATAATGGTGTCCGATTCCTATAGCCCTTGGATAATACGTACGAATCAGACAGCAAATATCGTCTAATCCTGTGCTGATTGTTAATGATAGAAAGGAAATACATAATGTTGCCTTTGTCTAAATTTACAAAAACCATATAGAAAACATGTAAAAAGTAGCAAAAAACAGTCTAAATCGTAAAAAAAAACGGAAAAATCACGATTTGTTTAATTTTTATGCTGTATTGACAAACGAATACAAAAAAAACACTAAATCTTTGCAATGTCCAAAATAAGGAAGGACAATGACGCTAAACAAGAAAAACTAAGACAATCTATAACGTATATATTATAATAAGGTTTAACAGACGACTTAACACCAGTACAGCCCCAAGCCTTTATTACATTTATACATTATACGAATAAGAGAGAAGCGACTAACTAACGTTGCATACATTTTCACGGAACATTTAAACAACGAAAACTAAATAGAATAATAATATGGCTAAAAACGTAACATACAGATTGAGACTGCTCATAGTAGCTATGCTCGTGGCTGTATCGGCTAACGCCCAGCAACTGGGACTCAAGACCAACTTACTCTACTGGGCTACAACAACCCCGAACGTCGGTCTCGAACTTCAGACCGGTCGCAAGCACTCCGTTCAAGCCTTCTACGGCATCAACCCATGGAAATTCAATGACAACAAGAGCATACGCCACTGGGTGGTACAACCCGAATACCGCTACTGGTTCTGCCAGGCGTTCAATGGATGGTTCCTCGGAGTACACGCCATGGGAGGACAGTTCAACGCTGGTGGCATAGAATTGCCGTTCGGAATGTTCAAGGAGTTTAAGGACCATAGATATGAAGGATGGTTCGTTGGAGGCGGTCTGACTGCCGGCTACCAATGGCCTCTCTCAAAGCACTGGAACCTCGAGACTTCGCTCGGAGTGGGTTACGACTACATCCACTATAAGAAATTCGAATGTAAGACGTGCGGTAACAAGAAGGGTGAGGGACATCACAATTATGTAGGTCCTACAAAGGCAGCCGTGGAGCTGATCTACGTATTCTAAATATAAAAGAAGACAGCCCACTATTCACCACACATTTTCACTAACAATAAGATCCACCATTATGAAATACTACATTATACTATCAGCAGCCCTCGCCATCAGCGCCGTCAATGCGTCGGCACAGACGAAGAGGTCGACCAAGATTCTTAACCGTCAGGTGGCGGTGGAGAACATCAAGGCGACAAGAGCTGACGACCAGTTCTTCGTAGGAATGGACCTCCGCCTTGACTCGCTACGTATGCCTGCCAACAGACGCATCGTCCTTACGCCGGTTATCGAGTCGGGAGAGAACAGCGTGGCTCTGCAGCCCATCGTCATCAACGGCAAGAGACAGAAGGTTATGTACGACAGAAGGGACGCCAAGCAATATCCCGGAGCTTATGACGTTACAAGAAAGAACGGGAAGGAGCAGATGTTCGCTTACCAGACTCAGACCGAGTTTGCCGAATGGATGCGCTCAGCAGACGTCGTAATAAAGGAAGACCTCTGCGGATGCGGCAAGATTGACGATCAGGAGCAGGAGACCGTAAAGAAGATGAGACAGCCCAAGGTGGCGTTCATACAGCCCGTCGCAGTGGAGCAGAAGACATACGAGATGTCAGGAAGAGCCTTCATCGACTTCCCCGTCGACCGCACCGAGCTGCATCCCAACTACCGCAACAACCCGCGTGAGCTGGCGAAGATCGTCGACACCATCAATGTGATAAAGAAGGACGCCAATATGACCATCACCAAGATTGAGATTCATGGCTATGCTTCTCCTGAGGCACCTTACGATCACAACGAATACCTCGCCAAGAACCGTGCTGCTACGCTGAAGAACTACGTGCGCCAGCTCGTCCATCTGGACGACCGCCTCTTCACCGTAAACGCAACGCCGGAGGACTGGAACGGACTCTGCAAGTATATCAAGGAGAGCAACCTCGACAACCGCGGTGCCATCCTGAAGATAGCGGAGGACAACACAATAGAACCCGACCGCCGCGAATGGCTCATCAAGTCGCAGTATCCTGATGAGTATCGCACAATGCTCGCTTCATGGTATCCGGCTCTCCGCCATTCTGACTATGTCATCACCTGCAACGTGCGTCCGTTCTCCGTTCAGGAGGCTAAGGAGCTTATCAAGACCAAGCCGCAGCTGCTCTCGCAGAACGAGATGTATATGGTGGCACAGACTTACGAGCCGGGATCGAAGGAGTTTAACGAGGTGTTCGCCATCGCAGCGCTCATGTATCCCAACGACGAAACCGCCAATCTGAACGCTGCCTGCGCTGACATCAACGAGGACAGATTCGCTGAGGCGCTCCGCAAGCTCGACAAGGCCGGCGACTCCGCTGAGGCTGAAAACGCAAGGGGCATCTGCTACTGGCATATCGGCAACGACGAGAAAGCCATCGAGTGCTTTAGGAACGCAGCCGACAAGGGATGCGAGATTGCCAAGCAGAACTATGACGACCTACAATAAAAAAGACATAAACAACGACACCCCTACAACACAAAAACTAAACCTGGCTAACTCCCAGACGACACAAAGACTTTCAGATAAGAAAATATTATTACTAAACACAAAAATTATTAATCACTTAAACTTCAAAAGTATGAACAAGTTTAAATTATTCCCATTGGCACTTGCTGCCTTTGCATTCAGCGCTTGTACATCAGAAGACGCTGTAGAGAATAATCCTAACGTGGAAGGCGTTAAGAGTTATGTAGCCGTAAACATCAACAATGTTGGTGCTGCCACCCGTGCAACCGATGGTGGCTATGCTGACGGTGTTGGTACCGAGAACCAGATCAATGCCGTACGCTTCTACTTCTTCACAGCCAATGGCGATGCCTACAAGATGAAGAATGGACAGAGCTACGTTGAGAAGGATAATGTTGGTGGTACAACAAAGGATAATCCTAATGTGGAGAAGATTACAGACGCTATGCTCGTGATTGAGGGCGCAACAACAACTGCTCCTCACTCAATGATTGCTGTCGTTAACCCTGGTACTCTTGATGCTGGCGTTCTTAAGGCTACGATGACAAGGGATGAAGTTGTAGCAGCTGTGGCTACGCAGAACTTCGTTAATAACGGTGCTGACGCAAAGGACTTCGTAATGTCTAATTCGGTATACGCTGAAGGAAATCAGTCAGTTTGGGTATCCGACATTACAGGCCACGTAGCAACCGAGTCAACAGCTGCAACGCAGAATCCGGTTGACATCTATGTAGAGCGCGTAGCTGCCAAGCTTACTTCTACAGCAACTGGTGCTCAGGAAGGCAAGTACGAGGTAGGCGCAACAACCAATGGTAAGCCGGTATATGCTGTTATTAAGGGTTGGGGTATCGCTAAGGAGACAACTGATGCTAACCTCATTAAGAAAATTGACGCAACATGGAGCGACGCCGACTTAGGCTTCCAGTGGAATCATCCTGCATACTTCCGTAGCTACTGGGAGGATTCAAGAACAGATTTAGGAGACGACAAGTCTTACAATGACTACAGGTCACACATTGGTCAGGTTTACTACACCAATCCTAACACTAATGCACCTGAATACGTAGCTACTGTAGAGCTGCAGTATGCTGACGGTACACCTGCAGAGATTTGTAGCTATAAGGGCGTTGAGTATCTTTCAGAAGAGGCTGTTAGAAAAGCTATCTTGCTCGAGAACAAGGCTTACAAGAAGCGTGTAGCAGTTGAGGGCGGTTACAATGAAGAAGCTCTTACTGTTAACGACATCCACTTCGTAGTAAAGGGCTACCAGGTTCAGGCACAGCTCAACGAGGGCGTTACAGTTTACAAGGATGGAGTAGAGGCAACAGCCGAGGCAAACACCAAAATTGGTGCAACACTTGCTGAAATCCGCAAGGGTGGTATGGCTTACTATCACACTGGCGTAGAGCACCTTGGAACTTCTAAGGGTATCGTACGTAACCACTTCTATCAGATTGACGTTAATACTATTAAGGGCTTCGGTACTCCGGTATACGATCCTGATAGCAAGTTCATTCCTGATGATCCTAAGGACGTTAAGACTTACATCGCTGCTACTATCAAGGTTCTCTCTTGGAGAGTTGTTAAGCAGACTGTAGATCTCGGTAAGTAATCTTACCTCACAACGACATTACTGACACATAATATTGTGACACCTGTTCCGGCTGATGCCGGACACTCTAAATAGAAATATGAGGGGGAGGCTGTCGGCTCACCCGATAAGCTCTCCCTCATATTTTTTCCAACCTAATATCACTCCCAATAGAGGAGGTATCGAGCCGATAGATACAAAAGAGAGGTCGGCATGGCGAGACACTGAATAAGGTGATCAGCCCACTAAAAGAAGACTTAATAAGACGACTCCATATACATTATATATATTAGAGAACATCTCACAATATCACTAAACGAAAACAAAAGCTAAATAATATGAAACACAACAAGCGCCAAATAATAAGCGACCTCAAGGCCCTCGCAGCTGTGATGGCAATGATGTTCACCGTGACCTCGTGCGGAATGATGGAGGACGATCAGTCAGATTGTCCACAGGCGCTGCGCGTTAACTTCAAGTATGACATGAACATGAAGTTCGCGGACGCTTTTCCTAACGAGGTGAAGACCGTTACGCTCTACGCTTTCGACGAAAACGGACGTCTGGCCCTCGAAAAGCAGGAACGCGTGGACGACATTAAGAAACGTGGCGGATATATGAACGTGGACGAGCTGAAGCCCGGCGACTACACGCTCAAGGTCTGGGCGGAAGGCGAGGACAGATACACAGGATCGTATGTCTTCGGAAAACCCGAGACGGCTACTCGTGCTGACGACATCAGCGTGCTCACAAGCCGTATCAACAGAACCAGCCGCACCTTGGACCACGACATCAACGGCCTTTATCACGGACTCGTGCAGAAGGCTGACCTCAATCTGGAGGGATTCGGTGTGAAGACTGCCACAGTGGACTTGATGAAGAACACCAACGTCATACGCGTGGTGCTTCAGAACACATCGGGCAAGCAGATTAAAGCCGACGACTTCGACTTCTACATCGACGACGACAACAGTTACCTCGGATTCGACAACGCTGCGCTCACACGTGCTGCGATGAACGACAAAGAGGAGCTGCCGGAAGACTCAATACGCTACGTGCCATGGTCGAAGTATGACGGCATCGTCGGACAGAACCGCACCATAACACGCGCTGACGCAACCACACAGGCTTCGGCAGTGGTGGCAGAGATGACCGTCAACCGACTCTTTACAGGCAAGAACCCGCAGCTCTGCGTTCTGAAGCATGAGACGGGAGAGAAGATTTTCCAAATTCCGCTTATCGACTACGTGCTTCTCGTAAAGGGCAACTACAACAGGGAGATGACCAATCAGGAATATCTTGACCGTCAGGACGAATACAGCTTCATCTTCTTCCTGGACGCTAACAACAACTGGCTGTCATCACACATATTCATCAACTCCTGGAGAGTGGTGCTGAACGAGAAAGACCTCTAAGCACCGCATCCCCGAAAGAAAGAGAGACTTAATAACACAAAAAACTAAACATCAAAAGAAACTGACTATGCTTAGAATAAACCGCAATACCTCCGCGCTGACAGTTTCGCTCCTGTTTGGTCTGCTGTCCATAACGTCGTGCGGCTTCGATGACGGCTACGACAAGGAGGACACGGGCGACGATAATGTGAAGGTGGCATTCAGGATGGCCTTCGTCAACGACAACACAAGAGCAGTAAACGACGGCTGGGGGGAATACGATCCGACTGACCCGGGCGATGACTACGAGAACGCCATCAATGCTGACCAGCTGCAGATTAAGGTTTGCGACAAGGACGGAAACATCATTGGCGACGTGCAGGACGTGAGAGTGATAGAAAACCAGATCACCGGAACATGGGAAAAGGCAGGAGACCTGCTCAAGAAGGCTAATAAGATTATGGTGTTCGCCAACTGTGGAACCGACAACGTCACGCAGGACAACATCTCATTGCTTGCCTTCCATGTGGACCAAACCAAGCAGTATATCCCGATGTGGGGAGTAACCACGCTTACCAAAGACCTCGTTGTCGGAAAGCAGAACAATCTCGGCACCATCGACTTGCTCCGCTCTCTCGCCAAGGTGAAGGTGAAGATGGCTGACGGCATGAAAGCCAGAGGCTATGCCTTGGGCAGCATCACCTTCAACAACTACAACACCGAGGGCTTTACGCTGCCGCTGACCTACAACACGTCAAAGAACACAAAGGAGATATTGTTCAGCAGTTCGCTTAACGCAAAACCTTCGTGGAGCCAGTCCGTAACGATGACCAACACCACGACAGACGAAGAGAGCATCATGCTCTACATTCCAGAATATGACAACAAGACAGCCGCTGCTGACAAGAAGGCAAGCATAACCTTAAACCTCAAGTGCGACGGCACGGACGACGGAACTTACACATTGCAGTTCTGTAACTACGTGGACGGTGTGGCAGATCCTTCCACACTCTACAACATACAGCGCAACCACTACTATGAGTACACGGTGACCAAGGACGACAGACTGAACGTCACACTGAAGGTGCTGAAGTGGAACAAGCGCACACACTCTGAGATTATAATGTAACAACATAGAGTATTTACACAAAAACTAAAATAGCGATGACTCACGCCAAGAACATTTTCACATACATGCTTGCGCTTTTCTCAACGCTCGCCATCGTAGGATGTAGCTTTGAGGAAGACCACGCCGATTGTCAAGGGAAGGGTGAGGGCGAGAAGATGCAGGTGGAGCTAAGGCTCACCGCTTCGGCAAACTCGCTGACACGCTCCTACAGCACCTCCGACGGCGTAACGAGAGCGTCATGGGTGGACACAAACGCTGCCCGAGAAGGAGAGATGATGCACAATTGCTTTGTTGTCATCGTCCAGAACGGCAAGATACAGGACATAGTGGTGAAGAACGACTTCACGGAGGAAGTAGAGCAGACCAGTCTCAAGGCGAAAGCCGAATTGGGCAACGCCACGTTCTATTCGTTTGCCAATATCACGCCCGCAGAACTCGGAATAACAATGACGACAACGCCCGCTGAGATAGAAAGCAAATACTATAAGGTGGAGGGCAATACCACAACGCTCAGCGCCAAAGGCATTCCGATGAGCAACAAGCAGACCTTCAGCATCACCAGCAAGAAGCAACAGGTGGACCTTGAGGTTATCCGTATGATGGCAAAGGTGGAGCTTAACTTCACCAACGACACGGGCTATGATCTGAGCATCAAGAGCGTCAAGCTGACCGACATCACCGACAATGCTGCTAACAACGTGAGCCTGCTGCCGAAGATAGAAGGAGGCGAGGTGGTGCCTAACATCAACGCTGCTGCCTATGCCAGCGATTACACAGTAAACATCGGTGGAACGTCAGGCACGCAGGTGAAGAACGGCGGCAAGCTGCAGACCACTTTCTACGTGAACGAGAGCGTCGCCCGCAATCCTAAGTACTTCGTTCTCTGCATCAACACCGACAAGGGAACAGTGACGAACCGCATCGCCATGACAGAATGGAGCAAGATAGCGCGAAACGACTACTTGGTTATCCCCGTCAAGTTAGTTGATTATCGCATCGAGCTGGAGCCGCAGGTATTCACCGGTATCGGTGTCATCCCCGAACTCAACTATGATGGCGACCGCATCACAGCCACATTCAAGTCGTACGGCGAGTTCCATCTGAAGCTGCACGTCATTAAGCGCAGCGACAACACGGAGCTGAACAACTGGACCATCAATGGCATCAGAACGCTTGAGGCTGATCCGGCAGGAGGAGAAGGCACATCCATCTACGACGAAGCACCTTACTTTGAGAAGCGCACCAAGACCATTGAAGGATATATCAGCCCGCGTAAGGGATACGCCATCCACGAAATCAACGTCGAGATTAACGGCGTAACAATCCCATATCGCTTGCAGATAAACAAGGAATAACATTTAATAATAGGTGGGTATGGCATTCCTGCCATACCCACTTTTAGATTTAACAAGTACACTTTTAGATTTAACAAGTACGAACATAATACCTTTTGAGATATGAAAAGTCGCAAAAACAACATAAACAGACTCGCACCGTCAAGAAGACTGCTACTGCAGCTCCTAACGATGATGGCACTTACCGCAGCGCCAAGCAGTGTGTATGCGCAGAGCTTAGGCTTCCACAAGGAGGGCCAAAGTGGATTGCCGCTTGACAGCCGCGGCATGCAGCAGACTGCAGAATGGCATTACTATTATTATCTGCCGACAAATAGCAACACAATGGAACTTGAGTTGCCTTTTGATGGATGGGGGAAAAGCTCAACCAATGACCTTGAGCCTTACGGATGGATTCGTTGGTATGACTATACTACAGACCTAAAGTCGAATAGACTGACAGTATATAATTCAGGATTAACAAGTTTGAAGAGTTTGAAGGACGACACCAGCAAAAAGGATATAGGACTTATTGCCGGTACTCTCAGAAATTCTGCAAGAGATTATGCAGGAGTCAAATACAATAAACCGACGGGAGCAGATGCAGAAGATTGGGCTGGAGAAACTATCGCTTGTGATGTAAGCCGATACAATGATTATAGTATATATACAAATTATGTTGAAAAGGAACCAACCCTCTCCATCCGATACATCTTCCACATCAAGTCTGCAGCATATCTGGCAAAGCGAATCAAGGATGCTTTATGTGATCACAGCAGGGCTGCTGACCTGACTCTTGAGGACAACAAGCGTATCGTGTTCGGTGCAAAGGACGCAAACGCAAATATGACGCTGCGTACAAATATGAAGAATTCTGGTGGACAAAGATATTGGTTCTATCCTTTGAGAACAACCAAAGGTAAGACGGTTTATCCAACTACAGAGGCTCAAAAGATAACGGCAGCAGACTTCAATACCACTATGAAGCAGGCTAACAAGATAGTGTGGAGGGTCTACAATGAGGACAAGACAAAGTATTGCCAACTTTCATCCACTACTCAGTTCTGTGACTTGACTATAAATGCACTCAAGAACGCGACTTGGCGTAATGTTTCTAATGGCGCTACAACTGCAAAACCTACAGATATAGGCTTCGAACAGACTGTATATGTAGTGGCTTGGGCTGCAAATGGCGATTATATGTGTCCCGTTGCTAACTTTGAGGTGTTCATTCATAAGGGATATCCTAAGACAAAGGACGAGCTGACTGCTGACGGCGACGTAGACCGTACGCTTTCCTATTTTGAGGATAAGTATGAGCAGCAGATGGACATCTCGTTCGATGACGACAATCCTGATCTGACATTGGATGCGCCGACAACGCCATTGAACAACATGAGTCTTAAGCCGTCCGACTTCAAATCACGTGCATACGGATTCACCTATGCGGAACTTGAAAGTTATGATTATTATTATGATGGTAGCACACCACATCACAGTAAGTCACCTATCCACGGTGATTATGGTCTCTATAAATCGGGTAACCTACGTGGCATTTCGTATGATAATGAAAACGGATACCAATGGTGGGCAGCCGGTTCTCCTACTATCTACGATCGTACCCACGCAAAAACCAGCGGCAAGCAGTACGGACACTTCCTGTATGTGGACGCTTCGAACGAGAGCCGTCAGATTGCATCTGCCGACTTTAAGGCTAACCTCTGTACAGGTTCACAGCTGATTTTTAGTGGAGCCGTTGCCGAGTATACCGCAGCATACAACGCAACTGCACCGCAGGTGATGTTCCGCCTTTATGGTATCAATAAGGACGAGAATGGCAACGTGACCGACCAGAAGCTTATCCAGTCGTTCTCATCTGGAGACTTTGCTACAAACACAAAGACACACGCATACGGTGAGTGGTATCAGATTTACAGTAAGCAGGTGCTTCAGAAGTCTGCTGCTGCCGACAACTACACCGACTTCCGCATTGTGCTTGACAATATGTGTCAGAATACAAAGGGTGCCGACTACTGTATTGACGACCTCTGCCTCTACACTCAGACATCCAAGCTGGACGTGCTGCAGAACAAGCCGCTCTGTCCTAATGAGACAGGTTATGAGACAGCTCCCGATGATATTACACTGAAGCTCCGCGGCATCTACGAGACCTTCCAGGCGATGGTGAACCAGAAGGAGTCGAAACTCTTCTATCGTATCTGCGACGCTACAGGAAAACGGGTGGAAAACATCGACTATGACGGCGACGGACAGCCCGACGATTACGGCATAGCACGCATTCCAGAGTCTTACAATGCGGGATATGTTCTTCCTTCGGCAGCAGCCGGTGGCAAGACTAACGTTCCGATGTTCGAGAACGACAACAGCGGCAACCGATGCTTGGTAATCGCCAACCGCAACTTCAACATTGTACCGGGCAAGGACTACTACTTCTCCATCGCCTATCCGAGCGAGGACAATTCTAACGTACCGGGTAAATGGGGCATAAGCACCGATGTCTGCTCTACGTATAGTGATATATTCCAGGTGGTGGAGCAGAACATCAAGCTGACCGACAAGAACAGTAACGTGCTCACAGCTCTGAGAGTGAACTGTAACACCCACACTCCGACAGTGGAGGTGATAGCCAAGATAGAGACGGCTGACCCCGTGAACGGCGGTAAGGTGACCATCGACAAAGTCAAGTTCGACTGGTTCCTCTCAAAGCCTAACCAAGAGAACGAGCTTTACACTACAGCAGGACTGTTGAAGGCAATACACGATTATCGTGACATTTATCGTACAGACAATGGCTTGAACATAGCATTCAAGAGCACAAACCCAACTCAGTACGCTCTCTTGAAGCAGTACGTGGACAGCAAGCAGCTGATTCTGAACGCCAGCAACTCAATGGGCAACCGTACGTTTGAAGCCAAAGAGATGGGTCTTTATAAGATTGCTGTAATCCCAGTGCAAGACAAAGCCACCATCAACGGTCAGGTATACGAAATCTGTGCTGCCCCGATGTTAGTGGATCTGCGCGTGGTGACCGACGGACCGAACATCAACTTCGGCTTCCCTGGCGTCATCTATCCGAACGACGCACGAACAGTACGTGTCGGTCTGCCGCAGATAAATGCGATAGCCACAAAGAACGGCGCTCTGAATCTGCCGATGACAGGCATCGAAGGAGCCACAAGCGTAGAGATGAGGGACTATGCTAAGGTATTTATCTCTAACACCAACGACCCAAGCTTCAATTCCACAAAGCAGGAGATCGGCGTGGTGACATCAAACACCATCTACAGAACCGATAATACTGTAGGCATCCGTTTCAACAGCAATGCCGCTACAATCCTGAAGGAAGGCTACTGGTATGAGATAAACTTCAGCTATGACAACGCAGACGGTTCTATGGCAAGCTGTCCGGGCGAGACATTCATCAAGATGTGCATCGTGCCCGAATATGCCACATGGAACTCGTCGCCAAGAACTGCCAGCACAAACTGGAACGACGACAATAACTGGCTGCGCTCTACAAAGGCTGAAATCTTCAAGGACTCATACACTGACTATAACACCACCACGGCATTCATGCCGATGAAGTTCACGAAGGTGACCGTGGCTAATCAGAAGGACAAGGGCAAGGTTTATCCTAACCTCGACGAGATAAGCTACAGAAGCAACGGCATCGCTTCCTCAACGAAGATGAAGAGCTTTGCTTACGACTTCGTGGCGAAGTGGAACAAGTCATCAGCTGACGGTTCGGACAACGGCAACGGCACTTTCTCTTGCGAGAAATGGGCAGGCAACTTCTGCGACCAGATCTACTTCAAGCCGGAGGCAGAGCTTCTCTACGCCAACTACCTGACATACAACAAGGCTTATGTGGAGAAGGAGCTGACGCCTAACACGTGGAGCATAATGTCTTCACCGCTGCAGCAGACCTACGCCGGCGACCTCTACGTTCCGAAGGACGACGGACAGGAGAAGTCGGAGGCATTCAAGCCGATGACATACGACGAGAATGTGAACGACCGCAGCGCTTATCCCGTTTATCAGCGCAGCTGGGACGGCGACGCTCAAGAGGTGATGGACAACGTCACCAATTACAGCGCCAACCACGACGGCACAGTGGACGTAACCACAGACAACGAACTGTCAATCAACTCTGGCTACTGGTCGCACGTATATAACAAGGTGGATGAGCAGTACACTAAGGGACAGGCGTTTGCTGTAAAGGCGGGCGACAAGTACACCGCAGGTGCGCAGGATGCCAACGCTACAGCCGTAATCCGTCTGCCGAAGGCTGACACCCAGTTTAGCTATTACGACAGCGAGAGCCAGAAGCCGGTGAATGTAACGGTCAACCGCGACGCTAATAGCTACCGAATGCTGCAGGGCGACGTTGCCGGCGACAAGACAATGGCAATGACTCAGCCGCTGAAGGAGAACCTGCACCGCGACAACCGCTACCATCTCGTGGGCAATCCTTACACCTCATCGTTGAGTATGTATCGCTTCCTCAAGGCTAACACAGCCTTCGAGAACAGCATCTGGACTCTCGACAACGGCGTTATGAAGACCCACAGCGTACCAGTGGATCTGGACTACGACAAGAAGACAGACGTAATAGTGAATCCCACTCAGGCGTTCTTTGTAAAGGTGAAGGAGGGCGAGACCGCTCCTGCCAACGTAACATTCAATGCTACGATGCTCATCAACAAGGATGTTACTCCAGGCGAGAAGGCTCTCATCATCCGTCCTACCGTAACGCTGACCACCGTCAACGGCGAGAGAAGCAGCCAGTCTGAGCTTATCGTCAACGACGAGGCAAGCCGCGACTACGTGGAGGGCGAGGATGTGGAGATGCTCGGTGAGGGCAACATTGCCGAGATAGCCCAGGTCTACTCTGTAGCAGGATCGCAGGCTGTGGCGCTCAACGCTTCCGACGACATCAACTGGATGCCGGTGGGCGTAGTGGCACCAAAGAGCAAGGACATCGACGTGAACATCAGCCTAAACAGCAAGATGCTTATCAAGATGAACAACGAAGGCTCGCAGCTCTTCCTCTTCGACGCCACAACAAAGACGTTCTCAGAGATTAAGGACGGCATGATGGTGAAGATGATGGCCAACGACCACGGTCGCTACTACATCACCAACCAGTCGTCACTCAACACTACGGACATCAACACCATCGAATGCTTCTCACCGACGGAGAACACCATCGTGGTGGCAACGCTGAAGGGCGACATGAAGCGTGTGGTGGTATACGACATCTCGGGTGCTCTGGTAACAAGCAACCACAGTGTAAATGGCGGTCGCTGCCAACTCAACGTACCGAAGGCTGGCATCTATGTCGTGAAAGCCACGACAATGGAGGACCGTACGGAGACATTCAAGATTGTGGTGAGATAACTATCGCACGCACAAGAACTAAACAATAAAAGAAATCTTATCGTATTATTAAAAAAGGAGCGCTGTGATAGCGCTCCTTTTTTTGTGGTAGTATGCTCGGCATGAGCATTGTCTAACGGGTGGAAGTCCCGAGTAAGCCCTAATAGCGGGAATTACATAGCCAAAGGCAAGGGTGTCCATCGTGAGTTGGAATCCGAAAGAAGCCGACGGCAAACATCTGACCTAACGGACAGAAACTTCATACAAGGCATATGACCGTGGGTAAGGTTGCTACACAAACCAAAGCCCGATAGCTATTCGGAACGGTCGGTGTAAATGTAGTGGGTATAAGATGGAAAGACAATGCTCTTACCCGAGGAGGTCTCACGGACGCTTCAAATAGTTTTTTTTACGAAAGAAGTGGAGTAAAGCTTGCCGTGAGAAGTCAGCAGACGCCATAGTAGTGCAATACTCGAT
>ERZ507072.973-NODE-973-length-16102-cov-4.765875_pt1 | contig 16102 bp, 13 predicted proteins | sample MGYA00512864_ERZ507072 | MGnify/ENA metagenome assembly ERZ507072 | reverse complement strand
AACCTACGATTTTATCATCAATCTGAGAGGTTTACACAGAATAATTTACACTACCTTTACCACAACATTCTCGCAAAGTCCTCCTTTTTCAGTTATAACGAGAATGACTCCAAATATAAAACCAAATATTGTAGACATAATTCCTGAAATCACCAGCATCTTCAATGTTGCAAAAAATGCAGGTACAATCAACATCTGACATAACTGTAAAAAAGTATAATTTTTTAATGTCATTATTCTTCATCCTCCTTTGTCTCACACTGCGTCTCAATCTCATGCCAATTCAAACCTTCTTTTGTGAGATAATCTGCAACAAATTTCAGATGTTCATTATCCACATTAATTGTAAAAATTCCCATGCTGTCATTCTGATAATCCTGAATCTTTCCATCTAGAATCGGAAATACATAATTCAATTCTTTCGACATCTTTGCAAATAATTCCCCATCATGGATATTATTAACAAGATATGCAATCTGGATGTTATGTCCTTCATCGGGAAGTTTTACTGTCTCTTCTCCAAGAAGTCTCTTCAATGACTGTGGCTGTTTAATAAAGATTTCTTTTACAGTACCTTCATCTGCAATCTTGCCATTTTCCAGAATGCATGCTTTATTACACGCTTTTCTTACAACTTCCATCTGATGTGTTACAATGATAACTGTGATTCCAAGTTTCTGATTAATTTCCATCAACAGATCCAGAATCGAATTCGTCGTCTTCGGATCCAGTGCTGAAGTAGCCTCATCACAAAGCAAAATCTTCGGATCCATAGTCAATGCTCTTGCAACTGCAACACGTTGCTTTTGTCCACCACTTAAATTTCTCGGTTTTGCATTCATCTTATCTCCAAGACCAACCAGTTCCAGAAGTTCTCTTACTTTTTTATCGATCTGGTCTTTTGGATATTTCCAGCACTGCATTGGAAGAGCGACATTCTTATATACCGTCTCTCGTTCAAGTAGTGAAAACTGCTGAAAGATCATTCCAACATGCCGTCTGAATTCTCGTAATTCTTTATCTTTCAAATCTTTGATCTCGCATCCGTCAACCTTCAGGCTTCCTTCCTGATAAGATGTCAGACCATTGATGCAGCGAAGAAGTGTAGATTTTCCAGCGCCACTTCGACCTACTAACGCATAAATATCTCCGTCTTCAATTGTCAGGTTGATACCTTCCAGAACAGAGCTTCCATCGTCTTCCCATAACTTTTTCAGATTTTTTATCTCAATCAACGTTTTTTCCTCCTTCTAAATTACTTTTCCTATTTTATACAATTTTCTCAATAATTTCTTCATTTATAATTCCAATCTTTCTTGTTTTAATTGTGCATCGTGCACAATTTATCCCATGTGTTTTTGTACATTTTATTGATTATATCTATATATTCGTTCTTTTATTGTTTATATCTATATTTATCTTTATAGATATATGTTATATCTGCACAAAAACAGGGTGCATCTATCTATATTTGATAAGTGCACCCTTGTCAATTGTAATTATTTACGAATCATTTCTACAAATGCTGCCAGTCGTGTATTTAATTGTCCTACATCACCTTTTGAATAGTCTGTCACTACAGCCAGATATGGCAAATGCTTTTCTTCATTCACGAAATTCTTCACACTGATGGATTCCATTTCCACAGAATGACAGCCCGATAATATCATCTCAACTACCCCATCTACATGATAGTCATCAATCATTTCTCCAAGAAGATGGATACGATTATTATTCGGTGTCATAATTGCACAGCCTATGCTAAAATACTTTCTTGCAATTGCACCATAAACATCCGGATCATCTTCATCTACCATACGCTCTACTGCTTTCGCTCCAGTACAGTTTTCGAAACCGACTACAACTCCGCCGTTATTCTCAATTGCCTCTACGATTTTATTTGTATCTTCGCCCATAGGGCAGCCGGTAATTAGGATTCTCGGTCTCTTTTCTAGCTGACGACCTTTCTCATATTCTTCCAGAATACGATCTGACAATTCATTTAACTCCTCTGTCATTTCTTCCTGACCAAACTGATATTTCGAACCATAAAGCACCTTACCAAGTTCCAGTCCAGACATTGGAACTGGTTCCAACTTCATCAGTCCATAAAATCTCTTCAATGCTTCTCTTCGCTTATTCTGCGATACAATTGCACGTCGAATATCATTCTCTGTAATAACTACCTGAAAATATTCTTCCAGAAATTCTTTAAACCGGATAATCTCTTCCCGCCAGAATCTAAGTCCGCCTTCTGACTGTGTATTCGGCAATTCCATAACATAAACTTCTTTAAACTCAGACATCAATTCGTACATTTTTTTCTTGCCGTCACATGTCGTTTCTCCCACAACCAAATCCGCAAAATGAAAATAAGGACACCGATCAGATATGGCATAACCATAGCTAGATTTGATTAATGGACATACATTCTTTGGCAATACCGTTTCAGCGAGCTCTACTGTTTCATTCGCTGAAGAACATAGCCCCACAGGAATTGCTCCCATGGCAACTGCAATTTCTCTTGGAAAAAAAGAACAATATGCACCGATTATCGGAATCTGCTTTTCTTTATATTCTTTTACCTTCAAAAATGACTGTTTTTTCTTGTCTTCAAACTCATCGAAGATTTCCGGCAAATCCTTGATAATCTCCATTCTCTACTTCTCCTCTTTCTCCTGTTCCCGCAGGAGTATACTAATTAAAATCTTATGAGCAATTCCCGGCTCATTAATATCCACTCCCAAAATCTCATTAATTTTGGAAAGTCTATAAATCATTGTATTCCTATGTATAAACATTTTCTTTGCTGCCATACTTACATTATTACCTACAAGCAAGTATTGCTTTAATGTCTCATAAAATTTTGTTTCCTTTGCCTCATCTTCGCTGGCTAGTTCAGTAAGTTCACGCTCCAGATATCTCGCATGTCCAATATAAGGCAATGCACAAGAACAGACTATCTGGACATAATAATCTTCTTCACGAAAACTTCTTTTATCCGGTTCCTGTTCATGCGCAATCTCCAGTGCTTTCTGACACATAAATCGTTTCTTATCAATCAATTCAATCTCATTAAAGCTTCCACTTAAACAACATAACAGCTTATATTTTTCACACATGTTATCCATAACTTCACAAATTTTTTCTCTGCATTCTTCTGTATGTATATCTGTAAAAAGAAGACATGCATACTGCTCCTCTATGTAAACAAACACATTTTCATATACATCACTTACATAATTAGCCGCCTTTTGAAGTTGCAGACTGTTATAAACTTCTGCACGTACAACTGCTACTCGAAATGGTGCGACAACATATTCGTTATATATATCATTCGTTCCATTCAGAAGCTGCTTCCCCTCGCCTTCAAATAATAACCGGGCAATCACACGACGTATTGTCGATATATGAGAATGAGAATGTTGTTCCTGACGTTCCATCAACATTCCAAGGCCCTGACAGACAATATCATTCATCTGAATCAATGTTTCCTCTGCATCTTTTGCATTATAAATTCCTGCATCCAGAATAGATATAACGAAACCTTCTGCATCTCCTTTGACTACAATTTCATTCACAGCATAATATTCTTCCGATACATGAATGAGCATGGATTTGCCCCCTGACTCTTTCGAGCGATATTCGATCATCTGTGAAATCAATTCTACTCTTCGTTTGCTGTCCATACCTTCCGGCAACAGTGTTTCATTATATTCTCCTTTATGAGACATTGCAAGTATCTTGCCTCCAATGTCCAGAACAATCAAAACAACCGGCGCATATTCTGTAATATAATCTATAAATTTCTGTACAGAACCAGTAATCCCTAATGCTTCAAATGCTCTCCTGTAACAAACATTCAGATCAATTTTTTCTTCCATCTCTTCTCCCTCCCGGCATCTACTATCTCCTTTTATGATACCACCAGGAAAATTTTGCGTAAAATCAGTTCTTTTCATATATCTATAGGTTTTTTCTATAGGATTAATTTTTTTACGACTTTCGTTATATTATCCTGTTATCTTTCCTCACTCTCATCAATCTTTTCCCCGAACCAAATGTTCAGCTCTCCGCCAATCAAAATGCAATACATGCAGAAATACATCCACATCATGATCAACATGATCGTTGTCAGACTTCCGTACATACTGGAAAATCCTTTGAACACATCCACATATACAGAAAACACCCAGGAAATGACCATCCACCCCAGCGTAGAAAATACTGCTCCCGGAAGTTGCCTTTTATATGTGTCTCTTCTATTAGGAAGGAATTTATATATCAACAATAAAAATACAATCATTACAATCGGTGTAATAATATTCCTTGCCCGGATCAGCCAGTCGGCCATATTTCTTAGAAATGGTACATGCTCAGCAATAAAAATATTCAGGCTGTTACCAAATACCGACAACACAAGTAAAAATATAATAACGAGTATAAACATTACTGTATAAACAGTTGCTCTTATCCTAAGGAAAAAATAGTTACGTGTCTCACGGCAATTATACACACAGTTCAGTCCTGAACTCATGGCAAGTACACCTTTTCCTGCAGACCAAAGTGCTACCACGATCGTAAACGGGATAATACCGGATGACTGATTATAGACCTGATTGACAATAGATGTAATCAATGAATCTACCGATGATGGAAATACCTGGATCACAGCCGTCATGACATCAGCCTTTGTGACGGGCGTATATTGCACCATAGTCAGTAACAACAATATAATCGGGATCATGCAGAGCATAAAGAAAAATGCTGTCTGTGCAGCGTATGCCCCTACATGGTCTTTCGTTATCTCTCCAGTCAGCTCCATGATGTCATCATATAATTCTTTTATCTTTTTCATCACTTTTACCTAGCTTTGTTTATGTTCCGGCGTTCCACTTTTCCCAGTGATACCGCCTGTTCTGAACAGTTACATAATTTTATATTTTACCCGATTTTATACATTTTGTCTACGAACAATTATCCAATGGTGACGCCTTGATAAAAAAAAGTCAATATTTCCTGATAGTTTTTTCCACATTTTGCCATTTCATTCGCACCGGTCTGACTCATGCCAATCCCATGTCCGAACCCGCCACCCTTTATGACAAATGTATCGCCGGACTTATTTATTGTGAAAAATGCACTTGGAAGAAGCTTGCTGCTTTTGACTTTTGTACCGTCCTGCTTTATAATTGTGTATCCTTTTCCTCCAAGAGCACGCCGGATTTTGTTTTCCGTTGAGACTCTTACACTACCTTTGTCACCGGCAGCCTCTATTGTTAATACTACACCACCCGGTCCATTTTCCAAAATATTGATATTCTGCAACGTTCCAATATCTTTGCCGGTATTTAGTCCAATCAAATTTGATAAAGTCTTTGCCTGAATCTTCGCCTCCCAGCGATACCATGGCAGATTTCTCTCATAATCACCGTTCTCATCTTTTACTTCTACAGACTGAAGATATCGGTTTCCGTCATTCTCCTCATTCCCCCAGGCTTTCATACTGGTCGTCTTTCCGCAAGAAGTGGAATAATAATAAGTCGTCACAATCTCTCCGTCCAGACGCACGACTTGTCCTGCCGTATCCTGAACAGCCAGATCTGCGCTGTCTGCCGGTGCACTGTTGCCGTAGACCTGATAATTCGTACTGTCATCCACATGAGCTTCATATTCCGGATATCCATATTCTGCCATCTGCCTGTAGGCGTAACTTCTGGCACAGACTGCCTGCGCTTTCAGCGCTTCTATTTCATAACCGGACGGCATTTCGCTGGGCACGACCCGGCACAGATAATTCTCAACAGGGAGTTCATTAATAATCGCAATTCCTTCCGCTGTTGTCCGAAGCTCCAGTATGCCTTGATAAGAAGGAATCCCGTATCCACGCTTCAAGCTATTTACCGTAATCTCCCCTTCTTTTGCCTGGATCCGTATATTCCCACTTTGAAAACGGCTGTCATCTGGCATAAATGTCACTTCTGCCCCTGCTTCACATTCTTCTACTGTCTCCCCATACGTAATAGAAAGTCCAGATGTTGAGCTGACTGTCACAGACGGATGAATGGTATTCTTATATCCATCCGTCATAAGAAGAACCCGGATATTCGGATTAGACACTACCTGCGTCTCTTCTCCCTGATTTTTCTGCTCCGTTTGAACTTCTTCCTGCTTCTGGTCAAATGCTTCTTTTTCCTGACGGTTTCCACAAACTCCGCCTTCGAGATTACTTGTTAATCCTGCAATAATAAACACCAGAACCAACACTGACATACCATAATAAAATCTCTTTTCTCCTCGAAAATGTTTCAAACTCTATTCTCTCCCTAATCATTATGCCCTATGATTGATTCAATACCCACTCAAGTAGAAGGGGAATTAAATAAATGTCCCCCCTCACATTAGAAAAAGACAGCCGCATAAACGACTGTCCTTTATCTTTTGTATGTTCCCCAAAATGCCGGTTCCTGTATTTTGACTCCTAGCTGTCTGCTAGGTGGGTGTCCGCATTCGCTTTTCTGCCATCCTCTGCATAATGAAGGCTCGACATATTACGAAGATATAAGAGTCCCGTTTAAAGTGATGTAGGTTCAAAATAACAGGAGTTATCGTGCATCCCAGGTTCTTACTTCTTGAATTATTATAACTCATTTACCCGTTTTTTACAACAGGCAGATTTATCTAATTTCCATTTTATAAAATCTAAACATTACATTAAATATCATTATTTTTTCTGCAGTGACTGAATTGCATTTACCAGATTCAAATATGAATCTTCTACCTCTTCCTGATTTGGCTTTCCCTGAATCGTTTCTTCGGCCTCTTCTTTTGCCTGATTTAAAGTATTTACTGTTTCATCTGTATAAACACTCTGATTAATCTTTCCGGCACTTTCAATCAAATCTTTCAGTTTGCTTACGTCTACTTTTTCAGCATTAATAACAAGCGCTTTTACTTCTGTCTGATTTTTTGATGTCTGCTCTTTACCAGCCATGCGGCTGATAGCAAAAACTGCTACCGCCGCAATGACTATGCATAAGATCAGGGCTGCCAGGATATAGGCTTTTTTCTTTTTATTCCGGTATCTTCGATACCGTCTTTTGTGTTTCATGTGATTATTCACAGTTTCTAGATTGTTCTTTTTCTCTTAATCAGAACAATAATTGCTGCCACTGCTGCTCCTACAAGTGTAAGCATGTAAGCGATTGGCATACTCTCATCACCTGTTTTTGGAGCTTTTTTATTTTCGTTCTTTGCTTCTGCTTTCTTAGCTGCTGTCTTCTCTACCTTCTTATTGTCAGTAGTTTTGTTTGTAGTATTGTTTACTGTATTGTCTGTAGAAGGTGTAGCTGGCTGAGCTGGCTGAGTTGGCTCTGTCGGCTGAGTTGGCTCTGTTGGCTCAACTGGATCTACCGGATCAACTGGAGTCTCATCTTTTGTAAATGTAGCTGTTACTGTGTAGTCATCTTCTACTCCATATGGGAACGCAATAGAGCTTGTGTTTGTGTCTAATGAGTATACTACTTCACCTGCTTTATTTGTTACTTCCCAGCCTGTCCATGTATATCCTTCTTTTGCTGTTACAGTTGGAAGGAATCCAAGTGTATAATCAGCTTCCTGAAGGTTATTGTTCTCGAGCTTTGTTGCTCCGTCATATCCTTCAAACTCACCCTTTTCAGGATCTACAACTACATTTGCATTAACTACTGCTGTTGTCTTATTCTCTGTAAATGTAGCTGTTACTGTGTAGTCATCTTCTACTCCTTTTGGGAACACAATAGAGCTTGTGTTTGTGTCTAATGTGTATACTACTTCACCTGCTTTATTTGTTACTTCCCAGCCTGTCCATGTATATCCTTCTTTTGCTGTTACAGTTGGAAGGAATCCAAGTGTATAATCAGCTTCCTGAAGGTTATTGTTCTCGAGCTTTGTTGCTCCGTCATATCCTTCAAACTCACCCTTTTCAGGATCTACAACTACATTTGCATTAACTACTGCTGCTTTTTCTTCCTTAACTTCTTCGAAAACCGGCTCTACAGAAATGTATCCAACATTTTCTCCGTCGTTAAAGTGCGCAAGGCCTGCAAATCCTAAAGTTGTTGCATTTGCATCAAGTTTGATTGACTCTTTTCCTTCTACTGTCCATCCTGCAAGTCTGTATCCATCATTAGCCTTTACTTCTGGTAAAAGAATTGGTGCCTCAGCAAACTCATCAAGATCTGTATAAGTGATTGTAGCATACTTATCATCTCTTCCTACGAATTCGCCTTTTTCAGGATCGATTGCAACATTAATTGTTACGCTTCTCTTAGCTACCTCAGCTTTTTTGAACTGAGCTGTTACAACAATGTATCCTGTGTCAGATCCTTCTGGGAAGTGAGCAAGTCCTGTAATTCCAAATGTCTTTGCATCTGCACTCCAGAAACCTTCTTCTTTTCCGTTTACTAACCAACCTGTAAACTCGTAACCTTCTTTAGCCTCTACTGTAGGTACAAGGAACTGATCCGCTGAATCTTCTTTAATTGTATATGTAACAACTTTAGCCCCTGCCGGATCTGTAAACTGTCCCTCTTCTGGAGCGACATTGAAGTTTACAATTACATCTCTTGCTTCTTTTTCTTCTTTAATAGCTTTTACTTTTACATTAACATCTTTGTCTTTTCCATATGCTACTTCCACGTCAGTTATGTCACCACCAACTAATTCATAGCCTTCTGGAGCTGTAAATGATGTTGCAGCAAATGTTGCTTTTTCACCTACTGTTCCATTCTTTGTTAATGAAACAATATACTGTGATCCATCTAATGGTGTACCGTTCTCATCTACATAATGAACACGCAAAACAGCATCAGCTTTCTTAGCTTCTTTCTTTTTCGCCTCGACTTTAACTGTCTCTGCATTCCCATATGCTACACTTTTCTCCCATGTAGCTGTGACAAGCTCATAACCGTCTGGAACATTAAGATCAGTTATGTTAAAGGTACAATCCTCACCCTCGTTTCCTTTTTTTGTTATTTTCTGCAGATTACCTACCTGACCATTTTCATCTACATATTTAACAACCAAGGTAGCATTTTTTTCAGTTACGGTCTTCTTAAATGTAGCAACTACCTTTACATTTCCAGCCTTAGGAGTAAACATCCATGTTTTATTTCCAGCATATTCTGTTCCAACATTTGTGCTGTTTCCATCCTGATCTGTGATCTCCCAGCCTGTCCATGTATATCCCTCTCTTGCAACTACTGGAGGGAAATATGTGATAGTATAATTCTGTGTCTGTAAACCTCCCTGTGGAGATGTTTCTGCATCAGGAAAATCAGAAAAATATCCTTTCGCTTTGTCCACACTAAAAGTTGCAGTTGCCTCGGTTGCATCTGTTTCTGCTTGCGTATTTGCACTTGACTCTGTTCCGTTAGTTGGCTCAGCAGCAAAAGTTGCTACTGAATTTCCCCCTACAAGAGCGACAGCCAGAGAAAACGCAAGCATTTGTTTAAGAACTTTGTTCTTCATACTTGTTTTTTCCTCACTTTCGTTTATTTAATTTCTGCCTTATCCCATTGCATGCCTATCCTAGCATTCCCATTATATGTCTTATATTTTAAGACGTCAACATTTTTATCGTTATTTTTAAGACTTTTTAAGGTTTAAGAATTCCTTTACCTTAATATAATGATAAAAAGGAGTTTTTAGGCATATGAAGGATATTGGCGCTGTCTTAAAAAATGCACGAGAAAACAAAGAATTCACTCAGAAACAAGTGATGGAACTAACCGGTATCAACAAAAAATCCCTTTCCGGTTATGAAAATAATGTTGCTGAACCAGATCTTCAAACATTCGCAACACTGATTAATTTGTATGGACTTTCGGCAGATGAAGTCTTAGAAATTAGCACTTCTGTTCCTTCTCTTTTACTTTCAAAAAAAGAAAGTTCTCTTCTTTCTATATTCAATAAACTTGATTTTCAACATCAGGAAGAAACATTATTACTACTACGGACTTTATCAAAATACCTTACACAAAAATAAAGAGAAAAAACAGTCCATACGCTCTTTTCAGATTGTATGGACTGTTTTTTCTTTTCTATTCCGTTCGAAGTGCGGTCACCGGATCGCTCTTGGCTGCCTTCCTAGAAGGAATCAATCCGCCAAGTAATGTAAGTACGACACTTAAAAGAATCAGAACAATCGCTGGTGCAGCCGGAAGGATTGCGCTGACCTGATTATTGCCTGCAAGCGCATGAATCAGCATATTTCCCGGAATCAATATCAGAAGCGTCAGTCCGATACCGATGAGTCCGGCGCAAAGTCCGATGATAAATGTCTCTGCATTAAATACTTGTGAAATATTTCCTTTGGACGCCCCAATGGCTCTTAAAATACCAATCTCTTTCTTTCGCTCCAGCACACTAATATAGGTAATAACTCCAATCATAATCGATGATACGATCAGGGAAATTGCCACAAATGCAATTAATACATAACTGATCGTATTGATAATAGTGGTCACGGATGACATCATTGTTCCTACTATATCTGTATAAGAAATCACCTGTTCTTCTTTTCCCTCGTCTTCCATTTGCTGATTATAATGATCCAGAACCTCTACCACTTTTTCTTTGTTATCAAAGTCTTTTGGATAAATGGAAATGGAACTCGGCTGACTGAAATCCGCATATCCGAGCTGCTGCAGATTATTATCATAGGAAGCACTCTGTGTTCCGGACATGGACATCATAAGTTCCGTCAGATCATCTTCCGTCATATTGAACTGGAATGCATTTGCAAATGCATCGGCATTAAAGTTCATAGAGCCTCCCAGTGCTTTTTGCAGATTTTCTCCAATCCGGCTCATGGCAGATGTCATAACCGTTTCAAGTCCACCGGCAAGCTGCGTGGTCACCTGACTCATAGCGGATGTCATCTGTGTACTGATTGCCTGAGAAATGGCACCGGTATATGCACTCATGGCCTGACCCATGTAGCTACTCATGGCCGTGCTGATCTGCTTTTGGAGACTGTCCATATTGATTGCTTCTGAAAGTCCCTGATTCAGGCGCCTCTTTCCATCATCCGTCTTTATATAATTCACAAAATTCTCTGCCATCTTTGTCGGATCTGCATAATTCTTTTCTTTTGCATATGCAGTATAACCCTCTGCCAGTTCCTTTGCCATAGCTTGCAATGTGTCACTGGAAATGTTGAAATCTATATTTCCAAATATTTCATTGGCCCATTTATTTACAATTGCATTGGCACGTCCGGTCTGTAGATACTGCTGGAAGTACGTTCCAAATTCCTCTGCGCCCGGATTAGCGTTCTGATCTGTAAGCCAGCTTTGAAAATCACTCATCACACTGGTCAACAGTTCCTTAATCTGCTCTGGTGTAATCGTAACTTCTCCGTTATTTTTCAGAATGTCTTTCATATATTTCTGGATAATGGTCTTTGCCTGATCGGAAGTCAGATATTCTGCAATCTGATTTCCAAGATTGGAATAATCTGCTTCCGGATGACTCTTTACATATTCCTGATACCCTTCCGAAAGGCTAATTAACATTTTCTGCATGCCATCCGCATTGACCTGTACATCCAGATTCGTAAGAATATCCCCCAGATTCATCTGTGGCATATTGCCCATGTTGATTTCTACCTGATCCAGATTCACCATACCGGACAAATCCATAGAATTTCCGTCCATCTGAAATGCCTTGGAAAGATCAAGTCCCGACAGATCCATGGACCTTCCAAGATTGTTCATGGCGCTGCTATCAAAACCAAATGCATTTTTCAGGGCATCCTCATCTATACTGAACAGAGAATTCATGTCAAATCCATTGTTCCCATCTGCATTGCCAAATTCTTTCCCGGTAAATACATTTACATTCGGGTTCGCAAGCTGCTGTTTTACAATCTCGCTGTCTTTTGCCTGTTCTGCCACATGATTTACAAGGTCTGCGGTATAGTTAATTCCCGGTGTCAATGATGAAGCCTTCGCATCTTCGGCGGACTGTACGATTCCCACAATTTTTACATTCTCACCGTCTTCGACCAGTTTTTTCATGTAATCCGCATTGTCAGTTTTGTCTTTCCACACCTGATATTGGCTGTCATATTCATAATAATCCGAAGCATTTACCAGTTTAAATGTCTTTCCTAAAATATCATCATAAGTATAAGTTCCTATGTTGTCAGGCGTTTTTATCGTCTCTTCGTTGATGAACTGCTTAATCATATCATCGAGTTCAACCTGGTCTCTGAGTCCCAATGTGTATAATAAGAAGTCGCTCATAGAACCATCCGGCGTCAGTACAAGAACGCATTCATTATATTTTTTCGGCCATCTTCCGGCTTTTACATCATACTGTTCTTCATAGAGATCCGTATTTTCCGGCATCTCAAAGAACACATTAGTACTCATCATGGAGGACATCAGACTATTCGAACCTGCAGATGCACCAAGTCCCAATGAGGAAAATGACTGATCCGGATTGACCTGACGAACATTGTCACCGTCCTGTCGGAACAACTGCGGCATCACATTGTAAGAATATTCTATTGCTTTTGTATAGTCATGAATCTTAGATTCACCACTGTCCAGATATTTTTTTAAAGCACCAAGGTCATTGGAATCCATCTTTGAAAACATATTGGTGACTACCTGCATGACCTTTACCTTATCTTTATCTTTTCCACTTTTCTTATCATCACTGCTTCCGGAATCCCCATTCATACCCACCATCATGGAAGTGAGATCAAATCCGGTACTTTGTATCTGCAGTGGATATTCAGACAATGTCTCTTCCTCAATAGACCGGATATAAGCATTGACTCCATTTGAAAGAGCCAGAATCAGTGCAATTCCGATAATTCCAATAGATCCCGCAAAAGAAGTCAGAAGTGTTCTTGCTTTCTTTGTCCTTAAGTTATTAAAACTCAGTGACAGTGCCGTCAGAAGAGACATGGAAGATTTCCCCATATTCTTATGCTCCGGCGGTGCCAGATTTTCCTCTTCCACAATATATTCATCGGTATCCGAACGAATCTTTCCATCTTTCAGATTGACGATCCTGGTCGCATACTGCTCTGCCAGTTCCGGGTTATGTGTGACCATAACGACCAGACGGTCTTTCGCTACCTCTCTAAGAAGATCCATGACCTGCACACTGGTGTCACTGTCCAGTGCACCGGTCGGCTCATCTGCAAGCAGGATCTCCGGATCATTGACCAGCGCTCTTGCAATTGCGACTCTCTGCATCTGGCCTCCCGACATCTGGTTCGGCTTCTTATGAAGCTGCTGCCCAAGACCCACCTTCTCCAGTGCATCCACTGCACGCTTTCTTCGTTCTTCCTTCCCGACTCCCGAAATTGTCAATGCCAACTCTACATTTGCAAGCACCGTCTGATGCGGGATCAGATTGTAACTTTGGAATACAAAACCAATCGTATGATTACGGTACGAATCCCAATCTCTGTCCTTATATTTTTTTGTGGAAATGCCATTGATGATAAGATCTCCGCTGTCATAGCGGTCCAGTCCTCCGATAATATTCAGAAGCGTGGTTTTACCGGAACCACTGGGCCCTAAGATTGCTACGAATTCATTATCTCTCAGATTCAGACTCACATCGTCCAGAGCCTTCTGTACCAGACTTCCAGTCCGGTACTCTTTTTTGATGTGTTGTATTTGAAGCATTCAAATTCTCCTATAGTTATATTTTGACTGTAATTTTTAGTTCATCTAATTATAGCGTAAATTTGTATACTTTTTCACACTGAGAAATGTTTTTAATAAAAGTTTTAGATATGAAGCTGATATATTACATCTGATGTCTTACAATGCGGTAATCATCCCCATTTCGATAATACGGGCACTGGTAATGCTGGTCAGAGATCAGACGCATATATTCATCCTCATCCATATTCACATCACACATATAGCTTTCATATTCTTCATCATATGTATAATACGTACAAGTCTCACAACTACCTCTCTGAGTGGTCTTCGCCATTTTCTTTCTTCCTTTCCCATATAAATTATATTCTATATTTTATTATCCTTGTATAAATATTCCTACATATCATAACATAAAAAGCGTCCGGAACAAGTACGAATTTCTCCTCCTGACTCCGAACGCTTTGTTCATTACTTTAATGCCTGATACCATGCATTCATCTCATCTTCATCTTTACTATTTATAAACACTGTATAATCTGTCGCCTTAATTTCAATCACATTTTCCTGGTCCAGCCACACATACATCCGGCATTTTCCAGTCTTCTTTCCTTCAAATTTTCCCAGTAGCTGTTTCTCGTCTGAAAATCCATTTGTCCGGTTGTAATGATCCTCCGGCAGTCCGTTCTCTAATAATTTTACACTCCGAATCTCTTTTTTCTTCATAGTTGTATTCGTATATCCGGAAGTAATTCTAACATCCGTTCCATCTGCCACAAGACGAATCGGTGTAAAATCCATTCTTAAAAAGACAATACACATCCAGAACAAAAGTACTACAACTACAATACAAGTGCCACCGAACATATACCTTCCTGCCGGCTTTCCAACGTTTGTTGTATAATTCATACTGTTGAATCTGTCCTGCACAAATAATCTTGGATCACCCGGATTATCATACCAGCCATTTCTCCAATAGTAATCATCATCCATATACATTGGCGTTTCATCTTCACATTGTAGTACATTTTTTTGTTTTTTAAGCCACATAGCAGTTGCTATAACAATTATTGCAGGCACACACAGCACTGTGGCATATATAATAATATCCAGATTATAAATCCATTCTTCTTTTGTCATTCTATACGCAAGATAGAGCCAGGCAATCGCATTACAAATATTTGCAATAAGAAAACAGATACTCCAGCTCCTCTTTTCCAGATAATTAATTCTGAAATTCAGCTCCGAACTCTCACTGTAAATCCGATTCGCTCCTCTTTTGAATATCCATGCAATCCACAGAAATACAACGCCGACAATTACAGAGGTCAAAAATAAAATCCAGCCCTGTGAATTCTCAGAAAACGTTCCAAGATAAATTCGAAAGCCTTTAAAAGCAAATGGAACTGCCAGTATTAGAATCAAGACAATGTGATACCATAATGGCAGACTCATTCTCTCACTATGCATCATAGTCTTAGTATCGACCCCTGTCATTGCCGTGCTTTCTTCTGTATCTTCTCCCAACATTCCCCATCTATATTGGATTTTCAAATCATACAATTTCCTGTGATTCCTGAACATGACACCGACTGCGCCCACAATATAACACAGAAACCATACACACCACACACACATAAATATCGATGTATACCAGAAACACAATCCACAAATAACAACTCCGGATATACCAAGTCCCAAATAAACCTTCTGTACATCTTTTTTATAATTTTTCATAAATTCTACAAGCACTGGATCTTCCTGCTTCTCACGTCGTATATGTACTCCAAGAACCATTCCATCACTGTAACCTGCTACTGCTGTTCTTCCATACACTGCATAGGCAATTCCCACCATAAAAAGATCTGTTATTAAGAATATGATTGCTAAAATCATGAAAATGCAACCTCCATTCCCTGAAATGCCTTACGGCATAATTCTATAAAATCATTTTGATCCATGCCGCGAATCGTTGCCTCTGCGCTCAGAAGTTCCAGTTCATCTGCAAGCTTCTCCTGAAATTCTCCATCTGAACTTCTTCTAGAATCCCGTAAATTACAAACAACAGTTCCCTTTCTCCGGTCAGTCTCGATAAAACCTTCTGTCTTTAATAACTGATATGCTTTACTGACGGTCATTGTATTTACCCCAAGTTCCATAGCCATCTGACGGACGGTTGGCAATGATTCACCAATCTCAAACTCACCTTTTCCGATTCCCTTCACAACCTCATTACGTAGCTGCAGGTAAATCGGTGTCTCTGATTTTGTATTGATCTTAATAATCATGATTGTCTCCTTCTGAATCTATTATCTTATCTTGCAACAAGGATTTTATATCTTCGCTTTTATTGTATTGTAACACATAATACAAACAATACAATAATTTTGTATCATTTCTTGCAATACAAAAATATTGTGGTTCAGAAA
>ERZ507072.965-NODE-965-length-16169-cov-5.925282_pt1 | contig 16169 bp, 14 predicted proteins | sample MGYA00512864_ERZ507072 | MGnify/ENA metagenome assembly ERZ507072 | reverse complement strand
TACACGACGCTCTTCCGATCTATCTGCTGGCTATTTCCTGGCAGCCCAAAACCGCCGAAGGAACAGGCGCCGTCTGAGCCTATGGGGCGGGATGAAAAGCGTCTCGCCTGGCTGCTGGCGGTGGTGCTGGGGATGTGGGTGACGGAGAGCTGGCACGGCGTGGGGCCCGCGTGGACGGGGCTGGCGGCGTCGATCGTCGTCATGCTGCCGCGCGTTGGCTTTATCACCGGGGAAGAATTTTCAGCGGGCGTGAACATGCGCACCTGTATTTACGTCGCGGGTATTCTTGGGCTTGCGATCGTGGTGACGCAAACCGGTATCGGAACGGCAGTAGGTGAGGCGTTGCTACGCATTATGCCGCTGGATGCAGACAGACCGTTCACCAGTTTCCTGGCGCTGACCGGTATTACCACCGCGCTCAACTTCATTATGACCGCCAACGGCGTGCCGGCGCTGTACACCACGCTGGCGCAGAGTTTTTCGGACGCGACCGGTTTCCCGCTGCTGTCGGTGATCATGATTCAGGTGCTGGGCTATTCCACGCCGCTGCTGCCGTATCAGGCGTCTCCGATTGTGGTGGCGATGGGGTTAGGAAAGGTGCCTGCAAGGGCGGGGATGGTGCTCTGTCTGGCGCTGGCGATAGCGACCTATCTGGTGCTGCTGCCGCTGGATTATCTGTGGTTTAGTTTACTGGGGAAAGTGTAGTTCGGTGCGAGCGGTTTCCCCTCACCCCAACCCTCTCCCAAAGGGAGAGGGAGGAGAAGAGCGGCGGGTAAGCGCAAGCGCCACCCGCCGCAAAGGCAATTACGCCTGTTTAGCCGCTTCTGCTGCCTTAACGATCACCGCGAAAGCGTCAGCTTTCAGGGATGCACCGCCAACCAGCGCGCCATCGATGTCTGGCTGGGTGAACAGCTCAGCAGCGTTGGAGGCGTTTACGGAACCGCCGTACTGAATAATCACTTGCTCAGCGACCTTCGCGTCGGCTTTAGCAATGTGGTCACGGATGAATTTGTGAACCGCCTGAGCCTGCGCAGGGGTTGCAGATTTGCCGGTACCGATCGCCCAGACTGGCTCGTATGCGATTACCGCGCCTTCGAACGCTGCCGCGCCCTGGGTTTTCAGCACTGCGTCGATCTGACGTGCGCATACTTCTTCGGTTTTGCCCGCTTCGTTTTCCGCTTCGGTTTCACCGATGCACAGAACCGGGATCAGACCCTGCTCTTTCAGCACGGCGAATTTCTTCGCGATGAACTCATCGGATTCTTTGTGATAGGTGCGACGCTCAGAGTGGCCGATGATGATGTATTTCGCGCCGATATCTTTCAGCATTTCAGCGGAGGTTTCACCGGTGAACGCGCCAGACAGGTTAACGTCAACGTTCTGCGCGCCCAGAATGATGTGGCTTCCGTCAGCGGCGTGTTTAGCCAGATCCAGGTACATATCCGGCGGAGCGATAGCAACCGCGCAGCCCGTCACGCCAGCCAGCTCTTTACGCAGGTTCGCAACCAGCTCGTTTACCATGTGGCGGCTGCCGTTCAGTTTCCAGTTACCCATCACTAAAGGATGTCGCATTTCAATTCTCCACGCTAAATAAGCGAATTAAGGAATATGGCCACCCTGTCGGGCAGCATGGTCTGTGAATCAGTATAGAGATTTTCCCCCGAAAGGCTTTGCTTTTTGTCATTAATTCGCCCCGCCGAGGGTGTCAGATAGTGCCAGCTTAATCGGTTCAACAGCGAAGGTCAGTCCTTTTTCGCCGTTGTCCGCCACAACATAGCGGATCGCGCCTTCGGTATCAGCGTAGTAACGCTTGTTTTTCCCGGCGGTAAGGAGTTTTTGCAGCTTTTGCTGACTTTGCTTTTTCGTCAGCGCAGGGGTAAAGGCCTGCAGTACCGCGCTCATGTACTCCAGCGCTTTCGCCTTCGCAGCTTTCTGCTCTGGCCCCTGTATCGGCAGCCAGGTGATTTGCATGCTTTTGATTTTTAACGTACCGCGCTCCAGCGCCGTAGAAGCATACAAATTCTCATTTATCTTGCTTGCCGCACGGGTCAGTGTGGGGGTATCGCGTGAGCCATCAATGGCGCGAAACTCATCCAGCGGCAGCGTGGGGTTGGTCTGATTGAAGGTTTCACGAAACTGGCTGATGGACTGATCGAAGGACGGCGCGCCCGCCAGCAGATACGGTGCTGTGGTCGGGGCAGTGGTTTCGGCGGCGTGCAGGGGATAACCCGCGCTGAGCAGCGCTAAACACAGGAAAAGAGAACGTGCCGAACTTTTCATCAACATTGCCCCTGGCCGTAAGTGCTCATGATTAAAACGATATCTGGTCGGCTTGTCAAAAGGTCACAACTCCAGGGTAAAATGCGCGCTATACGATAATAAGGAACCTTACATGACCATACAGCAGTGGCTGTTTTCATTCAAAGGGCGTATTGGACGCCGTGATTTCTGGATCTGGATGGTGACGTGGGTTGTCGCCATGCTGCTTCTGTTTTTCGTTGCTTACAACGCCTGGCTGAGCACGCAAACGGCGGCCTTCGCGCTGGTCTGTCTGCTATGGCCAACGGCGGCGGTTGTCGTAAAACGGCTGCACGATCGCGGACGTTCCGGCGCGTGGGCATTTCTGATTATTCTGGCGTGGATGCTGGTGGCGGGAAACTGGGCGATGCTTCCGTCCATCCTGCCGTGGGTCGTGGGCAGGCTGCTGCCGTCGGTCATCTTCGTGATGATGATTGTCGATCTGGGCGCGTTTATTGGCACCCAGAGCGAAAATAAATACGGTAAAGACACCGTTGAGGTGAAATACCGCTGATCACCAGTAGTGTTCGGCGGTCATATGGCCCGGTCGGCGACGAAGATGTTTCGTCATCTGCCGGGTATCCTTCAGAAGCTGCTGCGTGTCACGAACCATCTGCGGGTTGCCGCACAGCATGACGTGGCTGGTTTCAGCGTTCAGCGGCAAACCCACCGCGTCTTCCAGGGCGCCACTCTCAATTAACGCCGGCACGCGACCGGTAAGCGCTCCTGCTACGGTTTCGCGGCTGACCACCGTCTGAATCTTTAACTTCCCGCCGTACTGCTGTTCAAGCGCCTGCATCTGCGGCAAATAGCTCAGGTCTGCGGCGTAGCGCGCAGCGTGCACCAGCACGATGTTTTTAAAGCGCTCCAGGTCTTTGCCGTACTGCAAAATAGAGAGATAAGGGCCGATGGCCGTACCGGTTGCCAGCATCCAGAGCGTGTCGCAGTCAGGGATCTCTTCAAGCACAAAGAAGCCTGCCGCTTCACTCACAATTTGCACCTCGTCGCCGGGCTCTAGGGCGGCAAGGCGCGGGCTGAGCTTACCGTCAGGAACGGTGACCAGATAGAACTCGAGATCCGGGTTATCAGGCGCGTTAACGTAAGAGTAGGCGCGCTGCACGCGCTCGCCGTCGACGTCCAGTCCCAGCTTCGCAAATTGCCCGGCTTTAAACGGGTGAACGGGAGCATGTACGGTGAGACTAAATAGCGCATCGGTCCAGAACTGTACCTTTGTGACTTTACCTGTTACCCAGTCCGCCATGATCTTCTCCTGTGCTGTTTCTCTGTTCTATCTTCCGTACTTGTGGTGACAATTTCCAGCCCGTCAGGGCCGGAAAGCTCTATCGATCAAACGGTTTTACAGAATGTGCGTCTGCACGTCCGGGTCTTTGCGGTCGAGATAGTGGATAGACTGGATGCGCCGAATGGTGCGTGATTTACCGCGGATCAGCAGCGTTTCAGTGGTGGCCATATTACCCTTGCGGGTGATGCCGTCCAGCAGATCGCCTTTGGTGATGCCGGTCGCCGAGAAGACAACGTTATCGCTACGCGCCATCTCGTCCAGAGCCAGCACTTTATTGGCCTCGATGCCCATCGCTTCGCAGCGCGCAAGCTCGTTTTCCCCGATGCGGCGGTTCTCTTCGCTGTCGCCTTTCACCTCATGGCGGGGCAGCAGACGGGCCTGCATATCGCCATCCAGCGCGCGGATCACTGCCGCGGAGACCACACCTTCCGGCGCGCCGCCGATGCCGTACAGCACGTCGACTTCGCTGTCCGGCATGCAGGTCAGGATCGAGGCGGCAACGTCACCGTCAGGGATGGCAAATACGCGCACGCCGAGCTTTTGCATCTGCGCGATGGTGGCGTCGTGGCGCGGTTTCGCCAGAATCGTCACGGTAAGTTCGCTAAGGGGTTTGCCCAGGGCTTTGGCGATGTTGTGCAGGTTCTCTTCCAGCGGCAGGCTAAGGTCGATTGCGCCCTTCGCGCCAGGACCGACAATCAGCTTTTCCATGTACATATCCGGCGCGTTGAGGAAGCAGCCCTTATCGCCCACGGCCATCACCGCTAACGCATTGGCCTGACCCATCGCCGTCATGCGGGTGCCTTCGATCGGGTCAACCGCGATATCTACGGCATCGCCTTTGCCTGTACCGACTTTTTCACCGATGTAGAGCATCGGCGCTTCGTCGATCTCGCCTTCGCCGATCACAATGGTGCCGTCGATGTTGACCTGGTTAAGTACAATGCGCATGGCATGGACGGCTGCGCCGTCTGCGGTATTTTTGTCGCCACGACCCAGCCATTTATAGCCTGCAAGTGCGGCCGCTTCGGTGACGCGGGAAAACTCGATAGCAAGTTCACGTTTCATGAGGTACTCGTGCAATCAAAAGGAATTGCACGAAGTTTATCACGCAACTTTTGAATATGCCCATTTGATTTTTGTTTAATTTCAATGTGTTAAATTGTGTTGTTGTAATTATTTTCTGATGCGCTATTTTAGATAAACAGCTTAATTTTGATATTGACGTTGTGATAGGTATGCGTAAAATGCATGCAGATTTTATAGGGGGCAGCATGATTATCACTCTTAATACGAGCAAATCTACAACAACATCTAAAGACAAATCTGGTTCTTATTGTGCTCAAAGGGACGCTAAAGTACTTGATTTCGTGACGCCTGAAAAAAGCAAGAAGGTTGATGAAGATCAAGCAATTGCTGCGATACTTAAGCGAGCTCAATCACTGAAGTGGTGATCGCCGTTTAAGTCTTCTATATTGAAAGCTTCGATAACATTCGAGAGCTTTCATTATGTCTTCTAATACAGCAAAGAAAATACCTGCCTCCTTATCTACCACAAATTCTTCTTCAGAAGACTCTATTCAAACTATCGTTAATCGGCAATCAAAAGAATTAATTATTGCATTCTGTGGTCCTATCGGATCTGGGATCAAAGCCGTTCGTACAGCGTTTGAAAAGAACTTAAAGGACCTAGGATATATAGTTCACCATATACATATTAGCAGTTTAATGGATGTGGTAAATAAAAAACAATTAAGATTTAGTGACGCCTACGATAGATATATTGAAAAGCAAAAACAAGGCAATTTTCTGCGAGAAAAGTTCGGTTATCAAATAATGGCCGAAGCTGCGATCGCTAGTATTGCTGAGATAAAAGAGAAATCAAAACCTAAAGACACTTCTGAAACGCGATTCACAGGTAAGTTTGCTTATATAATAGATCAGTTGAAAAACCCTGCTGAAGTTGAGTTGTTACGATTAGTTTATCAGCATAATTTTTATTTAGTAGGTGTAGTTAGAAATGAATCTGAAAGAAAGAGAAATCTTAGAGATGAAGGCATTTCACCTCAAAATATTGATGATTTAATACACAGAGACAGAAAGAGCGGTGGAAATTCAGGGCAGCAAGTCGAAAAGACTATTTTAGATGCTGATTTCTTTATAAGAAATAATCAAAGTCATTCTACTCAGTTAAATCGTAAGGTAGAGCGTTTTCTCGGTTTAGTGCATGGAAAAAATGGCATAACGCCATCATTGCATGAAAAAGGCATGTTTAATGCTTTTAGCGCGTCGTTACTGTCAGCATGTCTTTCACGTCAGGTTGGGGCTGCAATAGTTGATAATATGGGGAATGTTTTATCCACAGGTAGAAATGATGTTCCTAGACCTGGTGGAGGGTTATATACATTTGAAGATGAAAATAAAGATTACAGGTGTATCCATAAAGGTGGAAAATGTTATAACGATCTTCATAAATCAAAAATAAAAGAAAAAATAGTTTACCTGATAACAAAAAAAATTGACGGAATTAGGTTAGAAACAGCATCGAAACCATTTGTTGAAAAATCAATTAGAGAATTATTGATTGAGAGTGATTTTATTGAATCATTATCTTCATCAATATATGAAAACTCTCCAATTAAATCATTGATAGAATACTCAAGAGCAATCCATGCTGAAATGGATGCTATTACAACTTTGGCTAGAACAGGTGATGCCTCAACGAAAGATAAAATTATGTTTACTACAACCTATCCTTGCCATAATTGTGCGCGGCATATCGTTGCGGCAGGTATTAGTAGTGTATATTATATCGAACCTTACGAAAAAAGTCTTGCCTTAGACCTTCATGATGATGCTATCAATGATATAAACATTGAAGATTGCAGAAAGGTTAATTTTATTCAATTTGAAGGTGTATCCCCTCGGCGATATACTAAATTTTTCTTCTCGACATCAGATAGAAAGGATCCTGAAGGTTTTGCATACCCCTTTGCGACAAAGTATGAGAATCATGCGGATTTTCAATTTATGGACAGTTATCAAGATATGGAAGATAAAATAACTGAAATTTACACAAAAAAAATTAATCCAGAATAATTGAAAATGGGTGGCCGGATATAGGCCACCCATTCTCGCATTACTCTTCGTGATCTTCCCACGCCAGGGCGCGTTTCACCGCTTTTTTCCAGCCGCTGTAGCGGAAGTTACGCTCGGTGGTTTCGATGCCCGGACGGAACTCGCGTTCGATAACCGCTTTTTCCTGCAGCTCGTCCAGGTTCTGCCAGAAGCCTACCGCCAGACCGGCAAGGTACGCCGCGCCCAGCGCCGTGACTTCACGCACTTCAGGGCGCTCAACGCGGGTGCCGAGAATGTCGGACTGGAACTGCATCAGGAAGTTATTCGCTACCGCACCGCCGTCCACGCGCAGGGCGTGCAGACGAATGCCGGAATCAGCCTGCATCGCTTCCAGCACGTCGCGCGTCTGGTAGGCGATGGATTCGAGAGTAGCGCGAATAATGTGGTTAGAGTTCACACCGCGCGTCAGGCCGAAAATCGCCCCGCGTGCATACGGATCCCAGTACGGTGCGCCCAGACCGGTGAACGCAGGCACCACGTACACGCCGTTGGTGTCTTTCACTTTGGTCGCGAAGTACTCGGAGTCGAACGCATCGCTGATCAGCTTCATCTCGTCGCGCAGCCACTGGATAGACGCACCGGCCATGAACACCGCACCTTCCAGCGCATAGTTCACTTCGCCGCGCGGGCCGCAGGCGATGGTGGTCAGCAGGCCGTTTTCTGATTTCACCGCCTTTTCGCCGGTGTTCATCAGCATAAAGCAGCCGGTGCCGTAGGTGTTCTTCGCCATCCCTTCCTTGACGCACAGCTGGCCAAACAGCGCCGCCTGCTGGTCACCGGCGATACCGGCGATAGGAATACGGGTGCCGCCTTTACCGCCGATGTTGGTCTGGCCGTATACTTCTGAAGACTTACGCACCTCAGGCAGCATCGCGCGCGGAATGTCCAGCGCGTCCAGCATCTTGTCATCCCACTCCAGGGTGTTGATGTTGAACAGCATGGTACGCGAGGCGTTGGTGTAGTCGGTGACGTGAACGCGTCCCTGGGTCATCTTCCAGATAAGCCAGGTATCGACGGTACCGAACAGCAGCTCGCCGCGTTTAGCACGCTCGCGTGAACCTTCTACGTGGTCGAGGATCCATTTCACTTTGGTGCCGGAGAAATACGGGTCAACCACCAGACCCGTGGCGCTGCGCACGTACTCTTCCATACCGTCGCGCTTCAGCTGTTCGCAGATCTCGGATGTACGGCGGCACTGCCAGACGATAGCGTTGTAAATAGGCTTACCGGTTTCACGTTCCCAGACCACGGTAGTTTCACGCTGGTTGGTGATACCAATCGCGGCAATCTCGTCGGAACTGATATCGGCTTTCGCCAGCACTTCAACCAGCGTGGAGCTTTGCGATGCCCAAATCTCCATCGGGTCGTGTTCTACCCAGCCTGGACGAGGATAAATTTGCTCAAATTCGCGCTGTGACACGCTGACGATGTTCGCGTCATGATCCATTACGACAGCGCGGGAGCTGGTAGTGCCCTGGTCGAGCGCAACGATATATTTTTTTTCGGTCATGGTATGTGTCCCGTAGTCAGATTACAGCGAAGCTTTTTGTTGTGCGGTAGAAGTCGTTTCCTTCTCCTCTTCCACACAGGTGTCGCACGGTAAGTGGCGACCAATTAATTTGCGATAGCTAAACGCACCCAGCGCAGCCCCGACAACCGGCGCAAACAGCGGTACCAGGAAGTAAGGAATGTCTTTGCCGCCGGTGAAGGCCACGTCGCCCCAGCCAGCGATAAAGGCGAAGGCTTTTGGGCCGATATCACGTGCCGGGTTCATCGCGAAGCCGGTTAGCGGGCCCATGGATGCGCCAATCACCGCAATCAACAAACCAATCAGCAGGGGTGCCAGCGGGCCGCGCGGAATGCCGTTTCCGTCGTCGGTCAGCGCCAGGATAACGCCCATCAGAATAGCGGTAATCACCATTTCAACTGCGAACGCCTGCACAAAATTGATATGCGGGTTAGGGTAGGTTGAGAAGATGCCTGCCAGATCCAGACTTTCGACGCTGCCGCGTACCATATGATGCGTCTGTTCGAAGTCGATGAAAAGATTGTAATAAAGCCCGTAAACTAACGCCGCTGCGCAAAACGCGCCGGCAAACTGAGAAAGAATGAAAGGAACTACTTTGCGTCCGTCGAAGCACGCGAACAGCCACAGTGCGATTGTCACCGCCGGGTTAAGATGTGCACCAGAAACCCCTGCGGTCAGGTAGATGGCCATCGCCACGCCCAGACCCCAGATGATACTGATTTCCCACTGACCAAAACTGGCACCCGCCACTTTCAGTGCAGCAACACAGCCCACTCCGAAGAATATCAACAACCCGGTACCAAGGAACTCGGCAATGCACTGGCCTTTTAAGGTTGATGTCTGACTCATAATCGGAATCCTGAAGAAATTGATGTTTATTGTTAGCATGGCCGCCCGTGACAGCCACGATGCCCTGTAGACATAGTGTTAATTTATCGTTAACGAGCAAAAACGAGAAATATCGAAATCAAAATGTGTGGTCTGTGTCAATAAAATGAGCGTTTTCGCGCCATAAAGCACATTTTTGCATCAGTACAGGAATGTGAGCTGAATCATTTCATTAACGAATCAGTTAACAATTTAGGGGTATATGACGCGAACACACCAGGACCAGACCTAAAAGTGTTGCAAACCGCGATCTGCGCGGTGTGTCGCTGGACACAGAGCGCCGCGCTCCATACAATCGACGGTATATGTCGTGCGCGTTTATGTTAAAGCGTCGCCTTGCAATTCAGGAGAGGTAGCATCATGTCTTTAGAAGTGTTTGAGAAACTGGAATCGAAAGTACAGCAGGCGATTGACACCATCACCCTGCTGCAGATGGAAATTGAAGAGCTGAAAGAGAAGAACAACAGCCTGGCGCAGGAAGTTCAGAACGCTCAGCACGGCCGCGAAGAACTGGAGCGCGAAAACAACCAGCTGCGCGAACAGCAGAACGGCTGGCAGGATCGCCTGCAGGCGCTGCTGGGACGTATGGAAGAAGTCTAATTTCTCTCGGGAAATACAGATGAAATAAGCCGGGTAAGGCGTCGCCGCCACCCGGCTTTTTTTATGGTTCTCGCTGACTTTTTACTACTCGATATCCAGCGGGTCTTCGGAAAGGATAATGCCGGTATTATCGGCGTAGAGATGGTCCCCGGAGAAGAAGGTCACGCCGCCCGAAATTCACGCGTACGTCGCTTTCGCCAGTATTCGGTTCATGACCGATAAGCCCCTCAGTCCGCATGGTTCTGCCCGCCATATTTGGCTTTCAGCCGGGCAACAACCCGGTCCATTGCTCCGCGCTCTTTTGCAAACGTGCGGGCATAACGCTCCTTGCCCTGCAAGCCCAGCATTGGTCGCCAGACCTGCGGTGGATTATGCTCAGCGCCTTTATTGACAGGGTCATTCTCGTCCGGCTGACAGGCAGCAGCTACCTCCGCAGGCCATTCCGGTATTTTGCAGGTCAGCATGACCAGCCAGCGCGGAAAGCTGATGACGAAAAAGAAGGGAAGCTGCAGCGCATTCACCAGCAGGCCGAGCCGCCCGAACCACTGCTTGCTAAGGTAGAGCAGTCCGAACAGCCAGCCCTCTTTCTGCTTTTCAACCGGCGGGCACCAGGCAATGGAGTCCGCGAGGTCCGGGAGATACTTATCCCCCTCTTCCATATAGCAGCGGATAAATTCCCAGTACATGGTCAGGTCTTCGGGGTCCCAGGCCAGATTAATAGGAAGGGGGAAAGTTCGCGTGATCGTGTCCCCGTCATCTCCCATAACACACCCTATAATGGCCCATTCTGTAATGGTGAAATTCTTTCCATTGGTCAGAACAAAGCGAAAATCCTGCCACGGTATCGACAAAACATCTCCACCGGACTGGTAGACATACACCATCCCATTTTTACGGTTAAAGCGGATCGGGTAATAGGTACTGAAAAAAACTTCAGAGACCATTATCCGGCTTGCCCCCCAAGATAGCAGTAACATAACGATCCAGAGAATGATGGCAACAATCCATATGCCAATGCTATGAAAGCCAGTTTGTAACAGTGTAATTAGTGGCTGAAAAAACAAACCCAGGAACAGACAAAAAAAGAAAGCTCCCGCAAATGTCCAACCTTCACGCCATCTGTAATTCCGATCAACCAGCTCCAGGTACGTTGAGTTCAGCCGCACCACGCTGTCAAATCCGTAAATCCCTTTCACATCCGGGTCGCCCGTTTTCTGCGAATAAACCCGGGAGACGCCTTTATCACTGAGGCGGAGAACCATTTTATCGAACTGTTTGGACGGGTCGGCAGGGAATCGTTTAAAGGGATTAAACATGCGCGCCTCCTTGAGCCGTCAAAGCCATATAGCCCTTCTTTTCTATTTGTGCATCCGGGCAGATAGCCGGGATGTCACTCTCGCCCGGCGGCACCCGACGCCACTGTGTGCTGAGCAGCCAGGTCTGTATGTCGTTACGGGTATGGCTTAACAGCCAGGCTCCCGCCCCCAGAACCAGCAGCATCCCGACAAATATTCCCGCCAGACCGATAATCCCCTCAGTCCGCATGGATCTGCCCGCCATATTTGGCTTTCAGTCGGGCAACGATCCGGTCCATTGCTCCGCGCTCTTTTGCAAACGTGCGGGCATAACGCTCCTTGCCCTGCAAGCCCAGCATTGGTCGCCAGACCTGCGGTGGATTATGCTCAGCGCCTTTATTGACAGGGTCATTCTCGTCCGGCTGACAGGCAGCAGCTACCTCCGCAGGCCATTCCGGTATTTTGCAGGTCAGCATGACCAGCCAGCGCGGAAAACTGAGAACGAAAAACACAGGAAGCTGCAGCGCATTAACCATCAGACCGAGTCGCCCGAACCACTGCTTACTGAGATAGAACAGTCCGAACAGCCAGCCCTCTTTCTGCTTTTCAACCGGCGGGCACCAGGCTATGGAGTCCGCGAGGTCCGGGAGATACTCATCTCCCTCTTCCATATAGCAGCGGATAAATTCCCAGTACATGGTCAGGTCTTCCGGGTCCCAGTTCACATTAATCGGGAGAGGAATCGCCCCCGTGACAGTATCTCCGTCATCACCCGTAAGACATCCCACAATGGTCCACTGCGTTGAGAGTCGTCCCTTCGTTGGATACAGGACAAAAGTAAGCTCCTGCCAAGGAACGGACAACACCGTTCCGCCGGACTGGTAGACATAAACCATCCTGTTTTTACGGTTAAAGCGGATCGGATAGTAGGTGCTGAAAAATACCTCGGAGGTCATCATCCGGTATAACCCCAAACAGAGCGGCAGCGTAATCCCCCAGATAATGATGTCAACAATCCAGAGAGCTGCACTATGAAAACCATCTTGCAACAACGTGATTAACGGCTGTAAAAACACATAAAAAGACAGACAAAAAAAGAAAAATCCGGCCAGCGTCCATGTTCCGCGCCAGTTGTAAAAACGGTCAACCAGCTCCAGATAGGTCGAGTTCAGGCGCACCACACTGTCAAACCCGGAGACCCCTTGAACATTCGAATTGCCTGTTTTCTGCGAATAAATTTTAAAAACACGTTCATCACTGAGGCGGAGAAATCCCTTATAGAACCGTTTTGTCGGGTCGGCAGGGAATCGTTTAAAGGGATTAAACATGCGCGCCTCCTTGGTCGGTCAGAGCCATATAGCCCTCCTTTTCCATACGCGCATTTGGCCAGGTCGCCGGGATATCGCTCTCACCCGGCGGAACCCGCCGCCATTGCATGCTGAGTAGCCAGGTCTGGATATCGTTTCGGGTCTGACTTAACAGCCAGGCTCCCGCACCCAGAACCAGCAGCATCCCGATAAATATCCCCGCCGGCCCCAGGAAAAACGCCGCCAGTTCTGAACTTTCAAGGATTGTTGCTGACAAACCAAAACGGGCAAGGATTGCAACCGATATCTCGCTACCGGCCCCGACAGTCATCATCCCGACACCGAGGGCGTTAATCAAATGTGCAATACCGATACCTGTCTTTCCGTTTTCTAATGCCTCCCGTCCACTTAGAACCTCTGTCAGGGTATAAACCATCCCCCCTCCGAATCCTAACCATCCCCAAATCTCCGCCCCGACAACCTTCATCATTACGTTTCTTATCATCGACACAGTCGATGGCAGCTCCAGCCTCATCAGTGGCGTCATCGCCAGCTTCAGCGCTTCCGCCGTTGACGCCACCGCCATACTGGCATTGGCGCCGAACACCGTCGTTGCTTTACCATCGGACGGCAGGCCGCTCTCTTTCATACCGTACCCCAGCACCATCCACTGAAAGTACGCTGAGAACACCGTCCCGCCAAACGTCATGCCTTTCGCCGCCATCTCCGTCGCCAGCGTGCCGGGTTTCATCCCGCTCAGTTGCGCCACCGATGAGCCCAGCGATTTCGGGAACAGCATTCGCGCCAGCTCGTCCTCCGTGAGCATTGCCGTACTGAGCTTCGCCAGCCGCTCTTTAACCGGCAGGGCGGCCAGTGCCTTCGCCTCCTGCACGTCAATAATCCGCGACAGAGATATTTTCTCCAGCGAGCGCTCCGGTAGCTCCTTCACCAGTCGGTCGGTCAGCTTTTGCATCGCGGTATATAATTGCCCGCCGCTGCGTCCACTCATTTCCAGCATCCCGGCCATTCCCCGGGTCATCGCCCCGACATAGTTTTTCGTCCCCGGCACCACGCTGACGGCTGAGAACGCCTTACCCTGCATCGCCAGTATCCCGACAGCAAAGCGCACCGGCGTCCCTTTCACCATCAGATCCACCGATTTCATCATCGTGTCAGACCAGAGCATGCTGAGCTTTTCCAGCCCGGTCAGGATCGCACTGGCGTAGCTGCCGCTGTACTCCTTCGCGCCGTCCGCCAGACGGTCCCAGCTTATGCCCAGCCACCAGTCTGGTCCGCCGCTTTTCAGCTGTGCGTTCACCTCTGCAATCCAGCCGTCATGATTAAAGAAGGCCGCCCGCTGAAGAAAGTTTTCCGGCGTCAGCGGGGCCTGATTCAGCTGCTGATCGATGTGGGTAATCACTCCGCCTTTGTCGTTCATTCCTGCCAGTACTTTTGTCACTGTCTGGATATAGCGTCCGCCACTGTGCGCACAGGTCGGATCAAAGTGCTGCACAAAGTAATTCGCCATCACCGGCTCCTGCAGCCAGGCCAGATACATCCGGGTGATGGGAATGACTGAACTGTTGTCATATTCAGTCAGCCAGTCTTTCAGTGTCTGACTGAATGCCTGTGTCTTCGCCCGGTCGATGTATTTTTCGTAGCCGGTCTGCCATGCCTCATCCACCCGGTCCTTCCGGCTGGCCTCATTCAGGACATGCATCCGGTCGGCCATGTCCGGAGCCGGAAATCTCGGTCCTGCTGGCGTGTCCCTGCCGTAGCGCATCTGGCGCTCATAGCTTTCATCCCCGGCTTCTGCCTGCAGGTAAAAATAATTACGCATTGCCAGTTCGACGCTGCCGAGCATGGTCAGCAATGCGGTACCACGGCTCAGCGCCGGATTCATGGCTATGGCCTGCTGCATCCGGTAACGCACCAGGGCCGAAATCTCCGTCGCCACCCCAACCGGGTCAGACAACATCAGAATCGCACCGTTGCCCGCGTTCAGATTATCTGCCGCCTGTCGTAAAGCGGCCGCAGAATGACTACTGACCGCTTTGAGGGGAGAGGGAGTCCAGGCTTTAAGAGTGCTGTTGCGTAGTCCTGGACTGTATTCAGCCACGCAATTAACGAGCTGACTGAAGGGCAGGGCCTGCTGACCGTTGTGGCTGGCAAGCCACGCATCCATATCAAATTTCTGCATATACTGGCACCGCCAGGCGGCATCTTCATGCTGTTTGCGTACCACAGGTGTCCACGACTCTTCAGACCACGCAAACCAGTACACCCCGTTAACGATTCCGGCGGGCTTTACCGGCAGTGTCACCAGGGAAGCGGTTGCCAGTTCATCTGGTCGGGTAATACAGGGGGTAATGTCTCCGCTTTCCACGCGCGGGGGCACGATGCCGTCCTCTGGAAGAGGATAAAAATAGCCGTCGCCGGTAGCATAATAGTTAATCCAGCGTTGTGAACGTTCCGCCCAGATGTATAAAAAGCCCTGCCTCAGCAGACGGGCGGTATAGTCTGCACCTCCTTCGGCCGTTACCGGTACGGTGATACTGCCGGATAAAGCCGGTAACGCGTCACCTTTTTCCATGATTGCCGGACGAACCGGCAGGACGGGTAAACCGTCGCGCTGGCAGAACTTACATCCCTTTTCATTGCTCATGATGAATCCATTCTTCTTCTGTCAGGTAAGCCCGTCCGGTAAGCAGGAAAGGTAACCCTGAAATTGTGGTGGTTATTTACTCATAATACACCGTAAAGACGTTAACCTAAGCTAAATTTTCTTTATTTCGTAGGCAGTTAGTGCGCATTTGCTGTGCAGGGAAAGTACGACGTGATATGCAAAATATGTGGCAAACGACGGCGATTGAATGAACGGTTATTCTGGAGCGCCGAAACCATCAGGAGACGCTCCGGGGGAGTGTTATTGCAGTATAAAAAGAGGAGATATCTAAACCTGTGTTAACTTCACGGTTTGGGTGATGATAAAAACAAAGGCCATCCGATAAAAGATGGCCTGTTAAATTACTCGATATCCAGCGCGTCTTCCGACAGGATAATGCCGGTATTATCGGCGTAGAGATGGTCCCCGGAGAAGAAGGTCACGCCGCCGAAATTGACGCGCACGTCGCTTTCGCCGATGCCGTCACCTGCCGCCCCTACCGGTATGGCCGCGATGGCCTGAATCCCGATATCCAGGTCTTCCAGATCGTCCACCTGACGCACGGAACCGTACACTACAAGGCCTTCCCACTCATTCTGGACGGCAATGCCGGCCAGTTCAGCATCAATTAATGCACGGCGCACGGAACCGCCGCCGTCTACCACAAGAACGCGGCCGCGGCCATTCTGTTCGAGCAGATCGTACAGCAACCCGTTGTCCTCGAAACATTTCACCGTGACGATTTGACCGCCAAACGACGACCTCCCACCAAAGTTGGAGAACAGCGGTTCAACGACGTTGACATCTTCCTGGTAGATGTCACAGAGCTCGGAGGTATCGTATTTCATAGGTTTAACGCTCAGTTGCTGCGAATGTGTTCAGTATATCGTGCGAAATGCGTTGTTGGCAAAATCATCAATTGTTAATTGATATTTGTCAGCTAACGCAGCGTCTGGCTTAAAACAATCCCGATGACGAACAACAGGTTAGTCAGCAACGCGCCTTTTACCGTGCGTTCCAGCATTGGCGGCATGGCGGACGGGCTGAGTTCACGCATCACAAAGCGGGCCTGCTTAATCAGCAGCGGCGCGGCAAGCACAAACAGCCAGCCCCACAGGCTCAGATCGGAAGAGCACACGTTTGAACTCCA
>ERZ507072.956-NODE-956-length-16294-cov-3.628364_pt1 | contig 16294 bp, 17 predicted proteins | sample MGYA00512864_ERZ507072 | MGnify/ENA metagenome assembly ERZ507072 | reverse complement strand
TCCATCCGGTTTTCCCCAATATGGTCCACAGCCATAATCTGTTTTGATACCTTTATCCAATAAATACTGAGCTAACAAATCACTCGTATCTCCGCAGCAAGCACGTGGAAATCTGCGATATATGCTGTCGTTATCAAACTCCCCTGCTTCCAAAGCCAAGTCAATCGCTCTTCGAAATTGGGTTGCGAACTGTTCAATTTCCTTCATCATACGCTCCTTTAACAAAACCGCTTTTGCGAAAAAGTATTCTTTCGCCAAAATGTATATTTCCCGTTCTCCAAAGCCTATCCCCTGGGGTAAACCTCCTGATATATCATCACTCTGCGGAAACAGAAACACACATCTATTTTATTCCCAAAATGGCGAAATCCTTTGATTTATTGGGCTTTTCTTGACAAAAGGCAGACTGTTTCCACATGCACCGTATATCACCATCATATCATAAGCGTTCTTTTTTTATCTATCTAGTTCTATGATGATACCACAATCTGCACTTTCTTTCAATGTTTTGCATTTTAGTTATATTCGCTTCTATACCCGTACGCAAAAAGCGGTGGCAGATGGGTGGCATTGCCACCCATTCAAAAAATATATTGCATTGCTTCTATAATATACGTTATCATAACACATGGTCAGAACATCCAAAATGACCACAAAAAAAAACAATTCTTTTCGCCGCGTAGCTGCGGCGTTTCTTTTTGCCCCGGGGCCTCCCGGGGCTTTTTAATTGCTGATCACTGCCGATTGCACCATTCCTGCAGAGCGCGTACCAGCGCGGATCCGTCGGACAGTTGATTCATCAGTTGAACAGTGCGTACCAGGTGTTGGCTCCGCAGTATCCATCAGCTTCGAGGCCTTTGGATTTCTGGTAGGACTTGATCGCGGCAGTCAGACCGTCTCCGCAGAGAGCGTCCATGTTGCCGAAATAAAAGCCTTTCGCTGCGAGGATGAACTGAACCAGGAAGGTAAAGGTTCCCTGAGTTCCATGGCTGACGGTGGCTTTCGAAGCAACTTTTTTGCATGATTCGAAAAAGTTCTTGTTGGTCGGATCCAGCTTCGTGCCGTATCTCCGGTTCATCAAGTCTTTCCAAACCGCCAGGGCAGCCCATCTGGACTTATCGCCGTAGTCTCCGTCCACGCGCAGTTTGGCTCCACAATACTTCAGGATCTTGTCCCCATAGTTGCTGTTGAGCCATTTCTGACCATCAGAAACGTTGTTTCTGGCATTGTTGCTGCCGGATCCGGTATTTGCATTCATCCCGGATGTTCCGCCGGAATATCTGCCATTTTCGACGTTGGTGGCTGTGTGGGCTCCATCGTTCAGCAGGACATCTCCCTCTAACAGGTAGTCCGGGCCATTCAGGTATTTGCTCTCAGTCAGAACCAGGAATCCCGCTGCCTTGAATGCTTTCCGCATGTCTCCGGTATAGGTGGCTTTCAGATTTTTCAGGGCATCAATATCAAGCAGGTAACCGATCGCTCTGACATTGGCGATGACTCCTGCGGAGCAATCAGCCTCGCAAGCAACCGTGATCTGCGACGGATCGTAATTGCTGGCCTTTAAATGCTGCCAATAGGTATCGCGCTGTCCCTGATCGTAACCAACCAGGTCATTTTTCGCGGCTTTTACAGCAAGCTCTGCGATTTTCGCGCGGACTGCTGAGTTCGGATGTCTCAACACGCACTTCCACGGACGGGAATACCACGGGATCAGTGCCCATTCGGTTCCTGTCTGATCTCCAGCTCTGCCGCCAGAATATCTTCCGTTCTCATCATGTCCACTATTTGAAATTAAGCTCATTTTTTTCTCCTTCTACCGGCGATTGCGCCGGCGCAAAAAAAGGACGGTTGTCAGCCGCCCTCACTCTGTTTTCTGTGTCTGCTTAATAATCTGATTTACATAGTTACTCAGTCCAGAAACGAGGATTCCCTGCGTGACCGCCGTAAATACTGCCATTGCCGCCTGCTGACCGGTGCACACCTCACTGGTGGCCAGCACCCAAATCGCGCAAAGTACAATGCTCACGCCGCCCAAAATCAGTGGAATATACTTGTCCTTTACAGCCTGTGCCTGTTTCAGGCCCATGCCCAGGAAGTACAGGACAATAGCTACAATGATCAGTTCCGGTTTTACATAATTCATAATCTGTTCCATGTCAATCGCCTTTCTTTTTTAAGTGTAATTCATCAATTTCCTGCTTCATCTTTGTGATCATACCGTTTCCACCAAGCACATGATAGGCTTCGTACATCTCGCAGAAGTTCTGGTATGTATGCATAGGATGGGATGTCTCCAAGCTGTGTGTACTTGCTGTGGTACTCGATCAACTGAACCCTGAGCAGCAACATAGTTCCCTTACTGTTCGCATCTCGATCCCTTTTCTGATTTTTCAAAAGCCAGACGATGTACCCGAGAAGCACCGGAAGTGCTATCGTATATGTCTGCATTAATATTTCATTCACTGCTCTATCCTTCTTCCTCATTTTTTTACACAAAAATAGGACCACCTCCGGTCCCGCTCTAATCTCAGCCATACTATATTCCCTCTTTTTTGATGTAAAAAATTTTATTCTATTCATATCTTTCCTGAAACCTGAATCACCTGTTGCAATTAGTCTGCATCTCTTTTATACTTAAATACCAAGACAACATTCGTTTTTTAAAAAGGAGATCTCTATGAAACAAGTCTTTTACTCATTATCACCTTCTGATACTATTCAACTTTTGGGGATCGTTGCCTCTCTTATTACAAGCCTTGCCGCCATAATTATCTCTCTAATGACCCTCCGGCAAAACTCAAAAATGATTGAAGATGCCTCCAGACCTGTCATCTCAATATATGGCGAATGTATCAATGTTGGTCCTTCCACATTTTATATTGTTATAAAAAACTTTGGATCATCACCAGCTTACATTACACAATTTGATTATGATTTTGATTTTACTTCAGCGTATCTCAAATATAAAGGTAAAGATTTTTTAAAAACCTTAGTAAATTCCGTGATTGCTCCTGGACAATCTCGTATCTGCGCCCTAAAGTATGCCGAATTAAAACAGCCAATCACATTTAAACTTTCCTATTCATCCGGTGTAAAAACTTACCATGAAGAAATGACTGTTGATTTAACAGCTGGTTCCGCAATGCTCACAGCTAAAGAAGCAACTGCAGGGAATGAAATGTGCGCTATATCTTCTTCACTTCAAGAAATGTTGCAAAAAAATCTTTAACATATAACACTAGCATATTTTTCCTTTCGCAAAAATGAGAGCGGAAAACCGCTCTCATACAATGCACCGTCTGTGATCCCTTTTAACATTGACCCTTGACACTTGAGCATAGACCATAGTCGTGTTGATGTTGACATGCCCCAAAATCTGCTGTACTTCTTCCACCGGCATTCCTCGATCTAGGCCGTCTGTCGCCGTTGTATGCCGGATCAAGTGTGGATACACTCTCCGGCCAATCTTTGACAGTTCCCCCAGCTGTCGTACACGTTTTTCAATCGCCGGCTTCTTTAACCTGCCATGTGGCATGCGCTCCGACACAAATAACGCTGGATTTTCGTCCGTTCTCGTTTCAAGATAATTCTGCAATGCAAATTCTGCTTTTACGTTCAAGTAAGAAGTTCTGTGTTTATCCCCCTTTCCAAATAAATGTACTTCTTTCTGCTCAAAATCTACATCTGCAATATCAAGACGCTCAAGCTCTGTTACACGGCATCCGGTGCTGTACAGCATCTCAATCATGGCCCTATCTCTGACTGTCTCACACGCATTTCTCAGCCGTTCCAGCTCCATTCCGGACAGTGGCTGCCTCTGCGCTCGCTCATACTTAATTGCCTTAATATTCCGGCACGGGTTGCTCCCTATATAACCCTCGTTGGCCGCCCATTCGAAAAATGTCTGAATAATAACTCTGCGGTTATCGAGTGTTGCATTGCTGATCTTTCTTGTCTCCTGCGTCTTATACAGATAGATCCGGATGTCGTTCGTTGTAATCTGCTTCAGATCTTTGTTCACCTGGAAAAAGAAGTCTCGGAGAACCATATTGTACAGCTCCAACGATCTGACGCTCAAACCCTCTATTTTGCGAGTCGCAAAGTAGATCTCATAGCACTCCGGCAGATACCCCTCGTACGGCACAATTTCTGTATTCCGCGGAGCTATTTCGTAGTCTCCAACGAAAATAATGAGTTTCTGATACACTACTTTCAGTGCGTCATCCGGAATTTCACCAACAAGCTTCGTCATGAATGTCTTCGCAAACTGTTCGCGCATATAAAAATTCCTCCTTTTCGGGGTACCCAAAAGGAGGCTGATATGCTATAATAAGCTCAGCCCCTTTAGGGTGTGTGGAGCCGAACTTTCAGATTGGTCGTCGGGAGTTCGGCTCCCTTTTTAGTTTTCTACCCTCTTATTATACCACATTTCATGCGCGATTTCGAATATATTTTCGATTTTCTTTCAAAAATCTAGTTCACTAAAGTGCCTTTTAATTGCTTTTCTTGTTTTATATTTGAGAATAAACAAACAAATCTTCAGAAACATTTCGCACCTCCATAAAATAGGTGCATTATGACCTTCTACTTAGTTCAATATCCCATTGATAACAGTTTTTCTTTGATTGCAAAAGCTGTTGACTGACTTCCTAATTCTGTCTGATGTTGGTTTGCAATCAATGATGACGGTAATGTTCCGCTAGCCATTGCTGTTGTATCTACATCTGTTGGTATTGCACCAATGTTAGTAAATGCTGATTCACTTAAAAGGTAATCATGCATATTTAAGAAATGCGTTCCAAATGCATTTTCAAAAGCTGTGTCAACTTCCTTTGACCACTGGTAAGTGATTAGACCTACCACAATATAGTCAACACCTGTTGGTAAAGTGTCAACCAAGCTTTGCACATTCGATACCAGTTGCTCAACTGTCGCTGTTTTATCTTCATCATTACTTCCAGACCATATAACTGTAATATCTTTCACGCATGGCTTACATACATCCATAAAACTTTCTTTTATTTGACTGCTTGTATATCCTACCTGACTTACGTTGTATACTAAATATTCATCAGCAGATAACATGTTCTTCAAATGATAGGTATATGGATTTATATTGTTGATTCCATGTGTCAAGCTATCACCAAAACAGTTTATGTTCTTAGGTGATACCTCGTCCAAAGATTCAAAATACTGTACATATGGAACATTTTTGCTGGTAATCTGCGGCATTCCTGTTTTTGCAACAATTTCACTGTGAATTGTACTCGCATTATTACACTTGATTGTGCAAGCTGGCACACCAGTAAATGCAGGAAGTGAATCATTTAACGATAATGTGTCACTTTTTACTGTCACCTTATGCAATGACACGCAATTATTGAAAGCAAATGCCCAACTTGTCACAGTTTCTGGAATGTCAAAAATTTTTTCCAATTTTGTCATTCCTTTGAATGTTTGTGAAATAGAAGTCAACCCAATTGGATAGAAAGTGAACTCTTTTATATTCTCGGCCACACCACCAAAATTGAATGGCATAGTTGTTCTTTTTGCTCCAGTTCTATCATGCAGATTTATCCCACCACCGGTCACAGTTTCAAGATTCGGATATCTATCCAATAAATTATATTCCGCACTATCCCATTCAGCTTTTCCTCCATCATTTAGTTTGATTCCTTTTACAGTTTCACATGCTGTTGAAAGTCTTAAACAAGGTAAATCAGCGGGAAAGTTTAAATAAGGTTCGGTTGTGGTTATAGCTGTAATACAATTTACACCCACAACAGTAGCAACTTTAATATCGTCCATTGTTACAGTATGCCATTCAATAGACACATCGTTATTTACAATAGTAATACTAATCTGTACCGTTTTGTATACACTTGCGAGAGTAATTGTTTCTTGCTTATCACCCTCGTCTTCATCGTCAATCGAAGATACTGTCACTCTCTGTGCAACATTATAGTTATCAGGAGTAAAAGTCAACGTAGAAGGAGAAATTGTCACATAGCTTCCTTTCGTTGTAATTTCAACTGTCTGGTTTTCACTTGGTGCTTTGTCAAGACTTACTGTAAACGTTACACTCGTTCCCTCATCCATAGAAATAGTCGTTTCAGACACTACAATATTTCCATAAATTTGACCCATAGATTCTTGTAATGCTTCAACTATTTTCTTTAAATTCTCTAACTCTTCCTTTAGTGAACTAAACTCAGCCTGTACATCTTCCCCAAGCTTATCCTTCGTAATTGTCTCATCTGCCAGCTTATCGCCTGTAAGAGATTTTTCCCCGATTGTCATTGCCGCAATACTTCCGTCATCAATTTTCGACTGCACCGCCGCTTTGAATGCTTCGGAATTAAGTGCCGGGCTTGTTACATCATCATAGCAAACTTCGATTCCGTCATGGATTGCCTTCCGAATATCTTTTCCGTAGATGTTCGCTGGATCCATGATTGCATTAAGTGCTTCAGATATTTTACTCATGCTTCTTATCCTCCTCTAAAGACTGGACTTTCTCGGTTAACTCCTGGATCGCTTTGTATGCAATTGCCACAGCTGCATACAGGTCAATGCCTGATTTGCTGTAATCAACCGCATCTTCGGTCAGTGGATATTCGTCCCCGATGACAAATCCAATATGTTTTCCATCATTGTCTTTTCCATGCTGTTTGAGCTGGTACCGATATACCTTCGTATTTAGGATTTTTTCAAGTGCTCCATCCTCATAGTCCCTGATATCCTGCTTCAATTCTGCTCTCGATGAGTTGATAAGGTTGGTTACCTTGCATTCTCCATTCTTGTCTATAACAAAAGCGTAATTGGCCTTGTTAAATGCGCCCTTTCCATTCCAGCCTCCCCATACGACCCAAGGCCCGCAGGAACCAATTCCATTTCCTGTGTCTCGATGGTTTCCAAGTATTCCGCCGGTTCTCCCTCTACCGTGGTTTTTTTGACCTGCCAGCCGCCAAATAACAGATATATTTTTTCTTTTTCAGCACCTGTTTCGAATCCTTCCGCATTATATTTTAGATAATCGTCCAAGCTGAAGTCATGGCAATCTACAAACCCTGTGTTCAGATCCCACCTTGTACCTATCTTTTTTGACGCATCATAGTTATCCGACAGCAACTCTCCTCCGCGGATCCGGTCTGCGCTCATTGTTCCGGAAGTGATATTGTCCGCGATGAACTCGCCATTGATACCCCAGGCGCTCGTATATGGTCCATCGTAGCCATTGTGGGAAAACATAATTCCGGCCGTGCTGCGCTGCATAACATTAACCGCTGTCGCCTTATCCGTGGAATCCATAATCAACTCGCGGATCCACATTCCATTTTCATCGTATTCGTCAATCCTGCAGCCACCCTTCGCACCTGTGATCTGTTCGAACAGATTTTTCATTGCCTCTTGCCGGCGGGTGGACTGTTTGAAAATCTGATCATTCATTTCTGTCACTGTTTTGACTTGATTTTCAGTCAGAGACGATGTAACACAACCAAATGTATATTCCGAATTCTGCGGATTTGCCAAATCCAGTTTGATCTTGCTGCACAAAAAATACTGGTCCAGATCGTGCGGTTTCGATATTACACGATACTCATTACCAAGCTCGATCTGCTGCACATCCACGTGCAGCAGATGCAGATCAACCGCCTTGATTGTGATTGTGGTAGCCATCTCCACGGCCTTATCCAGTGTCTGCCTGGCTTTTCGCAGCAGATTCTCCGGCTGTGTTACATCATCCCAGTTGAGCGTCCGATAGATGTTGCCATACAGTTTCCTTCCAACTTCTGAGCAGATATAATTTTTTCCATCATTCACGGATGTTATATCCACGCGCTTTCTCGTCTCTTCATCCTTTTTTCCCTGCGGAATAAGATATGTATAGACTTCTGATGCATTCACATACTCGCTCAGATCGATAAGATTCTGCCCAAATTCAATGGTTTGCGACGACCGTACCCCGGGATTAAGAAGGAAATCCAGATATGTTTTTTCTCCCTCATGCCGCAGCAACAAATACCCGCCCATCAGACTCGGCAGTTTATTTGATAGTTCCTGAAGACAATTCACGTAGTCCTCTGATCCTCGATAGATCGTATCTGTGTAGCTGGTTTTCCCGGGATAGATCTCTCTTCCTTCTGAGCACTGTTCCAAATACTGATTTACCAATGTCTCCAGATAGGTTCCAACGCTCATCCCGCCTGTTGTATAATCGTATGGGGCTACAATTCCATCGTTCAGAAATGCAAGCTCACCTTCGCAGTAAGTAGCTTTGTTTCGATAGAAATCCCGATCACTGTTCAGAATCCGACCTTTCCAGATCTGCTTTCCATCCTGTTCGACCGTAATTGTTGTAGACAATTTCTGTAATTCGTTGTAAAGAACATTGGTAATCGGTACATTAAAGGATAGGCTGCCCGCTTTATTCAGCTCTGCCGTAAGCTCCGGCTGTGCCACGCCATATCCATCACCTGTCAGCTCTGGTGCATACAGAAGCTTACCATCCGCATAGATTCGATACATTACAGCCTACCTCCTCTGTAATCAATAGAAACAATGCCGTGCCCTTCTAAAGTCACGATCGTTTCACCAGCTTTATACACGATATCCGGGTTTCTATTCACACCATCCGGCAGCACAATACCAGATACTATTGTACTGCCTTTATGGCTGTATTTAATTCCGTTTCCATTATCGGACTTGACCGTAATAACCGGAATCACACTTTTCCTGGTTCCAACTGCCACAATCGTTCGTTTGCCATCGACCTGCAGCTCCTTCCAATCTCGAATCACACCTGTGTTGAAATTGAAATCATCCCAGGTCCAATCTTCAAGCGAACTTATCAATTCCAACTTATACGGCTCTACATTCGCATCAATGACAAGCGTTGATGTAACCTTGTCTGATTTCCATTCGTTGATTTCCGCGCGGCCGACATAATAATAGAAAGGATCTTCATCAAAAATGATTTTTACACGCTGTCCATGCAGATAATCCATAATCTCGGAATAGATGTCTGACCACCGCTCTCTCGCATTCACAACCGCAAATTCGCACTTGATTGTCCGATTTTTAAATTTCACTTCGCCAGTAAGACTTTCCGTCAGATCAATCTGTCCATCGCTCCCTGGCAGATCAATATAGACCGTTTTAGGCGACGGGGGCGATATTTCGGGGCGGGACTTTAAATAAAGCCCCCAGTCCTGAAATGAATGTTTCTCGCCAAATAGTACACCGTTCATCAGATTCCCCTACCTTTTCGTTCCAGTATTCTTCCGAGGTTACTGTCTATCCTCGGTGCCAATCGGCCAGCAATAACTCCATCATCCAGCACAATATCTTTATCCAGACCATCAAGAATTTCTGGAAAATATTTTGCAAGCAGCTCAATCAGTTTCTGCAGATAATACTCCACATTTCTGTTCTGATCTGCAACAGCTTCCGCAATCATATTCCGGATCGCGCTTTTACCACCAACAATTTCATCTCCCGCTTCTCCGCCGACCCGCAGTTTTCCGGATTGACTGAGTCCGAACGCGGTAGGTTCCGTCAGAAGCATAGGATCATTCATTGCTTTTTTATACCAGCTGATACCAAAGTGTGGTACGCTCGGCGGATTCAAGCTGAATTTTCCGCTAATTGACGGATGTGGCAGCTTAAGGTGCGGCAACGACCAGGAAAAGTTGAAAAATGACTTGATTCGGTCAATTCCAGATTTGACTGCATCCTTTGCGCTGTCCATTTTGGAACGGAATTTTCCAACCAGCTGATCCAGTTTTCCGCCGGTCAACGCGTTGATTGCATCGTAGCCGACAGAGTAATACTGTTTCATTCCTTCCATCGTGGCGGCCGCTATTCCTTCAATACCGCCTCCGTGCTCCTGGTACTTCTGCTTAATTGCATCGAGTTTTCCAAACACATAGTCTTTGGCAGAAGAAATCTTGTCCGACATTGTTTGTTTCACATTGGACCAGGCTTCCGACGTTTTTTCTTTAATGGAATTCCACTCTTCGGAGATTGCTTCCTTCAGCTCTCCGGCTTTTGCGGTTACTTTATCCCAGTTTTTATACAGCAGGACTCCAATCGCAATGATTGCTCCAATTGCAATGATTGCCAATCCTATTGGCGATGTAAGGAACTGCACCGCCGCGCCAAGTGCTGTTGTCGCTGCCGTTGCTCCGGTTGATACCGCTGTCCAGATCGTCGTCGCAGTTGAAAGCGCTGCCTTTCCGATTGCAGCCACATTGTCAGCCGCATACAAGCCATAGATTGCCGCTGTTTCCACGCCAGACGCTGCCGCTGATGCAATTGATGATGCATTGTAAGCAATCACCAATGCCGTAACGGTTCCGATTGCAACAGCAATCAATTCCAGTGCTGTGCTATGTTCTTCACACCACTGTTTTGCATCTTTCGCCCCCTGCACGACATCCTGCGAAATCTCTTTGATGGCATTGATGGTATCGGCAGCAAGATCGATTCCATCGGCAATCAGTTCAATTCCTTCATTGATCAGTGTGCTTACATCATCTACGGCATCTCCGCTTGATACGTATTCTTTGAATTTATCAATAAGCGGCTGTACCGCCTCAGAGGCAGCCTGAAAAGCATCTGCCGCAGGCTTAACTGCCTCTTGCAATTTTTCGAAAGACTTCTGAACTTTTTCTATAGAGGAACCCGCATTTTCCTTAATTGTAGTCAGGCTGGAAGAAGCATCGTTCTTCAATTTAGACAACTTTGAAGATGTTTTTTCAACAAAATTTTCTACGGTTGGGGTAGCAGTTCCATCTATCAAAGATGCAGTACCGTGAACTATATCATCAACTGATTTTCCATGCTTTTTCCACAGACTTATTATGCCGATAATTGCAATTCCGGCAACTCCTAATCCCCCCAGAGCGCCAACCAAACCAGAAATTCCAGAACTTAACGAACCACCAACCTGGATTACAGTTCCAAATCCAGAAGTGATCTTGCCAAGAATCATTATTGCCGGTGAAGCAACCGCAATTCCAAGCATCACAGTTGCTATCGTGTTTTTCATGGGCTCTGGCAGTTCGTCAAACCAAGTAACAAGTTCATCAACCCTGTTGCACACGTTTTCTATCGTTGGTGCCAGCGACGACATGAATGCAGTGCCGAGCTCAATTCCAGCATTTTTCATACTGTTCATGGCTTTATTGATTTTGACAGTCGGTGTGTTCAGTTTTTCCAGTGCTTCCCCGACATCATCTGTCTTGGATGCCATCGTGGACACCGTACTGTTAAACTCATCAACTCCGCCGTTCAGAATAGCAAGACCAGCTTTTCCTGCCTCAGCAGAACTCCACAGTTCGTTGTATGCAATGCTGTTCTCATCCGCATAGTCTTTGGTTATTTTTAAGACATCACCCAGCGACATGCCGGTCGCCATGCACTCCTGGAATGACTTTCCAGTCTTTTCCTTGATTACGCCACCAAGTGTTGTTCCACTGTCGCCTAACTCGTTCATCATGCTGTTCATATAGGTGGTTGCTTCAGCAGTCGCAATACCCTGTTTTGTCAACATGATGTATCCAGATGTCAGGTTATCAATATTGACTCCCATAGCGGATGCTGTCGGGATGATTTTACCCATAGAAGATGCCAGTTCATCAACGGTCGTCTTTCCTAAGTTCTGTGTACGTACCAACTTATTTGAGATCTCACCTGCCGTTCCGGCGCTGTCTCCATAAGCATTCATGGCAGTCGTCAGGACATCAACAGCCGTCGATGTGGATGTAAAACCAGCTTTTGCAAGGTTTCCGGCAACCTCAACGAACTCTCCAACCTCCCCGACGTTCCTTCCGGCAGACAGCGCCTGATAGCCTGCTTCTGCCAATTCAGTTGCCGCCAGTCCGGTTTTGTTTGATAACTGTAAAAACTCTTTCGAAAGCTTACCAACGGATGTTTTAGACGTATCAAACAACGTGGACATCTTCGCCATACCGTTTGAAAAGTCATTTGCTCCTTTGGCACTTGCTGTCAGCACGCCACCGACTGCCACACTTACAGGCGCAAGCTTCTTACCAATAGACGAAACGGTTTCTCCCGCTTTTGAAACGGATTGTCCAATCGTTGTTGCCAGATTTTCGCCCTTTTCCGTTGTTTCCTGGATTGCCTGGTTGGCTTCGCTGTTATTAACTGCTATCGTTCCAAACAGCTTGAATAATTCCAAAAAAGTGCACCTCCTTTTTTTCCACGAAAAAAAGACAGCCATGAAGGAACACCTCTGCCCTTCATGGCCGCTTATAGTTTGTATTGTTATTCAGGAGGAACGAACCCTTTCAGGATTTCTGCTGAGCTGTTGACGATATCTGCCACATCCGATGCTGATACCGGCTTTTCTGCAGCTTTTTTGCTTTCACAGGCGTTTACATACTCCTCAAAGCTCATATCATCCCACACTTTGTGCAGATAATATTCCCATCTGATCTTTTCCGTTTTCTCGTCCACAATCATCTGCAGGATTGTCACTGAAAACTCATACAATTGTCCAAGTCGGATCATATCGTCTATGATTCGATACGGATCTGCATAGCGCCGAGCCAGCAGATCGACGTATTTGATATATCCTATCGATTGAACAACTTCATAACACGTCCGAAAAAATCCTGGAATTCCTGCTTCGTCACAATGTCCAGAATAATTTCGCCATAATCTGCGAACGGGAGATGCCGCACCTGATCAATGCTCATACCGGTGACAGAGGCCACGAAGGTCTGAATCTCTTCCTCTGCTTTTGGAATATTAGAAAACGCAATTCCGGCAATTCCTAAAAGGACATCAATTCCAGCAGCTTCGACACTCTTACCTTTAATGTCATCCTGATTAAAAGCTTCTTTGAACTGCCGGACTCCAACTGCTGTGATGATTTTGCAGATCTGGCCCATATCAGTTGCCACTAGCGGACGCAGGTTATATTTCTTTTCTTCCACTGCTGCGTCTCCGAGAAGTTCACTTTCTACTGCTTCTTTTAATTCATTGATATTTACGATGTTTTCTTCAGCCATTTTCTTTTATCTCCTTTACACTGGTTATTCTGAAACTGCTTTTTCTGCCTTCTGTGCCGCCTGCGTAGCGGATGCTTTCGGGGTATAGATGTGATACGGGAGTTTTGCCGTATTGCTTCCCGCTTTCAGATCTGCAACACACTTAAACGTCACGGAAGCAACAGACGGATCCTTGCTTTTGGTATCCGCTTCAAATCCTTCCGTACAGAGTGCATAGTCAAACAACACGATGATCGGGCTGCCGTCCGTCTTGAATCCTACAAACGCAAAATTCTCGATATAATCTGTGTCTTCGATTCTCTCTTTTGACTCGATTACATCGAATCTTTCATCTTCTGATGTGCCATCTGCCCCGATGACCGTTGCTTTCAGAATATCTTTCGACAGCTCGATCACGTTGGCTTCTACCTGCGCCGTCTCGCCTGTTTTCTGGATCAGCCCTTTTGCATCCACCAGCACGCCGTCAACATCGATATTCGTGACGGTCGGCTTGATCGAGAGCTTGTTTCCGCCGGAAGTGGCACCGATTACGGATCCTGTCCACTTACTGCTGCTCTTATCATATTTAAAATTTTTGAAAATAGTTCCTGCTCCAAGCAGGATATTCTTCGGGGTGTTCGCCGACACACCAGAAGTTGGAAAATCTGACCAATCTGCTCCCATTATTTCGTCCTCCATTCTTTCACTGTAAGATTAACCTGCAGCCGTTTTAAGAAGCCGTCTCCGGTCGGTACCGGGAACGCATTCCCATAAAAAACAGCAATCCCCGTTCCATTGCTGAGAATTGCTGTCCTACCGTTTGCAGGGAATATCTGTTCAATTGTTTCTTTCTGGTTTTCCAGCTCCAGCCACGATCCCCGACTGGTTCCCGTCAGGATGAATTGCGTTTCCTGCTCTCCATCTTCATTACGGGGTTCCGCTTCGCTGTATTCTCCGACCCAATAGGATTCCAGCGAACTGACCGGGGATGTAAACTCCATAAATTCATATGGAATACCGGCGCTGGCCATTGCATCTCTGATGAACTGCAGTCCTGCTTTTGTCATGAACCTAATCCTTTCATAATCTGCTCATATCGGGCACGCAGTTTCCCTTTCAGACTGGTATATGCATTGTTCAGGGCCCGATTCGGCTTTTTACCGGTTGTCTTATGCCATTCTCCATTTCGGTCCTCGTACATCCAGGCGGTCTTTCGGCCGTCTCCATTCAGTGCATACTGACCGGTGCCAAATTCCTCCCAGATCGCATTTTCCAGCGGGCTGCCGACCTTTGCTTCCCGTGCCGCCTCATCTACGTTATACGTCCAAGAGTTTTTCAGTTGGCCGGTATCCACGCGGGTATTTCGTTTCACCTGCGCTTCCAGTTCACCAGCCGCTTCCATCAGCCACTGCTTCCCGGCATCACTCAAAGCACCTTTTACCCGCGCCGAATAATCTTCAAATTCTACTGACATCACTGGCCTCCTGTGTATTTTAAGTAGATCTCCAGATGCTTATGCAGTCCCATCGGATCGTCAATCAGCATCACATCATAGGCGGCACCATTGACCACCATGCGGCTGTTTTCTGCTCCTGCAGATGCCGGAAGTGCTTTCCAGTCCGCCAGGAAGATATGCGTCGATTCCTGAATCTTGGCATCATATGTGGTATACTTGCTGTCACCGGAAGACAGATCCAGGAAACCTTTGATTGTATCTACTGTCTTCCATACCTTTACCGCCTCACCGATCTCATTCTTCTCAGTGGTGCTGATCTGAATTTCTGCGGTAGTGTTTCCTCTAATCATCGCCGCTCTCCTTTCAGAATCTTGCTTTTCTGTACGGCACCAGAAAGCCCAGCAGGGACTTCGGAAAACCCATGCTGGAATTGCTACCGTCCATGTTAAAATACGTCACAGAGTGCCTGCTGAGTGTCTCTGACTGGATTCCCACCTTGTCCCGGTTTTCGAGATCCCATTTCAGCATGTTCAGAACGCCCATTTTTACGTCCATAGGGTACTCAACCTTGGTTACCACCACGCAGGGTTCATCAATCAGCGGCCGGTCAAGCTCCACGAAACCATCTTCCATGCTCTTTACGGAATACACACCATCGCAGTACATGGAGTCCGTGATCTGCACCGTATCACCGACGGAAAGCAGCGCGGTGGTCAGATACAGCTTCTGAGACATCGCCGGACACTGGAAGCGGATGTTCCGCTGCTGAAAATTGTTATTGGTATATTTTCTGATCAGCAGCTCCAGTGCCTGAAGTTTCCCCTCAAGCACTTCGTCTGCCGCATCAGTAGTTATCAGCTTTCTGCATTCCTCTACTGACAGTATCATACGGGATTCACACTCCTACGCTTCTTTATTTTCTGCAGCCTTTGTTTTTCTTTTCGGCTGTTTTTCTGTACCTTCCGCGCCTTCCTCGATTGTTTCGACCGCGTACCCTTCATGTTCCCGGAACCACGCCGCCATGCGGTCGTCTGTGATTGTCGCTTCTCCATTGGCAAAAGCAACACCTCCAGCATCCACGCCCGTATAATTCGTGCGGTTTGTAGTTGTAACGATATATTTACTCATTCTCTCTTTCCTCCTCAGGCAATTTTGATATTGCGCAGAACACCCGCATGTGCAGTGTTTTTCAGCACAGTTGCAGCCACCATCTCAACCTCGCCTTTCTTAACAACTCCCGGCTGAGAGAAATCTGGAGTGTACTGATCGATCGCCTTGCTTCCTGCAAGTGTCGCCGCGTGGAAACCATCGTTGATATCAAATTTAACAGCATAAATATCAGTCAGGCCGGTGGTGGCGCCGGAATCAGAACCGATTGTACGGGACATTCCTTTTTTAACTACTGCGTTTGCAGTTGCTGTATTGGCGGATACAGTGTAATGGTTTCTCAGGTCCATCATTCTCACACCGTTCATAACGGTCACTTTTTTGCCGAACGCCTCTTCTGATTCGGTTTTGTAGCCAAGGATTCTTGCCACGGTCTGCACCTTTGTGATCATATCGTTATTCATCAGCAACGCATCTGCCTCAGTATCGCGGATCAGCCGGGTCAGTGCCTCGTAGAACTCATCTGCGTTTGCTTTCAGCGCAGTAATATTCGACAAATCAATTTTTCCGGTAGCGCCAAACTCGGAAGTGGTACCAACCAGCATCTTATCCAGACCGTCAAATTCTTTTTCATTGCTGGTAGAGTTACCGTTGATCAGCGTATAATGGAACAGAGAAACCGCCGCACGGATCTTCTCTTCCATCTGCCATG
>ERZ507072.945-NODE-945-length-16422-cov-4.145415_pt1 | contig 16422 bp, 13 predicted proteins | sample MGYA00512864_ERZ507072 | MGnify/ENA metagenome assembly ERZ507072 | reverse complement strand
GCAGTTCGCCGTGGCGGGCGGCGCTGTTTTGCAGCGTGCGCACCATGTTTTCGGCCTGAGCGCGTCTTGTCCCCGGTTCTTCAACCAGCGGTGCCAGATAGCTCTGCATAAGCGATGAGAGTTCCTGTCGCAGCAAGCCTTTCAGCGTGCTGAGACGCTTCTGTCGCTGGGCGGGCAGCGTGGCCTGAGACAGCCATTCGATGACGCGCTGCATGCTGTGGCTGTCCAGCGCCTGAAGCGTGCCCCAGCGTAAACCCGACTTTCCGAGCAGATGCTGTACGGCTTCATCGAGATTCTGTCGGGTGGTAAAGCGGGCATCGTGTGGGGTAATCGCCCATACCCGGCCGGGGCAGGGCAGATTCTTCAGCAGGCTGCGTCTCCTTGACCCAGTTCATCAACACTTTTGCTTTTTTGGCCGTCTGCTCGTGCTGCGCCGTCGCATTGCAAATCACCAGCACATCCGGCTGAAGCTGCTGACGGTAATGCTCGAGCAGCCACTGGGACTTCGCCTGGCGTAGCGGGTCGGCACGGTTATCTTCAAAAACCGGAATATCAATAATATCGACGTTATCCAGCGCGCCGTTCTCAACCGGCAGCACCAGCTCGCGGGTCAGGAAGGCGAGCACGTCGACGGGGATGCTGATGGCGTTTAGCATTTCACCGCTGTTCAGCGGATGAAGCAGCGTCTCCTGCGCGTCCTGAAGATCTAACGTGCCGTCGTGCGTCAGGAACCCTTCACCCGGCAGGCCAAAGCTGTCCACCAGCAGGCTAAGCGGAGCAGCAAGCTCGCCGGCATGGCTGGTCTGGTGCAGCACATGGGCCAGTTTTAACCACTGCTGGGTCAACTCCTGCTGCTCGCCCCACAGCAGCGACCAGACGCTGGCCCGCGTGCTGAGATCGAGAGAAGGCACCAGCCGGGCGAACTCATGCCACAGGGCATCATCAATTTGCTGTTTCGCGGCGGGTACGGTGCTTTGCCAGAAGCGGGCAATCGCACCCACTTCCTGAGCCGTGATACCGGGCACGCCCTGCGGCTGGCGCAGCCCGCGCCATTTCTCCAGACGAGTCTCAATGACCGCCTTTTCTACCGCGCGCATCTGCGGATGCAGCGTTGTGCGGGCAATAAACAGCTGTACCAGCTCGGCCTCGGTGACCAGGCTCAAACGCAGCGGGAACGCCTCATCCGCCACCTCCGGGCTTTCCGGCGTGAAGCGGACGGCCATGTTGGTCAGGGCATGTCCCGGATTGATATGCGAAAAATAGTCAAAGGTGCGCTGGCCCGGCGTCACGTTCAGGCGTCCATTACCGCTGCCGCACAGGGATAACAGCAGATGGGCTTTCGCGCTTTGCGAATGACCGTAAAGCCCAATGCTGCTCAGGCGCGTCAAGGCGCGTTCAATGGCCTGCTCCCGCGCCTGCGCCGCGTTGATGCGAGCAAGCAGGGCGTCAGCATCGTTATCCAGCACAGGGGCGTTCAGGCGCGTCTCATTAATCCACCCGATTAAGGCCTGAGTGGTGGTCGTCGTCGCTGTCATTTCAGGTATACGCTCCCGCTGTCGATCCAGTAGTGGCTACCGCTGTGTCGGCGATCGGCCAAAGTATTCAGTTTGAAGGTTAATGCGTCAGGTGCAACCGGCGTGCCGTCCTGCAGCCAGGCATCGCTCAGCTCGAAGGCCTCAGGGCCTTCCTGCTTGCTGCCGCCGCAGAGCTTCAGCCGCACGTTCAGCACGCCGTCACCGGCAATGGCTTTCGCCAGTTCAGCCGAGTTGATGCTGAGCGTGTAGAGCGGCGTGGCGGGCCAGCGCGCGTTCGCCAGCTGGCGGAAGCCGAGGGTGACGTTACCGCGCAGCGGGAAGTGCAGACGCGCGTCGAGCTTCGCGCCCGGCTTATCGAGGTCGATATCCTGATACCAGACGTTTTCCTCGCGCAGGGTATTAATGGTGTTATCCAGCACGCCGAGATAGCGCACGGTGGAATACGCGCCAATGTCCGCGGCTTTAAAGTTGAAGCGCGGCAGACGCAGGTCGAGCGCCAGGCTGCAGAGCATGGCCCCCACGGCGGCCGTCGATTTCGGGTTGCCAATGCGCCCCTGCTGGCTGAAAGGATACCACTCGTGCACATGGTATTTATCCAGCCAGACGATGCGGTTGACCGGCACCGGCTGCAGATGGCGAATGAGCGCCTGAACGCCAGGCAGGCAGCCGGGGCGTCCGGTGATCAGCAGAATATCGCAACTGTAATGGGATATCGCCTCGCACACCGCGTGAAGCGGCGAGGCCAGCGTAAACTGCCCGGCCAGCATCGCATCCTGCATTTCGCGGAAATTCACGTGCAGCGGCACCGCGAACAGGTCAAAAGCTTCTGAACCCGCAGGCAGGGCATGGTCGATCGCCTGCTGCAGATAATTCATTACGTTACGGGTCGGTTTCTGCGGCAGGAGATCGCCAAAGGTGGCATGCAGACCGGCCAGCGGATCGTCAACGTCGCTCGATTCCCACGCGGCAAGAATAGCGTGGCCAATCGGCATAAAGAGCTGAAGCGCCGTTTGCTGACGGAGTACCGCCTGGGTATCGATGCGCCCGGAGTCACCGAATAGCGACGCCATAAGCAGCGAGGCGTCCGCAATACCGGATTTCTGCAGCTGCGTTTGCAGGGCAGGCAACACGTAGCGCTGAATGACGTCCAGAAGCGTGTCGTCACCCGCGACTTTAAAGCCTTCACGGAACAGCAGCTGCGGGGTGATTTTGACGTTATTGCCGGAACCGTCATCCAGCTGATAATGGGTGATCGCCATATCCGTTGTGCCGCCGCCGATGTCGATGGACGCGACGCGCAGCGCGCGGCCCGGCTGGCTGCCCGACTCAGGCTCACGGTCCGGGCGGGCCAGGGAGGCGAAGAAGGCTTCGGTCTGACCGCCAAAGCGGGAGATCGCTTCGTTATACAGCCAGACCAGTTGACCGCAGCTGGCTTCATCCCACTCCATTTGGATTTCAGGAACCGGCACCACGCTTTTATCCTGCTGTTTGCGGGTGACAAAATCCTCATCCTGCGGGTGCCAGCCCATCGCTTTCCAGACGATGGCGATGGCTTCAAACATGCGGCGACGGAAAATCTCGCGCTCCTGCTTTGGCATGGCCGAGGGCAGGGTCAGGATCAGGGTGCGCAGCTGGCGCGGCGATGCCGGGAAGCCCAGACGCAGGCGCGTGGCGACGCTGTTGATCTGCCCCAGCGCCTGCGCCAGCAGCTCGCACAGCATGTGCGTCATCAGCGTACTGCGGCTGTACTGCGGCGAGAAGACCGGCAGCCGCTCGTCCTGCGGCAGCGTGAAGAGCGGCTCGCCGTCATCGTTCATCAGGTTCATCAGCGGAAACGCGGTGGCAAGCGGCTCACGCTGAGTTTTGCTGTTCATCTGGCTAAAGCGCCAGTCCTGTACGACCGGCGTTTCATCCCACAGGTAGCGACGCGGGCTGGAGATGCCGCTGTTGCCTTCGGTCCCCAGACGCTGCATTGCAAGCTTGCGGGCTTCATCACCCACGCGAACAATCGACGGCCAGACAAAGGCGTCTTCGCGGCCGCTTTCAACCGAGAAGTGCTGCTTGCCAAAGCGCGCTTCCGAAAACTCGAGACGGCTGGTGAACAGCGGCGCATTCAGGAACTGCGGCTCGCTTAGCGAGCGGACCTGCAGCTCGGCGGTCTGTCGCAGTCCATCGTTCGCATCGCCGTGGTCTTCAATAATGACGCCGCAGGTGTGGGTATTGCCCACGTCGAGGATCAGGTCGACCGGAATGGCTGGCGTGCTGAGCGTATGGGTAACAAATTTCACTTCCGGCACGGTGAGCTGTTCACCGAGCATGGTCATCAGGTTGAGCCAGTGGGCCTGATATTCAAACCCGCGCATCGCCTGCTGGAGATCGCGTTCTGAGCGGTTTTCAACGCCGTCGGCATACTGGGTAAATGCCTCGCGCAGCCAGCCGTCGATCCAGGTCTGGTCGAGGAAACTTTCAACTTCGTTGTCTCGCCAGGCCAGCGCGAATCGGGTCCCGTTCAGAATATCGTTTTCAACCGGAGACAGGGCGGACGTGGCGTGTTCAGCTATCTGGCTGTCGAGGGCGAGGGTCACGCGGTGCGTATTGCCTGCCGTATCGGGTGTATCCAGCCTGCGCACCTGAACGCGGGCCCAGTTATCCGGCCCCTCAACAAAGGTGCGCGGAGGGTTGAAGCGCTGGAACGGAACCGGAAGCCAGACGCCGTCCAGCACCGCCAGGGACTGATGCAGCGGGATGGTGGTTTCCGGTTTAACCACTTCAGGCTGTCCGCCGTTCGTTCCCGGCACGGTATAGCGCCCGTTAACCAGGTCGAAATCGAGCCGCAGCAGCGGGCCGTTCGCGGTTTTACGTACGAAGCGCCCGTTGCTGGCGGTGTCCTGCGGCGTCAGACCGAAATCAAGGAACTGCACGCCGCTGTTGGCAATAAGCGTGACGCTTTGTTTATAGTCGCAAAGATTAACCAGCATAGGATCAGGCACCTGCTTTCTTGAACGTCAGGGGAACGACGGTATTGGCATCATAACGGGCGCGACATTCTGCGATATCGCTGGCGCCTGCTTTACAGGCAACCTCCGGCATCGGGTAGCGGGAGCCGTCGGTGCAGCGGGCAGTACCGCGACTTTTAATCATCAGCTCGCCGTTGCTGTGCAGGCCGGAGAAGACCTCCGCGCGGCAGACAACGTTGTCGCCGTGGACAACCCGGGCGAAGCCTTTATTGTTCTGGATCTGATAGCGCATTGACGGCGGCTTGCCGGTAACCGGATCTTTCACGTCCAGAACCGCACGCCAGGTGCCGTTCAGGAAACGCGTCGATCCCGCTTTCACCTGATTCGCTTCCATCACCATGGCATCTTTCGGGATGGCGACAATCACTACCGGGGCGGGCTGTGGCGCAGGCGCAGGCTCTTTTTCTTTGCTTGCCAGGACCTCTGCCTGATGCAGCGGCAATTTCATGGCCAGCGGCTCAACCGCTTTGATCGGCTTTGGCGCAATCTCTACGGGCTGAGGTGCGGGCACAGGGGCGGGCTCAGCGGAAGGCGACTGTTTTGGCCACAGCAGCGGTGCGGCAATGGCGGCAACGATCGCGAGGGCAACCGGCAGCGTCCACAGGGGAACGCGGCGCTTTTTCGCGACGATCGGCACAGCCGGTTCCTGAACGGGTTGCGCAACGGCCGGCTCCGGCTCCGGCTCATACAGTTCTTCCGGCGTGATACGCACCACCGTGGAAGGGGCGATCAGCGGCTCGTCGGCATGTTCAAAGGCCACCACCGGCTCTGGCTCAGGCTCGGGCTCAGGATCTTCAATCAGAACGGGGGCAGGCTCAGGGACCAGCGATTCACGCAGGCAGTCGAGAACATCGTCGCGCGCATTTTCGTTCAGGTTTACAAACCCCCAGAAGCTGATGACCGGCTTTCCGTCCACGAGGAAGAGGAAGTTTTCACCCGGGAACTGAAACGCCTTCGACAGCAGAGAACCAAAAAGCTGCTGCGCGGTTTTGGGAGACTGGAGGCATTTTTTGCTTAACGACTCAACGCTGGCTAGCGTGTTTTCCAGATAGCGCAGGGCGCGATAGCGGTCATCCTCATCGGCCGCTTTCCAGCTGGTTACGCTCCCTTCAACAGGGGAATACCAGTCCACGCGGTCACCGCTGTCGTTGACCTGCGGAATAGCCAGACAGTCGACGATGGCCTGTTGTTTGCGCAACCGGAGCGCTTCCCGGATTTGTAACGCTGATTCAAAAACGGCTTGTCCGCCGCCGCCAACGGCCTGAAAGTCATCCAGGTTACCGCTGCGTAAAAGAGTTTTTGCCACGATTTGATCCCATATACTTCTTCACACCGTTACTTTAACGAAACGAGGAAGCAACCAAACGGGGGAAGAGACGCTAAAAGGACCGATTTCTTGCGGCATAGAAAGTGACGGTTGTGCTTGACGAATAATGGCCCTTAAGGCAAATCACCTTTTCGGACGCTGGCTGTTAAAACAGCAAAAAACGCGGCTTTAGAATAACCTGATAGTGTTTCGTTATTTGCCAGGTCATATCGCCTGTGCTGTTATTACTGTCTTATATAATAAAACTGTCAGGGTTATAACCATGTCTACAGGGAAAACACTGCTCGCCCTTGCGCTGAGCGCGCTGTTACCAGCCGGTGCCGCATGGGCGGCAAACAGCGACACCCTTATTTACTGTTCTGAAGCGTCCCCCGAGTCCTTCAACCCGCAAATCGCCAGCTCTGGCCCGTCTTTTGTGGCCAGCTCTCAGGTACTTTACAATCGCCTGATCAATTTTGACCCGGTGAAAAACACCCCGGTCCCGTCGCTGGCGGAGTCCTGGACGATTTCGCCGGACGGCAAGACCTATACCTTTGCCCTGCGCAAAGGGGTGAAGTTCAACAGCAACAAATACTTCAAACCGACGCGCGACTTTAACGCCGATGACGTTATTTTCTCGGTTTTGCGTCAGAAAGACCCTAAACATCCGTATCACAACGTGTCGCAGGGCAACTACGAATACTTTAACGATGTCGGGCTCGATAAGCTGATTCAGGACGTGAAAAAGGTCGACGACTATCACGTTCAGTTCACCCTCAGCGAGCCAAACGCCGCGTTTCTGGCCGACTGGGGGATGGATTTCGCCTCGATTCTTTCCGCCGAATACGCCGACGCGATGCTGAAAAAAGGCACGCCAGAAAACGTGGACACCTGGCCGATTGGCACCGGGCCTTATGTCCTGCAGCAGTACAAGGTGGATTCGCTGATCCGCTACGTCGCTAACCCGAACTACTGGGAAGGCGAGGTGCCGACGAAGCATCTCATCTTCTCCATCACGCCGAACGTAGAAACCCGTCTGGCGAAGCTGCAGACCAACGAGTGCCAGATCATTCCTGCGCCGTCCCCGGTTCAGTTTGACGCGATCAAGAACAACAAAGACCTGACGCTGCATTCGGTCGATGCGCTGAACGTCGGCTATCTGGCGTTCAACACCGAGAAAAAACCGTTTGATAACGTGCTGGTGCGCCAGGCGCTTAACTACGCGACCGACAAGAAGGCAATCGTCAATGCGGTCTTTATGGGTTCCGGTACGGTGGCAAAATCGCCGATCCCGCCAAATATGCTGGGCTTTAATAAAGACCTGAAGGACTACAGCTACGATCCAGAAAAAGCGAAAGCGCTGCTGAAGCAGGCGGGGCTGGAGAAGGGGGCGGAAGTCACGCTGTGGTCAATGCCGGTTCAGCGTCCGTATAACCCGAACTCGCGCCGTATCGCAGAGATGATTCAGAGCGACTGGGCGAAAGTCGGCGTGAAGGCCAAAATTGTCTCTTACGAGTGGGGCGAATATCTCTCCGGAATGCGTAAAGGCGAACATGACTCCGCGCTGTTTGGCTGGATGTCCGATAACGGTGACCCGGACAACTTTGCCGACGTGCTGCTGGGCTGCAACAGCATTAAAACCGGATCAAACGCCGCGCGCTGGTGCGATAAGGGTTATGATGCTCTGGTGCAAAAAGCGAAGCTGACCAGCAGCCCGGCCGAGCGCGCGAAACTCTACGGCCAGGCACAGGAGATTTTCTACCAGCAGGCGCCGTGGATCGCGCTGGCAAACGGGAAAACGTTCTATGCAACCCGCAGCAACGTGACCGGATACAGCGTCAGCCTGATGGGCAGCGATTTCTCTAAGGCGAAGCTTAACTAATATGTTGCCCGGTGGCGCTGCGCTTACCGGGCCTACGGTTTCCCCTGTAGGCCGGGTAAGGCGCAGCCGCCACCCGGCGATTCACAAGGAGTGACAATGTCACATTTAAACGAAGTTACCGCCCGTGTGGACGCCGCTATTGAAGAGAGCGTCATCACCCATATGAATGAACTGCTGATCGAATTAAGCCATGACGCAGAGCTCAGCCGTGAAGATCGCTACACCCAGCAGCAGCGTCTGCGTACCGCGATTTCGCACCACGGTAAGCAGCATAAAGAGGAGTTGGACGCGCGGGAGGAACATCTGACCAAAGGCGGCACCATACTGTAACGATCAAAACTGTCGCCGCGCCACCAGCCAGGCCCCGACGACCAGCATCACCGCGCCTCATACCGGGCCAATCAGGGCGCGCAGCGGAACGCCGTGGCTCCTCAGCACGTCCATTACCAGCCCGCCAATCAGCTGGCTTGCCACCAGCACGGCGATAGTCGTCGCCGCGCCAACGTTCTGATACCCGCTGATGCTGGCAAACACGAAAAACGAACCCAGCAGCCCGGGGATAAGCGTCCACCAGCGTACCGTTGCGGCCAGCTCGCTGAATCCGGCGACGCCCTGTTTCAGCAGCAGAATGCTGACAAATAGCACAATGCCGACCAGGGAGTTCAGCAGCATCGCGATAAGAATGGTGGAGGAGGACTGGGTGATACGCACCATTAAGGTGTTTTGCACCACCAGACCTATTCCCGCCGCCACCAGAAACGCCAGCGTCAGTGACTGATTCATGGGATGGCGTCCGGATCGCTGCGCTCGTCCAGCTGCAGCTGCATAAAGGTTAAGTCCAGCCAGCGGCCAAACTTGGTTCCCACCTGCGGCATCTGCCCCGTGGTCACAAAACCAAGCGTTTCATGGAGGTGAATCGAGGCATGGTTTTGCGCTTCAATACCGGCCACCATTACGTGTTTACCGATGGCGCGGGCCTCGTTAATCAGCGCGACCATCAGCGTGCGGCCAATGCCTTTGCCCTGATGGTCCGGGTGGACGTAGACCGAATGCTCAACCGTATGACGGAAACCGTCGAAGGCGCGCCAGTCGCCGAAAGAGGCGTAACCGGTGATAACGCCGTTTTCTTCACTCACCAGAACCGGGTAACCCGCGAGCGTGCGCGCCTCAAACCACGCGATTCGGTTATCGGTATCGACGGTTTTATCGTTCCAGATCGCGGCAGTATGCAGCACCGCGTGATTGTAGATTTCTCCTATCGCGGCGCAGTCTTCTTTGCTGGCATGACGAACGATCATGATTAACCCTCTGTGTGTTGTTCACTATAGTATTACGTTATTCCTACGATATTACACAATCGTATCGCCCGATCGCTACGGCATAAGCCATATTTTTTTGTTATCAAAACCCCATTGAAATGCCGTTCATACACTATAGTATGACGTCATGAACACCATAACAGACACGATGAATCAACGGATTAGCGCAAGAATTCGCCTTGAACGCGAGTCTCGCGGATGGTCCCTGAGCGAGCTTGCTGACCGGGCAGGGGTTTCGCGCGCGATGATCCACAAGATTGAACGCGGAGACAGCAGCCCGACGGCCACCTTGCTTGCTCGCCTGTCTGGTGCGTTTGGCATCAGCATGTCAACGCTTATTGCCCGGGCCGAAATGCAGGAGGGCAAGCTGCTGCGCCTTGCAAACCAGCCCGTCTGGCGAGATCCACAGACGCACTACCTCCGCCGCCATGTTTCTCCCCGCACCGATCTGCCCATCGACCTTGTTCAGGTTGAACTGCCCGCGGGCAGCGATGTTCCGATGCCTGCCTCTTCTTACGCGCTGGCTCGTCAGCTTATCTGGCTCCAGTCCGGCGAGCTGGTGTTCCAGGAGGGCGATACGCGCCACGAAATGCACGCCGGAGACTGTCTCGAGCTGGGGCCGCCAAATGACTGCCGGTTCATCAACGAAACGAATGAAACCTGCATCTATCTGGTTGTACGGCTTAACCAGTCTGCCTCGTAATGCTAATGCGATAATGCCGATCGTGAGCCAGGCTGTAATGACATTTGTACCAGAAGGAGATCCCGATGAATCAACCTGTTTCGCAAAATCGCCGCTGGGTACTGGCCTCTCGTCCACAGGGTGCGCCGGTCGCGGAAAATTTTCGTCTCGAAACGCAGCCTGTTCCCGCCCCTGCTGAGGGACAGCTTTTGCTGCGCACCGTCTGGCTGTCGCTGGACCCTTACATGCGGGGGCGCATGAGCGATGCGCCATCCTATTCACCACCGGTTGAGCTGGGCGCGGTGATGGTGGGGGGAACGGTTAGCCGCGTTGAGCAGTCGAATCATCCCGATTTCAAACCGGGTGAGTGGGTGCTGGGCTACAGCGGCTGGCAGGAATATGAACTCTCGGACGGCAGCGGCCTGGTGAAGCTGGGCGAAAATCCGTCACATCCTTCCTGGGCGCTGGGTATTCTGGGCATGCCGGGCTTTACCGCCTATATGGGGTTGCTGGATATCGGGCAGCCAAAAGCGGGCGAAACGCTGGTGGTCGCCGCGGCGACAGGCCCGGTTGGCGCGACCGTCGGGCAGATCGGTAAAATCAAAGGTTGCCGGGTGGTCGGGGTCGCCGGTGGGGCTGAAAAATGCCGCCATGCCGTTGAGGTCCTCGGGTTTGACCTGTGTCTGGATCACCACGCGGCCGATTTTGCCGAACAGCTGAAACGTGCCTGTCCGCAAGGAATTGACGTCTATTATGAAAACGTCGGCGGGAAAGTATTTGACGCCGTGCTGCCGTTACTGAATACCTCCGCGCGCGTGCCGGTGTGCGGCCTGGTGAGCGGCTACAACGCGACGGGCCTGCCCGAGGGGCCGGATCGCCTGCCGCTCCTGATGGCGACCATCCTGAAGAAACGCATTCGTATGCAGGGCTTTATCATCGGCCAGGATTACGGTCACCGCATTAAGGAGTTCCAGGAAGCGATGGGACGCTGGGTGCAGGAGGGCAAAATTCACTATCGTGAACAGATAACGGACGGGCTGGAGAACGCGCCCGAGGCGCTGATTGGCCTGCTTGAAGGGCGTAACTTCGGCAAAGTCGTGATTCGCGTCGCGAGTGACAATAAATAAACAGCATTATGGCGGGGTTTCCCGCCATATTTATTTGTGAAGATACGATATATTGTCTTTAATTAATGGACATGGCATTTCGCGCCCGCTTCCCGGATGGGCCCGAAACCAATAAAAAAAACAAATTTTGCTTTTTTGATGTTTTTACGTACTTCCCACCACCAGGCATGACGATACAGGATATATCGGACCAGCGTCGTTTTATTAAAACTGGCGTTTAAAAATAGCATTAAGTTTTAGCTACAGGAATTGAACATGCTTGATTTGGACCACTTAGAAAAAGCCCAAAGGGTCAGTCTTACCATGCAAGTTGAACACAGTTTGAAAGGAGCGTTAATTACAGGCTCACTCAAACCTGGGGCACGACTGATTACGAAAGAGATCGCCGATAAATTAGGAACCAGTATTACCCCGGTTCGCGAGGCGCTGTTGCGCCTGGTGTCATCAGGGGCGTTACACGCCACGCCGGCGCAGGCATTTCTGGTTCCGGAGGTCACGCTGGAGCGCTATAACGAGATTAACGCCATTCGCAAGCAGCTTGAGCCGATGGCGGTCGCCGCAGCCTGTCAGAATATGTCTGATAGCAAACTGGAGGCGTTGCGCAAATTGTCAGATGCCTTTCATGAGGCCATGCGCAACGGGAACGTCCAGCAGGCATTGCATGCGAATCGCGTCTTCCGGTTTACGCTGTATCAGTATGCGGAAATGCCAACGCTTAATGCATTAATTGAGCAGCTGTGGGTACGCATCGGGCCCTGTATGAACTATCTGCATCAGGAGCTTAACGACATCAAAGCCTCGACATATCACTATGACGAACTGCTTTCCGCCCTTGAGCGAAGAGATGTTGTTGCCTGCCAGAAGGCGATTGATAAGGTGATTGATGAAGCGAATTTGCTTTTACAGCGACAATATTTTAACTAAGAGATTATTTAGCAGAGCGACTATATTCCGCACCTAATTATTTATCCGGTGAATAACTCCTGATGGTTTATTGCCATCAGGAGCGTTATTTCATTAATAAAATAAACTTTTCTTTTCGCTTACTCGAAGCGATAAGAGACCGACAGCCCGACCCCGTAGTTGCGGCCTGGTGCAGGCTCGTAATAACGACCGTTAGACTCGTTGACAATAACCGAGCCCGCGTACTCTTTATCGAACAGGTTATCGACGCGGCCAAAGACATCCATGCCCCAGCTGCCGTAGTTGAATTTGTACCCGGTGTTCAGCCCGACCACCGTATAAGACGGCGCTTTCGCCGTATTTTCGTCGTCGGCCATGATATCGCTCATGTAGCGCACGTCTGAGCCCGCGTACCAACCTTCCTCTGGCTGCCAGCCAAACGAGGCGTAACCCATGTTGCGGGCAATGCCTGGCATACGATTACCGTTACAGTCTGCGTCGCTGCACACGTTAGTCCGGTAAGTGGCATCCAGATACGTCCATGCCATCTTCAGCTTCCAGTTCTCAGCAAACTGCTGGTCGAGGGAGACTTCCACCCCCTGACGACGGGTTTTACCGGCATTTTTATAGCTGGTACGCCCGCCAGAGCTGGCATCCACCACGATCTCATCATCCGTATCGGTGCGGAACAGCGCCGCGGTCAGCAGGCCATTGCCGATGCGGGTTTTGCTGCCCACTTCATACGTGTTGTTGGTGGACGGCTGCAGGCCGATGTTCAGGCCGCCCTGGTTATCGGCACGATAGGAGAGTTCGTTGATGGTTGGCGTTTCGAATCCACGACCTGCGGCAGCGTAGAGGTTCCATCCGTCCGTCACCGCATACTTCACGGAACCGGCCGGGAGCCACTTGTGATAGCTCGCGTCACCGCTGTCGTCACCGTTGCCCGGCGTAACGTAATGGTCGTTGGAATCAAACCACACCGAGCTGTAGCGCACCCCCGCATCCACCGACAGTTTCTGCGTCAGCTGCCAGCTGGTTTGCAGGTAAGGGTCAACGTTCCACATCAGGTTACGTTCGTTTCGACGCTTGTCACCCTTCACGCCGTAATCCGGCACGCCGTTGTTCATCACGAAGTTCTCGTATCCGCGACGATCTTCGCTCAGGTTTTCGTAGTTCAGGCCGGTAGTAAACGTCACCGGCACCAGCAGCTCGCCACGGTGCGTCCAGCGGGTATCGATACCCTGATAATGACGCTGCATATCAATCACGCCGCCGGAGTGGGAGGCTTTTAGCTGCGGCTGATACGGAATCGACTGGTACTGCGTCATTTCACGCTCGCCGGCGTACATCATCACGCTGAGGTCGTCCTGGGTGCTGAGCTGACGATCGTAGCGCAGACCGGCCTGGGTCTGTTTGATGGTCTTGCGGGTGTTGTACTGATCGCCGCGCGGAGACTGACGCGGATTGTTCTGCCACTCCTGATAGCTCAGCCCGCCCGGATCGTTGGCCTTCATGTCCACGCTGTTAAAAATCAGCGTCAGCTTGCTGACGTCGTCAATGCGCACGCCCAGCTTGGCGTTAGCGAGGTTCTTCCCCGCGCCGCTGTGGTCGCGTTATCCTTTGGTGGTGAAACGGGTGGTGGAAACGGTGTAATCCACATCGCCCGCGTGGGTGCCGTCACCCATCGCGCCGGTGGCCTTCATGCCGTAGCGCCAGGTACCGTAGCTGCCGTAATAGCTGCTGGCTTCAATGGTCGGCGGCTGCTGCCCGCTCTGGGTGTTGATGTTAATCACGCCGCCGGAGGCGTTGCCGTACAGGGCTGAGAAGGGGCCGCGCAGCACTTCAACGCTCTCAACGCTGGAGAGATCGATGTTGGACGTCTGGCCCTGTCCGTCCGGCATGGTGGCAGGGATACCGTCGACATACATACGGATACCGCGCACGCCAAACGTTGAGCGGGCACCAAACCCGCGCATTGAAAGCTGGAGATCCTGGGCATAGTTCTGGCGGTTCTGAATTTGCAGTCCCGGGACGCTGCCCAGAGATTCAGACAGGTTGATGCGCGGGGCGGCGTGGCGCATGTCATCGCCATTGACGACGCTGACCGCGGCCGGGGTATCCAGCTCCGATACGGTTTGCGGCGTGGCGCTGACGATCATGGTCTGTTCCTCCGCGCTCATTGCGGTTAGCGGCGCGAAAGTAACGGGAACCAGCAGCAGCGGGAGAGAAGCCTTACGGGCAGAAATGATTTTCATGAATAAAACCGGTTGTGGTGTATAAACGAACCAAATGGAACATGTCCATACATGTTAAAGGTTTTGTAAATGTTTTGAAAACTATAACCGCACATTGCGTTAATGAAAGGCGAGACGCGAAAGAAAAACTCCACATTCAGTTCATTAATGATTACTATTCTCATTATCAAAAGGCAATGCCATGACGTTGCCTGCCGGAAGTGATGTCAGCGGAAACCCCTCTTTTCAGAAAAGGAATTGTTATGTCTTTACGTCATCTGTGCTCGCCGCGTCTGAGCCTGTCACTGCTGTCTGCCACTTTACTGCTTGCCGGGACGTTCCAGGTGCATGCCGCCGAAGAGGTGCTGCGTAAAGCGGTGGGCAAAGGGGCGTATGAAATGGCGGTCAGCGAGCAGGAGAATGCGCTGTGGGTGGCGACCTCGCAAAGCCGCAAAACCGATAAGGGCGGGGTTATCTATCGCCTTGATCCGGTCACGCTGGACGTGACGCAGGCGATTCACAGCGATCTCAAACCCTTTGGCGCCACGCTCAACGGCGCGACGCAAACCCTGTGGTTTGGCAACACCATCAACGGCGCCGTGACGGCCATCGATGCGAAAACGGGCGACGTGAAAGGGCGACTGGTGCTCGATAATCGCCAGCGCAGTGAAACCGTCAAACCGCTGCAGCCGCGCCAGCTGGTGGCGGATGACGCGAGCAACACGATTTACATCACCGGTGTCGGCAAAGAGAGCGTGATTTGGGTGGTGGATGGCGCCACCCTGAAGCTGAAAGAGACCATTGCCAATACCGGTACGTACAGCACCGGCCTGGCGCTGGATGCGCAGGCAAAACGCCTCTACACCACGAATGCGGACGGCGAGCTGGTAACCATTGATACGTCCACGAACAAAATCCTGAGCCGCAAAAAGGTGCAGGATGACGGCAAAGAGCACTTCTTCCTGAACCTCAGCCTCGATACCGCCGGCCAGCGCGCGTTCCTGACCGATTCAAAACAGCCGGAAGTGCTGGTGGTGAGCCTGAAAGACGGCAGCGTGATGGAGAAGATCGCTGCGCCTGAATCACTGGCCGTCCTGTTTAACCCAACGCGCAATGAAGTCTACGTGACGCACCGTGAAGCCGGTAAGGTGAGCGTGATTGATGCGAAAACCTACAAGGTGACCAAAACGTTCGATACGCCGGTTTACCCGAACAGCCTGGCGCTCTCTGCCGATGGTAAAACGCTGTACGTGACGGTGAAACAAAAATCCACTCGCCAGCAGGAAGCCACCCAGCCTGACGACGTTATTCGTATCGCGCTGTAAGATAAAAAAAGGGAAGGCATTTGCCTTCCCTTTTTAACGCTTACCGGATGCTTAACGCGAGGTTTCTTCCACCAGTGGCGCGTCGTGTTTTTCATCGTCGTGATGAACCGGCGCGGTGCTGTGGATCTCGTGAACGCGCTTACGCACGCCGAACCAGCCGGCAATCAGCAGCACGGCCAGTAGCGGAATGGTCGCGATGGTGTAGGTACCGTTCGGGTAGTCGAACGCCATCAGCACCAGCACGCTGAACAGGAACAGCAGGGTGAGCCAGGAGGTCACCGGTGCGCCCGGCATCTTGAAGCTCACATCAGCCGCTTTGCCTTCTTTGATCGCTTTGCGCAGACGCATCTGGCAGACCACAATAAAGGCCCAGGAGGCGATAATCCCCAGTGCAGCCACGTTCAGAACGATCTCAAATACGCGGGACGGCACCAGATAGTTCAGGAATACGCCAAATACGTACACCACCAGCGTCGCCAGAATACCGGCGTACGGCACGTGCTGCTTGCTCATCTTCGACATGAATTTCGGCGCAGAGCCGCCCATCGACATAGAGCGCAGGATACGACCGGTAGAGTAAAGGCCGGAGTTCAGGCTGGAGAGCGCCGCCGTCAGAACCACGATGTTCATGATGCTGCCAACGTATGGCACACCCAGCTTAGAGAAGAAGGTCACGAACGGGCTCTGACCCGCCTGATATGCAGTCCACGGGAGCAGCAGAACCAGCAGCACCACGGAACCGACGTAGAACAGACCGATACGCCAGATCACGCTGTTAATGGCTTTTGGCACCATGGTCTGCGGATCTTTACATTCACCTGCTGCGGTGCCCACCAGTTCGATGGAGGCGAAGGCGAACACCACGCCCTGAACCAGGACCAGCGCAGGCAGCAGACCGTGCGGGAAGAATCCGCCGTTATCGGTAATCAGGTGGAAGCCGGTGGCATTGCCGTCCAGCGGCTTGCCGCTGCCGAGGAAGACGGTACCCACGACCAGGAAAATCACGATGGCCAGCACTTTTACCAGCGCAAACCAGAACTCCATCTCCGCGAACCACTTCACGCCGATCATGTTCATGGAGCCGACAATCGC
>ERZ507072.941-NODE-941-length-16482-cov-4.230170_pt1 | contig 16482 bp, 13 predicted proteins | sample MGYA00512864_ERZ507072 | MGnify/ENA metagenome assembly ERZ507072 | reverse complement strand
GAGGTATCACCTTGCCTGCAAACAAAATTTCATTTTGCTTCAGTTCTGGCTTACGTTCTACTATCGGACAAGGGTTATAAAGCACCTCTATATGTTCTGTCAAGCCCAGAGCATCTTTTATCCATCTACGCCATTGCTCAGATAGCACCAGCACCAGATTTGCTTTAGAGAACAAATTACGATACAGCTTCTGGTTGTTAGGCTCATAAAGGAATTTCTCATTTGAAGGATGGAAATGCAAAATTGTCTTCTTGTGCAACAACTTAGCTAACACAAAAAACAATTTCTTTCTCCTTGCCGACTGCGTTGTCGCCACATGAATATGCACAATCTAATACCACGGCAACAACACCATATATTCAATAAGTGCAGTAACAAGATACCACAGTCTTCTCCATGCAGGGCCATCTCTGTGAGTCTGTATCCAGCGACAATGAAATTTCTTCCACTGATCCCCAGTCTCATGAGCTTTCACTACCGAAGTAATACCGCCACGAGTCTTTCTACTCGTAGCTACAACTAAAACTCTTGGATTATCTTTCATAACTTTTATATTTTCATCAGTATTATTCATGGAAGATTATTCATTCATCCCCAAGCTGTTTAATCGCTGATCAATATCACCAATTACAGATAGTATCTCTGGTAACGAAATATTCCATTTTTCACGATACCCTTGACACACTGATACCAATATATACTTCAGGTTTTTCAAAGCATGTGAATAATCATACAATGAACCCGAACTATAGACTACATATTTATTCTTAGCTATCAAATATTTCTTCAACAGTGACCGAGATTTATCAACAAGTTGTTTTGTATTTCCACCTATTATGGAATATATTTTTGCAAAGCTAACTTGATTGATATTATGTGAATCTTTACAAACAGCCCCGTCGAACAATTGATCAAACACCAAACGTCCTACCTCATCTCTATTAAAAATAGCCTTTGACAGCAATGGAGAGACGACATGTTCTGCATAACCGCATTTAGAATCTATTCCAGTTGGTGCCATCATAATCTGACTAAACAAGTCAAAACACTTTTCTTTAGAAGATGAAGACAATAAACTAACAAGCTTCTGATAATACAACAATTTACATCTTGACCTATTTCTCTTTACTGCAAACTGGCACAGTTTTATCTGCTCATCCTCATTCAGAACGCCGATGCATTTACGTATAAAAGACTCATCTTCTTTTGACACCAAAGCCAGCATACCGAGACCTCGCATCCAGTCTTCATGATCAGTCAGCATTAAATGTAAGAGGCATTCCCCATCAGGCAACAAAACATACTGTAATATTTCATGCAGCAACAAGTTAGACACCTTAGCCACAGGCTCTATGGAAATATCCGTCTTTATGGATATCAACGTCGGGCGTAATTGTCTTAAAACATCCAAAGCTTCACGTCCTGAAATCTTTATAAGAATATTGCAGGCAAAGAACTGTCCCCAAACTCCATTGCCAAACATTTCATCCCAACAATTATTCACCATATACAATGATGAAAAAGTCAGTAGTTCATCTTGTTCCTTTATCAATAACTCAGAAAGATCTCGATTTGCATATCCCATACGACATCCTATAAATCCAATAGGATAATCTTCATAATGATGCACCAAAATGTAGTCTTTCAATAAATCTATCAGCCTTCTGTCATTTTTGAAAATTTCAACTATCCTTTTGACAAATTCATATTCATGAGATGTCGTTGCAAGACAATAGCCAACAGTAGCGATTTTCTCTAAAGTATTTCCGTACAAGATATCTTCCAGCACTCTGTTATAGTCCATTTGATCGGCATCCTTGCACATTCGTTTCAACCACAGATAGAATCCTTTGTCAGCGATTTTCTTATCTACTGGAAGTGATTTCTCATTCTGCTTCGAATCATATATTATTTCCGTTTTATATTGTTTTAGCTGCTCTGAAATATATTCGTTGAGGCGTTCCCAAGCCAATCCTCCTATCTGTGTAACAAGCAGCGGTTGCTTATTGGTCGCCCCTTGCAGTGAATTGGATAATGAAAAAGCATCCACGCTACCATTTTCTCGATAAAAGAACATATATCTATCATGCAGAATAGCACTACCCACAGGAACATCGATTATCTTTAGATTTATCTTTCCAAATAAAGTTGGGTAAGACTTGAGGTAATTCAAAATTTTCTTCTTTCTCTCACCCTCCTCATCGATTGGCACAAAAGAGCTGGTATTATCTGAATTTGTTTTCAATCGAGTTTGCGTTAGTACAACAATTTCAGGACTTGTTGTGATAGATGCCAAGAAATACAGGGCAACATCCTCAAAATATGGATCTTGCAAGAAAACTGTAGAACAGCCCTTGCTTTGTCCCTTGAACCATTCTAAGAAAGAAAGTTTCCCCATTTCACCACTCTCAGAGTTCCAGCCCTTAGGAAAAAACATATCCTTTGTTTTCAATATTTTCTTGAAAGTTCTGTCTCTATCCGACCAACTTTTCTTACTATCTCCTACTATATGTGTTTCTTCTGCCCCATGCTCTATTCTTCCTGCTTTATTGACGATAGACTTTTTATTATCCGGAAGATTGTTTTTTAATCTTTCCAACCAGTCTGTAGAAGCTTTTATCTGCTGACCGATAACTGTCATCGTAAAGGAAATCTGCTTAATAATTGCAAGAGCCGAATCATACACCAACCAACTTGTAACATCATCTTCCAACCACACCTTCGTAAAGACAGAATCTATCTTGGTATTGGAAGAAATATCAATTTTCAAGTCACTTCCCATGACGGTGTCCTTAGAAGAAATCGTATCACAGAACACCTTATTATCAGACATCATACGAGCATTTACCACCACACGGGAAACACCATGCAACAATTCTTTATTTACCTCTACTTGTAGCCCCATCCTGTCATCTACGAGACTGCAATTAATGAGCAGTTTACCACAAGCATCCCGACTTTGAGTTAATAGAACCTCTAAATTGCCAACATGGTCATAATCCTTTCCGAAAGGGAGATGGGTGTTTTCTTGCAACCAATTGTCTAAATCACTTAATCCTTCTGAAGCATATATAGGTATCCTTCCGTCCAATTCGAACAAGCGAGCAGGCTCCATCATGCATGCCATCATGGAATAGATAATCTGCGAAGAAATCTTATCCACATTCCAGGGAACCTCAACATAAGATTGCTGATAATAAACATCAAAGTCAAAACATGAAGTATCAACACCGATGTGAGCAAAAGCATCCTTCAGAGAAATACCATGCAAAAGTTCTTGATACACTCCTAAAATGCGTGTTTTCTCCCCTGCCATCTTGACAGTACTCACAAAGAACCATTTATCACAATATTTCTTCAACTTATTAAATTCGCTGACAGATGGTTTCTCCATGACCTCGTCAGAAGGCGATACCACCCCATAGAAGATACGATATAGCGGATTCGCATTCTTCTTACCAATACGCAACACGAACAAGCGAAGAATCAAGATGTCGGAAATGTTCATATTATCAAAAAACAATTAATCTTTACTTCTCAGAAACTCTACAAAGATATTCTTCACATAAACCATATTCATCTTCCACCATTGCCAACCCAACAAAACTGATAAGACAAAGAGGAAAAATAATATTTTGAAAGAAAAAGAAACAAAGATAAGTATCAAGAAAGTTACTATCAAATGAGCGACGAAAAGATTTCTGGATAAAACAGACTGATAATATAGTTCTTTACATATTTCCATGTCTATAGACTGCTTTGCTTTTCTTAAACAGGTAGCAGCCTTTTCATTATCAATTCTTTCGTCATGGTCTATGCTAAGTTTTTCCTTTAATTTTGAAATATCATAAACACAATACCTGCAAAAAACATTTTTTAATATCAAAAGAGAAGGGCGAGGCACTCCTAATCGATACATTAAATATTCGATTTCGCCACTGATTACTTCATTCACAAAACCAACTATAAAGGCGACAAAAAGAAGTAATACCAATATATATACAGATAGTTTTTCAGCAACTAAAAACAAACCATTTTCAAAAGGGTTATCCGCAACAAGCAAACAAACCAACATACCAATTGTAAGATAAAATCCAGGAATTAGGATTTTTATCGTTTCTTGCCATCTATAATTCATTTTTTTTCTATTTTTAATTTTCTTTTTTATAATATTGATAGCCTGGAGGAGGACTTTTATATTTCTTCAGAGCATCTGAATTCTCGTTTTGTGCTTTCCAAAGTGATTCGACTGGTAATTTCATGACCTGAGAGGTAAACAATTCCTTACCCTCATGCTTATAACAATATCTTTCAAAATCATCCTTTGCTGGAGTAAAGCAGACAGAGCCTCCATAATAACCTGTATTACAGATTACAACGTTACAATATACCAATCTGGAGATAGACTCTGCCAAGAAATAGAAAGACTTAACATCTTGATTAAAAGCCAATATAATCAGATGTTGTACTCTTCCCTTATATAGTGTATATCGTTCTATATCATAGAAATCAGCGCATATTGCAAAGCCTATTCTTCCATATTCCTTGGTATCCAAAATATAAAATTTATCACATGAATTCCATTCACCATTCACATATTTCATTTCTCTACTTGCCGCATGTTTTTTACCAAAAGTGAGAATTGTTTCAAAACAAGTACCCTTATTATGTGGCCAATGACTTGGAACAATAATCATTGCTTTGTTACTTATTTTTTGTTTGTCTTTCTTAAAATCAAGACCTGCAATAATGATTGAACCAATATTTCTCGCAATTTTCTTCAATTGCCTTTCATATTGCTTAGGGACAACCAATTCAGGAATCACTACAATATCTGGCTTAGCTGACTCTACCATGCTTTCATATTGCGATATGGCAATATGAATCTGATGCCAAGTTCTTGCCGCTTCCGATACATCCATAAAAGGATATCGTGGATTATGCGAATTCCAAGCTACGCTATCATCAGTTGAAGGTTGAACTATCGCCAATTTCAAATATTCTTCCATATTAATATAAGGTTATCTCTGTCAATTGTCTTGACTCTTCATTTGCCACAGACACTAAATTTTCTTGCAAGATAGCTACAGAGTCTCTCAACTCCTTTATTAAATCCTGCAAACCAAGACATTTAATTCCGTATAAAGGAGGTATGTTGTCTTCTTCTGTTCTATCATGTAACATCTTCAAAAATTCCCGATTATAAGAAGAAAGGCAGGAACGAACGATTAAATAGTTTTTTGTCGAAATTGCGCCATCATAAAGTATTCTTAGCAATACACTATCCCACTCAAATCCAAACTCTGGTCGATAAAATATCCATGGTAACACTTTTTGCTTTGTAAGAAGTTGTAAGAAAAGTAATCCGATAGCATATAATAGAGCATCTTCTGATCTCAACACATTTCCTAATACTTTATCTGTATAGCAATAACATGTATCATCTATATAGGTCTTATCTTTTATTTCAGCATGTACAGAATTGTCTCTCCAATAATGCCAACTACCATATTCACTAAATTTTTTATCTCTTTTCTTTGTACTGATAGTAACAGAAAGAGGATGAATTTTTATTTTCTTTCCATCACTTAATTTTTTATTTGCAGCCTCACTAATAGCCAACGCAATTTTTGATGCCATTAATTCAGAGAATCTGACATCAAGCCTAAAATCTTCATTCTTCAACAATTCTCCATTCAAAAAATCTAACCATACAGATATTGTAGTGTTTTTAGAATAATCATCTGGTTTAGTTTTGGTCTTGAAATTATCATATCCTTCAAAATTATCTCCAAAACTTTTGGCTTCTGGAAGTTTGCTGATTACATAAAAGAACTCAAATGAATTAAAATCCTCTGGCAAAGAATATGGAGGGTTAGCAAAATGAATTTTCCCAAAATCAGCCTCTTTAAAATCCATTAAACATCTGCATATTAAAGGTAAGAAGAAAGCTTTCTCCGGACAAATATTATTAATATATTGTCCAAAGACAGTCTTTATCTTCATGTCAGAAGTCGGCACATTAGAATTAATGAGGTCTAATCCCCATAACATCCAAAAGTTAAATGGCAAAGACTCATCACGATAAACAATATCATCTCCAAAATCCCCTTTTATTTCTATTTTTGGCAATTTAATGTTCTTGGCAAAAGCCTTATAAAGTAATTTTGTCGTATTAAGAATTGCCAAAGAATCAATAACTAAATAATGTCCTGATTCCTTTGGCTTAATTTTTAGAACACTCTCTATAAAAGATCTATCATTCCTTTTTTGAGTAGGAGTAATATAATGATCTTCCAATAGACGGCTTATTGCTTTCACCAGATTATGCGCCATCCGCAAGTGAAGCATTGCATATAAGTATTCACATCCGAGCGGATGAAGATCCTTTTCTTTTTCAATATGACGGAGCAATTTATATAAGTCTATTATTTTCTCAGGAATATTATATGTACAATAATCAAATGCTCTCAACCAGATTTTACTTTTATCAGGTATCTCCATAATAGCTTTTGTCAGCAAGCGATATATTTTTTCCCTTTTGAGATTAGACTTATTGTATCCATTATTAAGAACATCTTTCAAGTCTGTTATTGGAGACAGATCAAGATGCAAATCCTTTATTTGAGCTATCAATTCATCAAAATTATCTGTAGTGCCATTAGAAAAAGCCAGTTGATACATACTAACTATTTTTTGAGCTTGTTCTTTTCTTTCTTTGTCTGACAAATTCTTTTCATAAACCTTAACTCGCTCAATCCATTGCTTCCTGAGTTCATACACCTTTTCTAAATCACAATCCCAATCGGCAACCATTCGGGTCAACATCGAACATGCAAAAGAGACTCGAGTATTCTTTTTAATTTCTTGTTCAGGAATATCTGCAACCATCAACATTTGCAAATCCTTGAACACCATGTCAAATTCTTTATCCGAAAGCAAATCCAAGTTCAACCCAGATAACTCAGAAACTTTTTGAAGCGTTTCAGTCATGAGAGGAGAAGGATAAAATGGATCTAAAGATGCCTTTTTCATCTTCTCTTCTATTTCTTTGTCAGAGAGATCTTGTTCAAATATATCTTTTGACAACTCTTTAGGTTCAAGTTTATCAAAATTAATCTTTACACCTTTTTTCTTGATTAGTTCATTATATTCTTTTATCCATCTATAAAGCTCAATTGGGGATGTAGAAACAAAAACATGATCATCCACATATCGAAAATGGATAACATTCCTATTTCTTTCAAGTTTTGCTAAAATGTCTTTATCAACATCAAGAAGAAATACATTTGCCAAGAATCCTGCAACAGCAAGGCCTGTAGGCAAGCCTAAAAAGGGTTTATCTAACTGAATTTTTTCAAGATCCTTTTTGCTATAATTTAGAGTGTCAATTTTAAAATCAGAGAGTACTTCTATGAGACTACAAAAATCTTCATCATCAGAATAATAGTCACAAATAATACCACTAATTTCCTGCATAGTAGTATATTGATAAAACTTTTCCAAGTCTATACCTGCCCAATACAACCTGCCGTTTTTCTTTTCAGCCTTTATATCAAAATAGTTCTTTTCAAGATATGGAAGTTTTAGATAAGATTTTTTTTCTTGTATCGAATTGTTTTCATCAGCTATTTGTTGTTCATCTTCTGTAAGAGCAGGGATGTCTTTTATATTAGCCAAAGCCATACACTTCAAAGAAGCAGCCAATTGCTTACGATACAAAGGCCACGAACGGTTCCATGGTCGATAAATACGAGTAGAAGACTTCATAACATCTCCGATTTTCCATGTTCCATCTTCCTTCCATACCTTGTTATTTAACCTATTTCCATAGCTCCAAGCAGGCATTTCTCTTTCAAAAACAGGACCGATAACAATAACAACAGCCATCCAGACCACCTGATCTTCAACACTTACCAAAAAGGACTGTCTCACTTGAAGATTACCTTCCGCATCGTTACCTTTAGGAAACGGAGCTGGAAGAAGCGGCTTCAGATTATAAGTACCATCTAACAATTCCTGCCGTATTCGCCTGACATTATCTATCAACAAAAACTTAAACTTGGATATTTCGATTTCGTCAAACCACACATTACCATGATGGAATGACTGTTCTACCTTTCTCCATGCCAATATGAGATTTTCAATATTGGCGACTTCATATATTATACTATCTTTTTTTTGCATAATATTCTGAATAATCTTTGTATTTAGGATCCAAAATCATCTGATGTAGATAATTGCCGTAAACTCTTAAGGCCTTATCTATTTTTGCAAATAAGCTCTTACCAGAATCATCATTGTCGGCAAACATAAACAGATTCTTATCCTTGAGATACTTTATATATTCTTCTTTAAACGCTCCTGCTCCTGGTATTGCTATAGCTTTCTTACCTTCCGACAGTAAAGCCAAACAATCAGTTCCACCTTCTGCAATAAACACAGGAGTTTCAGTATCAGCATTTAAAACATCCTGCAGATTGAAAATAAAGCTATCTGAATGATTTGGAAATGAAAATCGACAGGTAGGTTTTTCCCGTAAACTACGGCCCTGTATCGTATAAATTATACCATGGTCATCATAAAACGGGAACAGCAGACAAGGGCATTCAAAGACGGCTTCATATCTACGCTCATTAAAATTCCATTTTACGATTCCAGCTTTTTTACATCTATCAAGTCCAAATCTATCAACAACAACTTTATAAAATTTGTTGGCATCGGTAATAGATTTGATACCTTTCATTTCTACGACCTCTTCTTTATATCTTCTTATATGAAAGAGGAAATTCTTTGCGATTTCAGACAATTTCGCAACATCCATCACCCATGACAACAATTCTATATCAGGCACATATTCGGATTTAACTTTCTGGGCTTTTGGTAAAGCAACAGAAATTTTCAGCTTTCTATAATCTTTTCTGCCATTGGGAACGTCTATTCCATATGCTTGAATCAACCATTGTGCTGCATCCACAAAACTTAGCCCTAACCTATTCATGACAAGAGATATAACATTCCCTCCTCTTGAACAGCCATAGCAATAAAAAGTATTTTTCCTCATATTAAAATGCAGACTTGGAGAACTTTCATTATGCATAAAACACAAGGTCATTCTTTTGCTGTTTATGGAAATACCAAGTTTCTCTGCAACATTTAATATTGGAAGCTCATTAATTTTAACTACAATATCGTGAGGAATATATTTCATATTATACTTTTCACTAAACAGGTACAAAGATGTTTTACTCTTAATTTGTAAACGGTTGTCTCAACTTTTCTTCATGCTCCTCAATCTCTTCCTCAGTAAACCTCATCTTTAGCACTTTTGCAGGTACCCCACCAATGATGCTGTAAGGAGGAAAAGATTTGGTAACTACAGCACCTGCGGCAATAACAGAGCCTCGCCCAATCGTTACCCCTTTTAATATTGTCACGTTTGCTCCAGTCCATACATCATCCTCAATGACTACAGGCGCATCATTTTCAGGCAACTTTTCTGTAGAGTCCATGATGTATTTTCCAATAACATCAATACGATGATCACCAGTGATGATAGTAGGATTCGGACCGAAGAGTACCTTCTTGCCAATAGTACACGGTGCATCCGTACAATAGATGGTACTCCCTTTAGGAATTGAAGTACCATCCCCTACCGAGAGGTTCCACAATCCCTTGATATCCGACAACATCGGGCGGAGATATACCCCCTCTCCACAATGCTTCATGCAGCGCTTCCATACAGGCGCCCACATTTTGTCCCACAGATACGAAGGCACAAGACTTATCTTTTGTAATATCTGAAAAATGTTCATGATTTCTGTAATTCAATATTAAGCTTTTAATATCTCCTCATACAACTTCTCTATGCTCTCATTTACTATATCAGGAGCAAACACACTTTCACCAAAACTTTTGGAATATGTAGCCATATTTCTGCAAAGTTCAGGAGATTCCATCAGTTTACGAAGCTGCATGGTAAGAGCATCAGCATCATCAAAAGGGAAAGTGAGGCAGTTCTTTCCCTCTTCTATCACATCAGGAAGACCACCTACAGGAGTAGTTACTACAGCAACACCTCTTGCCCAGGCTTCCAATACTACCATAGGGAAACCCTCGTTGCGGGAGCACATACAATAAATGCTTGCTTTATTCCAGACATCCTCCTTTTGCTTGCCAGTAATATAACCTGTAAAGGTAACACTATCATCCAAATCCATATTATGAGCCATCGCCTGAAAGCGCTCCACTTCACCATTTCCCATGATAGTAACATGCCAGTCAGGGAAATCCGCCTTCAGATTCTTCCATGCCTTCAGAAGCAAATCAGGATGTTTGTTGTCATTCAAAAAAGCAGCCATGACGATACTCTTCTCTTTGATAGAATAATCCACGACAGGAGTCGGAGCACAGGCATTATAAATAACGGCTGTCTTCGCTTTCACAGTAGGAAACCATTCAGCAAAACACTTCTGCCACTTCTTTGCCAGCAGCACGACGCGGTCAGCTCGGTTCAGACACCATATAAACAACCGATTATGCGTATGATCTTCCAACTGATTACCCATGTGGATATGCATGATTATCTTCTTCCTACCAAGCATTGCTAACAGGAGCACAGGCATCTGAATAATCAAGCAAATCTTATCAGGAACCGTATGGAAATGTACAATATCATACTTCCATATAGTAAATAGCGCCATGAAATAAGCCTTCACCGCATACCACAGCTTCACTCCATATCCTCTCTGTATCTGCGTACCAAGCCATCCGCAATGATACTTTTCCCAGAAAGGCATTGTCTTCATCAGGCGCAACACACTCGCCACGCCTCCTCCACTTTGCTCGGCAGAGCCGACCATTAAAACTTTATTAGGCATATTGTCCTTTTATCATTCTTTCGTAAGTATAGTACTTTTTTCTACTATCGTGCAATGGTTATAAAGCACCTCAATATGTTTTGTTAACCCCAGAGAATCTTTTATCCATCTACGCCATTGCTCAGATAACACCAGTACAAAATCAGCTTTGTATTCAATAAGCGCAGTAACAAGATACCACAGTTTCCTCCAAACTGGACTATCTCGATTCGTCTGAATCCACCGACAATGAAATTTCTTCCATTGCTCACCAGTCTCATGAGCTTTCACTACTGAAGTAATACCACCACGCGTCTTGCGTGAAGTGGCAACAACTAAAACTCTTGGATTATGTTTCATAACTTTTATATATTTCATCACTGTTGTCCAAGATTTTTTCTTTGGACAACAGTGATGAAAAATGTAACTACGACTTATAAGGATAATTTTCTAAGTAGTTACGTGCTGTAACAGAAACATCATAGGTGTCTTTAACATAATGACAAGCTGCTTCTGCCTTATTCAAAACATTATCTTTATCCAGCATTATTTGTTTTATCCGCATCGCTAAGTCTTCAGAATCGCCGTTCTTAAACAACCAGCCATACCTTTCTCCGCAAGTTACTTCTGCTGGTCCTTGTCCCTCTGAAACAAGAACCGGAATCTTTGCTGCCATAGCTTCTGCTACTGTCAAGCCAAATCCTTCCCACCTTGAAGGCTGTACGAACAAATCATATTCATGGAGTTGTTGAGCAATATAGCTTTGAGTTTGTTTACCTAGGAAATGTACAAAATCATCAACATTTTGATCTTTTGCAAACTGTTGTAGGAATTTCATACTTGCTCCGTCACCGATAAAAGTAACGTCAATTAGTCCTTTTAACTTACTGGCAGCTTCGATAAGTAAATCTTGCCCCTTCTTCTCATGGTCGAGCCGACTTACTTGTATTACCTTTAATGGTTTATGCCATTCCGTATTGTTACGTTGCATGAACAGATCGGTCCTTATGCCATTATTGACAATAACGCTATTTATATGATAGTTATGTAAGAGCATATCATGCACCGCATTACTAATAGCGAAAACACGCGGTATCTTGTCCAGATTTTCAACGTTACCCTTTTCATTATACTTTCTTTTGTGTAATAGTTTGCTTAGCAAACAACTACGCCTTACCATCCCTGATGGTAAGTCGTGTAGCGTCACAGACGCTACACGACTTAGGCACCGAAACCACAAACAACCAAACAAATCACTTTCGTGAAGATGAATCGCGTCTGGATGTAATGCTAATAGAGTTTTGTTAAGTCGTACTATCGGCAAAATGTTTCTAGAACCAACCTTACGTTTCATCAAAAAAACATTTACTTTTTCATTTAAAGAATTGAGAAGTACCGGCTCTATCATGTCATTAACAATAACGACTGAAACCTCAGCACCCATTTCAACTTGTGCATTGGCAATGTTTATTAACATTGTTTCTATGCCACCAAACGTTAAACTCCAAAAAATATGAACAATTCTTTTCATTACTAAACTTTTATTGTTTAAGTTTCGTATTCATTATATTATATTTCAACTTCAAATATGATTGTAACATTATTCGATACAACCATCCAATATGAAGGTGACGAATCAGTAGCAATAGAGAATATTTCAATGAACTTATACCATTGATTTCTCTTTCAAGTCTCTTAGCCTCTGCATACTTTCCAACAAGAAGATAATTTTCATACAGAACAAATAGAATCTGGCACAGACGATAATCAAGTTTCAAATTAATATAATCGTTCTTAAAAGTATCCAACATTAACTCATTGGCTACTATAATCCTTTCGATTATTTTCTTATCTGTTCTGATTGTTTCACGGGTTACTGAATCTGTCCTGTTTCGCTCTCTAATAGTAATAACTCTATTTGTAAAAAGCATTTTCTGAGCATCGCGAAAAAACATAAGGAAAAACACACCTTCATGTATCCTAACATGCTCATTGAACGGATGTGCCTTTAGAATCTCAGTATCACATACATGAATAAAGTCACCACCTACGCGACATGCTAAAAAATCAAAGAACGACAACTCTTTTTGATAAGTATTTAATTCTTGATTATTCTTATAAATAGTTTGCATATCATCAGGGGCAAACATATAATGTCTATAGCCTGGTTTATCACACATTACCTTTAAAACAAATTTCAATGCGTCCGCTACAAAATAGTCATCAGAATCTAATATGATACACCAATCACCTAAAGCTTTAGATATTGCAGCGTTTCGTGCAGCATTTGTCCCTTTATTTCTATCAAATCGCAGAAATTTAATATGAGAATATTTATCTGCATAGCCATTCACGATTTCTGCAGTATTGTCATTTGAACCATCGTCTACGATAATATGTTCTATTTTTATATTATCAGCAAGATTTTTTATTACACTTTCTATACATCTACCAATACAATCTGCTCGATTGAAGACGGGAGTTATTATTGAATAAAATGGTTTACTAGATAACATTTATAAATTATTTAAATGTAAATTTTGTTAGATAAGACCAACCTGACTTTTATTGTATTGAACATAAAAGCCATAAAAGTTTAAGTAAAGAAAAACTTTTATTGGGTCGTTTTCATTTTTATTATCTGATCTTTATTTTCCAAAATCAAATGATCAGGGTACACTTGGAACATATTTATTGTCCGAGGAACAGGATAACGAAGTGTATACCCATCTAAATACATTTGATTTAATTTATCGCAATCCACTCCAAGAGATTCGTTATCAGCCTCTTTTTGCACCATATTTATAGGGAAACTCAATAACATAGGCTTTTCAAATGTGCATGCCTCGCTAACAAATTTCTTGCTAAACAATCTGTCTTCTATATAGCCTTCAAGTGTATTAGGATTTATAAAAATGTATTTCTTGTAAAAATCCAAAATCAATTCTTTGTCGTAAATATGTGCATCTACAGAAAAACGATATCCCCAGTTCGTCATATGGTCAACATCATTCATATTCCATCTTATGAGCCCATCGTTGTCTACTACCATATTGTGGGGTTGGTTATTCATACCAACTCCAAGTCTCAATGATATTTGTCTATGCTTTGGAGATGATTTCAGCCATTTTATCATTGAATCTGTAATTTGTACATCATTTATAAACATGGCATCATCCGTCATAAACATAATTTCCTTTGCCGAACTTTTTGTCATAATCTCTATCAGTAATGGTCTGAAATTTGTTTTGGGATTACGGATGCGGGAATTCTGGAAACATCTCTTTGCATTTCTAATTCTAAATATTTCAGACAACCGGTAAGGTTTGCAGCCATCAGTTTCCTTATGAAAATTGATGGCTGTGTTGTTATTAAACTTGTCCATCAGTAAACGATAACCTTCCTCGAAAAACTCATTGGAAGTGTTATAGATTACATCTACTTGATAAGTAGGACTTTTCCAATGTTCACAAAATGAAGTCAACAACGTGTCAAGTTGTATGGCTCTATTAAATGAAAAAATAATAATCTGTAACATATATTATTATATTAATTATTAACACTCTATGACTTAATTCTTTATCTATTTTTGTGTAATTAAGAAATATTGTTTTCCTACATTAATTTCATCAGTTTCTTTATTGTTTTTTTTATATTGTTTATTAGAAATAGTTTGAAGTAGTTGTAAACGAAGAAACTGTTATACTCTTTAGAAAAATACTCATTAAAAAGACATTTTGTAAAACAAAATTTATTTTGTAAGTCTGATGTAATAGCAACTTCTATTCCAGCACGAATTTTTGATAATCCATCCTTATATATTATCATGGACTCCTTAGGATATTTAATTTTATACTTTTTGTTAAGATTACAAATCAGACTTGCAGCCCAAAATTGATGTCTTATTTTACGTTCATATTGTGTACTCTTACATACAGAGAAAGGATTATCTCTATATACATAAACAAAATCATCAATAATAGATAATTGCTTATAGAAAATAGTTGCTTCATCAAGAAAAACAGCATCCTCAGAATAAGCTAAACCATCTACAAATCTGATTGAATTGTCAACCAAAGGCTTGCGTTTCATCAAATATCCCCACAAAGTAAGACTTGGCAAGGAATGTAATATTTCATTTGTCTTAGAATTCTTTAAATTAAAAATTGTATAGTGATGATCCCCTACAAGTCGTTTTGCATTGCCGAATACTATATCACTATTATCACGATTTGCTGCCTGAAAAAGAGTTACAATTGAGTTCTGTAAAAGAAAATCATCAGCATCAACAAACATGACCCAATCACCAAGAGCTTTATCTAAGCCCAAATTTCGTGCAATACTCACGCCTCCATTTTCTTTGTGAAACACTCTAATTCTGGAATCTTTCAATGCATAATCATCACATATCTTTCCTGAACTATCTGTACTTCCATCATCAACAAGTATTATTTCTATATCATAGAAACTTTGATTTAAAATACTATTGAGACAATCCTTAAGATATTTTTCTACATTATAAACTGGTATTATTATACTTATCATAACTGGTTTATATCTAAATATTTTATTGGAATTAAATATGAAATAGTTTTCTTCTTGAAAATGCGAATACAAAAAAGAAAAACGAATGTTGGCAGTATACTAGATGAAAGACTATTATTTGTAGAAGAAATACCAAGAAAAGTTACAAGAGTTATAAACATATTTATATTTGAATACCCAACATATTCATATCTTATAACACCAGCATATAAAAACACGTATGGAACCAAAAAACAAACACCTAAACGAAAAACCCAATCAAGCCAGTAATTCTCTGTTGCATACAATGATAGTGAATATAATATCATATCTAAATCATGAGAATCCACTCCTAATAGAAATGAGCTTAAATCATATTTTATAAAAACCGTCCATATGTCAATTCTTACCTGTGAACTTTCATCATTCACACCGCTTTCCATGAGTCTTCCACCCACATAACCATTAGACAACAGATAAAAACCTATACCGCTTAACAATAAAACCAAAAAGAATAAACGAAATTTCTTTAATGAAGATATTTTATTATTAAATATCAAAGTATAAATCATGTACAACACAAAGACAATAGCATTACCAATTATCGCGCCACGAGCATTGAAGCACATAATTGCAAGTAATCCCCAAAACCACAACAAATATTTATATTTAGATTTTATTGGAGATATCAATAAGAAAGACATTATGGTGGATACTATCAAAGCATTTGCTAAAGGATGACCCAATAAAGCAGTGCTTCTAAAATCCGTTACAGTCAAATCCATGTCAACAGAATGTGTATTTGCCCACCCGAAAACAAGATTCCATGTTAATCGTTCGAAAACAGCCAATCCTGTTTCAAGTAAATAAAATAATAACAACATATACATCAATCCCTTCCAAATACGAATCATATAAGGAGAATTCCTATTAATAGGAGGATACGCTGTGAATAAGATAGCTGGAGCCATCATAGTTAGTACAATAGCTCTTGTACCCTCTCCTTGATCTGTATATATCTTAAACATACCGTAAAGTATAGTAAATAATATTAGATAAATTATATGTTTATCTATCATCTTTCTAAAATGGTATGCAA
>ERZ507072.932-NODE-932-length-16606-cov-5.652408_pt1 | contig 16606 bp, 10 predicted proteins | sample MGYA00512864_ERZ507072 | MGnify/ENA metagenome assembly ERZ507072 | reverse complement strand
CTATGACCTGTCAAGAACAGCAGGAGAAAATGTAGGAGAGTATCCGATCACAGCTACAGGCGAAGCAGTACAGGGCAACTACACAGTAACTTATGAACCAGGAACACTGAAGATCACAAAGGCAGAGCGCACGAAAGACATTGAAGTAGTAAACTACAAAGATGTCTATGATGCAGGAAACCATACGATTGAAGTGAAGAACCTTGTAGATGGTGACAAAGTAGAGTACAGCTACGACGATGGAAAGACCTGGACAACAGATCTGAAGCAGTACAAGGATGTAACAGCAGAAGTTAAGATTCAGGTTAAGGTGACAAATGATAACTACAAAGCGGTCGATACAAAGACAGGAACCGTAGAGATCACAAGAAGACCTGTAACCGTAACAGCTAACAGCTATCAGAAGACATTTGGAACGAATGATCCGGAATTCACTGCAAAAGTAGAAGGAACACTTGGAAATGACAAAGTGGACTACAAGCTGAGCAGAGAAAAAGGCGAGGATGTAGGAGGCTATGCGATCACTCCGGCAGGAGAAGAGAAGCAGGGCAACTACAAAGTAACCTACAAACCGGGAACGCTGACAATCATAGCAGCACAGAGAGCCACAGAGCTGGGTGTAACATCTTATGATGGAGTATACGATGCGAAGAAGCATACGATCACAGTGAACGGAACAGTAGACGGCGACAAGGTAGAGTACAGCTATGACGGCGGCAAGACCTGGGTGACAGATCTTAAGGAATACAAGAATGTCACAAAGGGAAGCGTAGCAATTCAGGTTAAGATAACAAACAAGAATTACACACCGGCAGAGACAATCTTAAGTGGAAGCGTAACAATCACACCGGCAACACTGACAATTACAACTCCGAAGGCAGAGAAAGTCTATGACGGAAACGCATTGACAGCAGAAGGAAGCATTACAGGATTTGTAAACGGAGAGACAGCAACATTTGTGACAACCGGAAGCCAGACAGAAGTAGGTAACAGCAAGAATACTTACACACTGACATGGGACGGAACAGCAAAAGAGACAAACTACACAGTCAGCGACAGCGTCGGAACACTGAAAGTAACAAAGCAGTCCATCGTACCAGATCCGGACAATCCGGAGAGCTATAAGGATGTCACCATTGATGATCCTTCAGATGCAACTTATGATGGCAAAGAGCACAAGTGGACACCGGTCGTAACAGACAAAGATGGAAACGAGCTGAAAGAAGGAACAGATTACGAAGTAAGTTATAATAAAGATGACTTTACAAATGTAACAGGTGAGATTAAAGTGACGATCACTGGAAAAGGTAACTACACCGGAACAGTAGATAAGACCTATCAGATCACACCGAAGGCGGTAATCATTACAACAGATTCCGATACAAGAGTATTTAATGATCAGCCACTGACAGCTCCGGGTCGGGTAGACGGTATCGTTGCTGGTGAGACATATGGATTCACCGTAACAGGTACACAGACATATGTCGGAAGTTCAGCAAACAGCTATCAGATGACATGGGCTAAGAAGGGCGAGAATAAATACACAGCTAAGAAGTCCAACTACAAGGTAGAAGAGAATATCGGAACCTTAACCGTAACAGACGGAACACCGGAGAATCCGGTTACACCTTCACTGGTAGTGAACAAGACACATGACACAGACAAGACATACAAAGCCGGCGACGTTATCACATTTACGATTACTGTAAAGAACATCTATGACGAAGCCAAGACGATCACTCTGGAAGAGCAGGAAGGCGTAACACTTGACAAGACTACATTTGAAAATGTAAAACCTGGAAAAGAGATAACAGCAACTGCAACTTACAAAGTGACAGAAGCAGACATCGTAAATGGAACATTTACAAATAATGTAAAAGCAACATTCAGTGGCGTGGATAAGGAATATACAGGAACGGATACCGTTGATAAGTTCGAAGAATCCAGACCACACATGACCATCACAAAGGTAACAAAAGACGCAGGCAAAGATCACATTTACAAGCTTGGTGAGACGATTAATTACGTGATCACAGTTAAGAATGATGGTAACCTGACACTTACAAATGTGAAGATTGAAGATGCACTTACAGGCAATGCCGGAGAGAATGCATGGACGATCGATACATTCGCACCTGGAGAGACGCAGACATTTGAAGCAAGTTACGTAGTGACAGAAGCAGATGTAATAGCCGGAAAAGTTGTCAACAACGCAACCGGAGAAGCAGAGAATCCAGATCCGAAGAAAGAAGAGACACCGGTAACACCTGGTGAAAAAGAAGATCCTGTAGAGACACCAAATCCAGGATTAACCGTAATTAAGACCTCCGATAAGACAGGCGAAGTAAAACTCGGTGACAAGATTACATATACCATTACCGTAACAAATAATGGAAATGTAACAATCAGCGGAGTAAAACTTAATGATTCCTTAACAGGAGATAACTGGACACTTGGAGATATCAAACCGGGTGAAATAGTAACTAGGACAACAACTTACACAGTAACTGAAGCAGATATCCTTGCAGGTAAGATTGAAAACCATGCAACAGCAACAGGTAAAGATCCAAGCGGCAATGAAGTGACAGATGAAGGTGAAAAGACAGTTACTACAGAACCAAGCAAACCACACATTACAGTAACAAAAGAAACTACAAGTACACCGAAGAATGGTGAGACATACGCACTTGGTGAAAAAATCACTTACAAGATTACGGCTAAGAACACAGGTAACCTTACATTAAAAGATGTAGTTGTATCTGATGAACTGACTGGTAATACAGGTGATAAGGCATTCAAGATTGATGGTGAATTCAAGCCAGGTGACGAGAAGACATTTGAGACAAGTTACACAGTAACAGAAGCAGATCTTGGAAAGACAGTTGTTAATGTGGCAACAGCAACAGGTAAGACACCTGATCCAGATAAACCGAAACCGGACGTAGATCCTGGTAAGAAAGAGGATCCTACAGATCAGAAGAAACCGTCAATGAGCATTGAGAAGAAAGTCATTGATCAGAAAGAGAAATACGAAATCGGTGATACTGTTAAGTACGAGATCACAGTAACAAATACTGGTAACACTACTCAGAACAATATTCTGGTAGAGGATCAGATGAGCGCGGCCGGACAGGCAGTGATCACGAAGGTTGACGGAGCGAACGGAACCATTGATGGAGCAAAGGTAACATTGGATACACTGGCACCTGGCAAGGCAGCAACAATTACCGCAGAGTACACAGTTGTGAAAGCAGACCGTGGAAATAAAATCATAAACGTAGCAGTTGCCAAGGGTGAAGGCGAGATTCCAAAGACACCGGAAGTACCGGTACAGGTTGAAGAAGTATATGATATTCATGTGGTACATGCATTTGCACCGGGCAACGAAGGCAACGTAGCATTACCAGATGACTATACAATTGAGAATCTGAAACCGAAAACAGTTAAGAGTCTGATGGCAAAGGGTGTAACAGGATATGTAGCATATCCGGCAGTACAGAACGCGACAGTTGTCGACCGAGACATTACAGTAACATTCTTGTATTACAAAGATGAGATCGGAACAGATCCTACGAATCCGGATAAACCGGACGGAGTACCAGATGAGTTCCAGAGAGTTGTAAGATTCGTAGCAGTGAATGGTACCGTATCTATCGATCATGCAGTTGTAACATTATTCGGCGAAGATGGCAAGCCGGCGAAGAATGGAGTTGGACATTTGTCAGCACTTCAGATTGCAGCAGCAACAGCAAATGCAGGATATAATCAGGCAAGCTTAAGTTGGGCACCGCAAGCACCGACAATGGATTACAATATTACAGGCGATATGACATTTACGGCAACATTTACAGCAACACCTGTAACACCTCCGGCAACACCGGATAATCCGAGACCGAATAACCCGACACGACCATCCGGTCAGACAACAGAGTCTACAGGAAATGCATTTGTAGATAATGTGGTAACACCTGTTGTGGAGACTGTAAAAGAGAAGGCAGCAAAGATTCAGGAAGTATTTAATTCTGATGACGAAGATGTGCCGTTAGCAGACCAGAATTTGGACAATCACAAATGTTGTATCCTCCATTTCCTGATCATGCTCATTACATTACTTGTATATGCACTGGCAACAAAGAGCATGAAGAAACGACAGAAAAAATTACATGAGGTAAGAGAGGAACTTGACTGCGAACTTGCAAGACGGGGATTACCTCTCTCTCGTGAAAAAGAATAGGAACTGTCGACAGGTATCAGTTATAAAGGACCCGCTTGCGGGTCCTGTGAGAAGAAGGAGGTAAGGATATGGGATATTTTGAATTTGTTCATAATCTCGGGATTCACTCCTGGGACATACCGGCATTAATAGCATTGGTAATTTTAGTCATTATGATTATTGTACATCATAACAATCAGAAAAAGCGTGATGATGATTTTGAGAAAGACCTGGATGATAAAATTCAGGAAATCCGCGAAGGGCAGAACTTGGAAGAGAACCGGACTTTTGAAAATGATCAGACCGCAGAAGTATAGAAGGAGGGAGACATATGGCATATTTATTAGAACATACCAAACTTGGTTTTTGCTGGTGGGATCTTCTTGCACTTCTTATATTGCTGGCGGTAGTCATTGTATATCTTGTCAGACGCCATAATCTGAAGAAAGAGCAGAAAGATCTGGAAGACCAACTGTCAGACTTGTATGCAGAGGATTCCGTGAAGGAAAATAATACGAGAGTACAGGAATAAGCGGTAAGCTTAAAATACAATAATATGAAGTGAATATGGGACGGCAGTCAGGGCAGGAAAGCTTTGACTGCCGTTCTTTTACGCTTGCCTTCTGATGATTTGCAGTTGTATTTAAAGGAGGAATATTTTATAATAATCACGCAGGAAAAGTCAGGAAGAACCAGTCAGATCAAATGGCCGGATGAGACTGAATAAAGCAGCAGAAATGTGATAAAATCAGCATTTTTGATTTGATGATACTTTCTTGGAAAGAGTGTGAATAAGAGTGTAGAAAAGAGATGTATATAGTATGGAAATGAATGAAATCAAGCAGAAGGTACTGGAAGATGTAGATCCGGAAATCCACAGACTGAAGAAAAAAGAAAGAAGGAAATATCGTGCGCTTGTGACAGTGGAATTTGTAGCATTGATCGCAGGAATCATGATCGTGTTCTATATGTTAACGGGAATTTCGACCGTGCAGGGCAATTCCATGTATCCGACACTACACAGTGGGGACAGAGTTATCTATAATCGGAGAACAGCAGATTACAAAGCAGGAGATGTGATCGTATTGAAACGTCCGGACGGTGAGGAGTTTGTGAAGAGAATCGTAGCGGTAGCCGGAGATACGGTGAACATTCAAAATGGTAAGGTCTATGTGAATGGCGAAGAAGAAAAACTGGATGGCCCGGTCGGTGAGACGAAGGCATCAGATGAAGGAGATGTGGAATATCCGGTAACGGTACAGGATGATCAGGTATTTGTACTGGGCGACAACCGGGAGGTATCAGAAGATTCCAGAATGTTTGGAGCGGTAAGCCTTGACGATGTGAAAGGAAAGATTGTCTGGTACATGGGAAAGTTATAGAAACTTTGCCTGTAAAAAGGGGCTTAACCCCTTGACGAATCTGTGATAAAACTCGTATAATAAAAAAGTGTATGAGATATTTAAAGACGTTGACGAAGACAGTAGGTTATATCCCAACGATACAGAGAACCGGCGATGGTGGGAATCCGGTACAAGTAAGATATAATTGAAGATCACTTCCGAGTTTCAGAGTTTGAACGATCTGTGATATGAGCCAGGGCATCTGCACAGGCATAAGGAACAGAATTCAGTAAGACCTGACGGAGTTCCACCGTTATAGGGAAAGCATATGTCAGTATGTTTAGGTGGTTTATAAACGTAAGTATAAGGCTTTCGTCCTAATCAGGACGGGAGCCTGTTTTATTGTATAAGAAAGTAATATCTTTACAATAAGTTATGTTTAATGGTAAAAAAGGGACACCGCAAAATGCAAAAAGGGACATCCTTAATCAATGATTGGGATGTAGTACTTTGGCAAAATGCTACGTCCCCAACAAGGAGGATATTATGTATAAGAAGGTTTCAACAGACATGAATTTTGTTGACCGGGAGAAGGAAACGGAGAAATTCTGGGAAGACAATCACATTTTTGAGAAGAGTATGGAGGACCGTGAGGGCTGTCCACAGTATATGTTTTATGATGGACCGCCGACTGCGAATGGTAAACCGCATATCGGCCATGTTTTGACACGTGTTATCAAGGATATGATTCCTCGTTACCGTACTATGAAGGGGTATGAAGTTCCGAGAAAGGCCGGATGGGATACTCACGGACTGCCGGTCGAGCTGGAGGTTGAGAAGGCTCTTGGTCTTGATGGAAAGGATCAGATTGAAAAATATGGTGTTGAGCCATTTATCAAAAAGTGTAAAGAGAGTGTGTGGAAATACAAAGGTATGTGGGAGGATTTCTCTAATACTGTAGGTTTCTGGGCTGATATGGATGATCCGTATGTTACTTATCACAACACATTTATTGAGTCTGAGTGGTGGGCACTGAAGAAGATCTGGGATAAAGGACTTCTTTATAAAGGATTTAAGATCGTGCCTTACTGTCCGCGTTGTGGAACTCCGCTGTCTGCACAGGAAGTGGCTCAGGGATACAAAGACGTAAAAGAGCGTTCAGCGATCGTTCGTTTTAAAGTTAAAGACGAGGACGCATATATTCTTGCATGGACAACAACTCCATGGACTCTGCCATCTAACATTGCACTTTGTGTAAATCCGGAAGAGGATTATGCGAAGGTAAAAGCTGCTGACGGATATACTTACTACATGGCTGTTGCCCTTCTTGATACGGTTCTTGGTAAACTTGGCGATGAGGAGAATGGTGTAAAGGCTTATGAAGTTCTTGAGACATACAAAGGTCAGGATCTTGAGTACAAAGAGTATGAGCCGCTTTATCAGTGTGCTTATGACTGCGCCGCAAAGCAGAATAAAAAAGCATTTTATGTAACATGTGATACTTATGTAACATTGACAGATGGTACCGGAGTTGTTCATATCGCTCCTGCATTTGGTGAGGACGATGCGAAAGTCGGACGTAAATATGATATGCCATTTGTTCAGTTAGTAGATGAAAAAGGTGAGATGGGCAAGACAACTCCATTCGCCGGATTATTCGTGAAGAAGGCAGACCCGGAAGTGTTAAAAGACCTGGACGGACGAGGACTTCTTTTCGATGCACCGAAGTTCGAGCACAGCTATCCACACTGCTGGAGATGTGACACGCCGCTTATTTACTACGCTCGTGAGTCATGGTTCATTAAGATGACAGCAGTAAAGGATGATCTGATCGCGAATAATAATACGATCAACTGGATTCCGGAGAGTATCGGTAAAGGACGTTTTGGTGACTGGCTTGAAAATGTTCAGGACTGGGGCATCAGCCGTAACCGTTACTGGGGAACTCCTCTGAATATCTGGGAGTGTGAGTGTGGATGCCAGCATTCGATCGGAAGTATTGAAGAGCTGAAATCTATGTCTGATAACTGCCCGGATGAGATCGAGCTTCACCGCCCATATATTGATAATGTGACGATCAAGTGTCCGAAATGTGGAAAAGAGATGCACCGTGTACCAGAAGTGATCGACTGCTGGTTCGACAGTGGATCCATGCCATTTGCACAGTATCACTATCCGTTTGAGAATCAGGAACTGTTCGAGAAACATTTCCCGGCAGACTTCATCTCAGAGGCGGTAGACCAGACTCGTGGATGGTTCTACTCACTGCTTGCGATTTCAACTCTGATCTTCAACAAAGCTCCTTATAAGAACGTTATTGTTCTTGGACATGTTCAGGATGAGAATGGTCAGAAGATGAGTAAGTCCAAGGGAAATGCGGTCGATCCGTTCGATGCACTGGAGAAATATGGAGCAGATGCGATCCGCTGGTATTTCTACATTAACAGTGCGCCGTGGCTGCCGAACCGTTTCCACGGAAAAGCAGTGACAGAGGGACAGCGTAAGTTCATGGGAACTCTGTGGAATACTTATGCATTCTTTGTACTGTATGCGAATATTGATGAATTTGATGCAACAAAATATACATTAGAGTATGAGAAGCTGTCTGTCATGGACAAATGGCTTCTGTCAAAGCTCAACTCTGCGATTAAAGCAGTAGATGAGGATCTGGCAAACTACAAGATCCCGGAGGCTGCAAAGGCACTTCAGAGCTTTGTTGATGATATGAGTAACTGGTATGTAAGACGCAGCCGTGAGCGTTTCTGGGCAAAGGGCATGGAGCAGGATAAGATCAATGCTTACATGACACTTTACACAGCACTGGTAGAGATTTGCAAGACTGCAGCTCCGATGATTCCGTTCATGACAGAAGACATTTACCAGAACCTCGTAAGAAGTATTGATGCAAATGCTCCTGAGAGTATCCACCTGTGTGATTTCCCGAAGGTAAATGAAGCACACATCGACAAAGAGCTTGAGGAGAATATGGACCGTGTTCTGAAACTGGTTGTTATGGGACGTGCCTGCAGAAATACTGCAAATATCAAGAACCGTCAGCCAATCGGACAGATGTATGTCAAAGCTGATTTTGAGCTTTCCGAGTTCTTTGATGCCATCGTTGCCGATGAATTGAATGTGAAAAATGTAACATTTACACAAGAAGTACGTGACTTTACGTCCTATTCTTTTAAACCTCAGCTAAAGACAGTCGGACCAAAATATGGTAAACTGTTAGGGGGAATCAAAAATGTACTCAGCGGACTGGATGGAAATGCTGCTATGGATGAGCTGAATGCAAATGGTTGCCTGAGATTTGAGGTAAATGGTGAAGAAGTAGTCCTGAACCGTGAAGATCTTCTGATCGATACTGCACAGATGGAAGGATATGTATCTGAGGATGACAACGGAATCACAGTTGTTCTTGATACGAACTTATCCGAGGAACTTCTGGAAGAGGGATTCGTGCGTGAGATCATCAGCAAAGTACAGACGATGCGTAAGGAAGCTGATTTCGAGGTCATGGATAAGATCGTGATCACATATGAAGGAAGTGAGAAGGCAGAAACTGTATTTGCGAAAAATGCTGATGAGATCGGAGCTGAGACACTGGCTCTGGAGGTGAAAAAAGCGACACCTGCAGGTTATGTGAAAGAGTGGAAGATCAATGGTGAGGCAGTAACTCTTGGAGTAGAGAAGCAATAACAGATGTGAACAGGTCTGCTCCGGCAGACCTGTTCTTTTATCTTACATTTCCTGAAACAAGAGCAAGAAAGGATCAAAACAATATGATTAATCCGAGATTTGAAAAAGAAGCGTTTAAGAAAGAAGTAGAACAGAATGTTAAGCAACTGTTCCGAAAAACTGTAGACGAAGTATCTCAGCAGGAGCTTTATCAGGCAGTTTCCTATGTCGTAAAAGATGCAATTATCGATGACTGGATCGCAACTCAGAAGCAGTACGAGAAAGATGATCCGAAAATCGTGTATTACATGTCCATGGAGTTCCTGCTTGGAAGAGCTCTTGGCAATAACCTGATCAATATGACGGCATATAAAGAGGTGAAAGAGGCTCTGGAAGAAATGGGTCTGAACCTGAATGAACTTGAGGATCAGGAGCCGGACCCGGCACTTGGAAATGGCGGACTTGGTCGTCTCGCTGCATGTTTTCTGGATTCACTGGCATCTCTTGGCTATGCAGCTTACGGCTGTGGTATCCGCTACCGTTATGGTATGTTCAAGCAGAAGATCAAAGATGGCTATCAGGAAGAAAAACCGGATAACTGGCTGAAGAACGGCAATCCATTCGAACTTCGCAGACCGGAGTATGCAAAGGAAGTACGTTTCGGTGGAAATATCCGCGTAGAGTACGATGATAAGACCGGAGATATCCGTTTTAAACAGGAGAATTATGAGTCTGTTCTGGCAGTTCCGTATGATTATCCGATCGTAGGATATGATAATCATATTGTAAATACACTTCGTATCTGGGACGCAGAACCAATCGTAGATTTCCAGTTAGATTCATTTGACCGTGGTGACTATCACAAAGCGGTAGAGCAGCAGAATCTGGCAAAAACGATCGTAGAGGTCCTGTACCCGAACGATAACCACTATGCAGGAAAGGAACTGAGACTGAAACAGCAGTATTTCTTCGTATCTGCCAGTCTTCAGGCTGCGCTTGAAAAATATAAAAAGAACCATGATGATATCCATAAACTGCCGGAGAAGATGACGATTCAGATGAATGATACACATCCGACGGTAGCAGTTGCCGAGCTTATGAGACTTCTTCTTGATGAGGAAGGACTTGGCTGGGATGAGGCATGGGAGATCACAACAAAGACCTGCGCTTACACGAACCACACCATCATGGCAGAGGCTCTGGAAAAATGGCCAATCGATTTGTTCTCCAGGCTGCTTCCTCGTGTATACCAGATCATCCAGGAGATTGACCGCCGCTTTGTGGCTAAGATCCGTGAGATGTATCCGGGAAATGAAGAGAAAGTAGCAAAGATGCAGATTTTAAGAGATGGTCAGGTAAAGATGGCTCATCTTGCAATCGTAGCCGGATACTCTGTCAATGGAGTTGCAAGACTTCATACAGAAATCCTGAAAAAACAGGAGCTTCGTGATTTCTACGAAATGATGCCGCAGAAATTCAATAATAAGACAAACGGAATTACGCAGAGACGTTTCCTGATGCATGGAAATCCGCTGCTGGCTGACTGGGTAACAGATAAGCTTGGAACAAAGGACTGGATCACAGATCTGTCTCTGATGTCAGGATTGAAAAAATGGGTGGACGATGAGGAAGCTCTGAAGGAATTTATGAGCATCAAGTATGAGAATAAAGTCCGCCTGGCAAAATACATTAAAGAGCACAATGGCATTGAAGTGGATCCAAGATCTATCTTCGATGTACAGGTCAAGAGACTGCACGAGTACAAGAGACAGTTTCTTAACATTTTACATGTGATGTATTTGTACAACGAGATCAAGGAACATCCGGAAATAAGCTTCTATCCGAGAACATTTATCTTCGGAGCAAAAGCTTCCGCAGGATATATCCGTGCAAAACAGATCATCAAACTGATCAATTCCGTTGCGGATGTAGTCAACAACGACCGCAGTATCAACGGCAAACTGAAAGTTGTATTCATCGAAGATTATCGTGTGTCAAATGCTGAGATCATCTTCGCAGCAGCTGATGTAAGCGAGCAGATTTCCACAGCTTCCAAAGAGGCATCAGGAACCGGTAATATGAAGTTCATGCTCAACGGCGCACCGACACTTGGAACGATGGATGGAGCAAATGTGGAAATTGTTGAAGAAGTTGGTGCAGAGAATGCATTTATCTTCGGACTCAGCTCTGACGAGGTCATCAATTACGAGAACAATGGCGGCTACAATCCGATGGATATCTACAATAGTGATGCCGATATCCGACGCGTTGTGAACCAGCTTGTGGATGGAACATATTCACAAGGTGATAAGGAAATGTACCGTGACCTGTATAATTCACTTCTGACAGCTCAAGGTGGAAGCAAAGCTGATACGTATTTCATTCTGAAGGATTTCCGTTCTTATGCGGATACACAGAAGAAGGTTGAAGAAGCTTATCGCGACAAAGACAGATGGGCTAAGATGGCACTTCTGAATACTGCAAGCTGTGGAAAATTCTCATCTGACAGAACGATTCAGGAGTATGTGGATGATATCTGGCATCTGGATAAAGTGACAGTAGAAGTTTAGCTCATACAGAAACAATGCAAAGGCATTCTTGAAGAATAAAAAAGAACGTCTTCTCATATTTTATATGGGAGGGCGTTTTTTATATGAGATTTGCATATTTGAAATATAGATTAAAGAAACTGGGGTGCTATCTTCTGATCATTATATTGCTGCCCTATATTATCACCGTGTTCTTAAGCGGACCGGGAGCTTATGGAGCTTCCAGAGTGGACGAGACTATGGTAAATGTGAAGGCAGACGGGGAAAAGTCCGGCAGTGATGGTGGAAAACAGGAAGATTCTAATGCTGAAAATGTGGATAAAATTCAGATGCCGCTCAGTGAATACTGTATTGGAATTATGGCCAGAGAAATCCCTGCGGTTTATGAGGAGGAAGCTTTAAAAACCCAGGCAGTTCTTGTGCGGACCCAGGTATGTCTGGCGCTTGGCGCAGGGGCAGATACTATATTAGAAGAGAGATACTGGACAAAGAAAGATATGCAGGATTCCTGGGGAGCAGATCAATATTCCAAGTATTATAAGCGGCTTGAGCATGCATGGGAGGAGACCAACGGACAGGTGCTGACTTATGAAAATGCGCTGGCAAAGACACCATTTTGCAGACTCAGCAATGGAAGTACAAGGGATGGACGGGAGGCGCTGGGGAGCGAAGATTATCCGTATTTGAAGATTGTGGACTGTCCGTTAGATATTGAGTCGAAAGAACAAATTCAGACAATTACTATAGACGATATGGATGCAGAAGTGACTGGGGTAGACACTGCAGGATATGTACTTAGCGTCCGGGTTGGAAATGACACCGTGAGTGGAGAAGAATTCCGAACCAATTATCATCTCGCATCAAGCTGCTTTTCTTTTCAGAAATATGACGGAAAGCTGCGAATCACGACCCGGGGTATCGGGCATGGACTGGGCTTAAGCCAGTACACGGCAAATCAAATGGCAAAAGAAGGAAAAAGCATGGAAGAGATATTGGCACATTTCTTCGAAGGGACAGAACTGAAAGAAGGCGTGGAGATCGTGCAGGTGGAAGGCGGAGCAGGAGAGTAGCAAAATTTGTAAAGTCATAATAGTATTGTACAAAAAGCCGAGGCATTCTTGAAATTTCCATATAAGAAAGGCTAGAAAAAGTCAAAGACAATATTTTATATGTAGTTTGTATAGTACCACTACAATCTGGCAAGAATAGAGTCAGAGGTGGTGATGAAAATGAACGATAATAATAAGATGGATCGCGGCAAAGAACATGCCGGTCCGAAAAAAATGACGCCAAGGCAGAAGCAAAAGAGAAATCGTAAGGCGACACTGGCGGCAGTTCTGTGCTTTGTGGCAGCCATAGCAATTGTTGGAACATACACAATGCGGGATTACAAGACAGTGAAAAAAGAAGGGGAGCTCGCAAAAGCACAACTGGAGGAACAGAAGAAAGCACTGGAGGAAGCCAGTCAGGAAGCAAGTGGAAATGCACAGAAAGACAGTGCTTCCGAGTCAGGCACGGATGGAGCTGGAACCGGTGGAAAAGCCGAAAAGAGTGGCTCTGGTGCAGGAACGGCAGGGACTGCAAGCAAAAATGCTGCAACAGCCGGAAACACAGATGGATCCGGAAATAGTGGCAACCAGGACGGCAACAGTCAGACTAACGGAAGTCAGCAGGCGGCAAGGACAGCGGGCAGTGCATCTTCCGCAAACTTTACAAGCGACAGCAAGATGATCTGGCCTGTAAGTGGCACGGTGCTTATGAATTACAGCATGGACAAAACAGTTTACTTCGCGACACTAGACCAATACAAGTATAATCCGGCATTGGTTATCAGCGGAGCAGAAGGAGACCAGGTTCTGTGCGGTGCACCGGGAATAATTAAATCCATTGATGTGACCGCACAGACAGGAACAACCGTGACCGTAGACCTTGGAAATGGTTACGAAGTCCTTTACGGACAGTTAAAAGAAGTGCCAGTAAAAGTCGGCGACCAGGTAGAAGCAAAAAGCATTCTCGGCTATATCGGACAGCCGACAAAGTATTACAGCGTGGAAGGATGCAACGTATATATGGAATTACGAAAAGATGGAACACCAGTAAACCCTGTAGATTATATGACAAAAAGATAAAGAATGTGTATAATTGGGGGCGTAGTAAAATGAAGTTTTGCTACGTCCCCAATTAAAGGAGAAATCATGAATTATACATATATTGTGGAGTGTGGGGATGGTAGTCTCTACCCTGGCTGGACGAACAATCTGGAAAAAAGAATACAGGCTCATAATGCGGGAAAAGGCGCGAAATATACGAAGAGCCGTCTGCCGGTGAAACTGGTGTATTCGGAAACATTTGCCACGAAGGAAGAGGCAATGAGCCGGGAATATGCGATTAAGCATATGAAAAGGAAAGAGAAGTTACAATTGATTGAGAATAGAGCTGAAATATTTAATATTTAAGGACTTGCTTTTTTGAAAATAACGGTTATAATATTGATATAAGAACAAGTAGTAATCAAAACTACGTATGAAAATACGAAAGAAGAATATAACATTATTTTCAGGAGGGGTAAGTTATGGCAAAAGTAATAGAAGAACATGTAAAAGATCCGGGAAGTGCGATCACACATTTTATTGGAATGCTGATGGCAATATTTGCAGCAATTCCGTTGCTTATCAAAGCAGCTCATGAGCCTGGCAGGATTTATCTTGTATCTATTGCAGTTTATGCGGTAAGTCTGATCCTGCTTTATGCAGCCAGCACGACATACCATACATTTAACATTTCCAAGAAGGTAAATACGATTCTGAAGAAAATTGACCATATGATGATCAGCGTATTGATTGCCGGAAGTTATACACCAATTTGTCTGTTAGTGCTCGGCGGACGTATGGGATGGATTCTATTGGCAATTGTATGGGGATTCGCAATTGCGGGAATTCTGATAAAGGCGTTTTGGGTATTTTGCCCGAAGTGGGTATCTTCCGTACTTTATATCGGAATGGGGTGGACTTGTGTACTTGCATTTACACAGCTGCTCAACTCCCTGTCACCGGCGGCATTTGGATGGCTTTTAGCAGGCGGAATCATTTATACAGTCGGCGGAGTGATCTATGCACTGAAACTTCCGATTTTTAACAGGAAGCATAAAAATTTTGGAAGCCATGAGATTTTTCATCTGTTCGTGATGGGAGGAAGCCTGTGCCACTTTGTAGTGATGTACGCATTTGTGCTGTAGCAGATGAAGATGAAGGAGCCGTGCAGCAGACATAATTTTCATGTCAAAACGGCGAGGAAAGCAAAAAATAGCGGAGAATAAGAAACAGTCTGAGAGGAAAACTTTCAGGCTGTTTTTCGTATACGTAGAAAATGTAGTTTCCTGCGTATACGAAAGCTCTCTAGAGACTATAACAGATGGAAGGGACTCTTATCACTGATATATTAACGAATTATTAATTATTATTACTAAATGTAAAATATACTTTATTTTTTGAATAATATATGTTATGCTACGTTCATCTTAGGAGAAGATCTAGTCTCCAGATATTCCCAAAGCCGTTAGGCGTTCATCTCGGTGTTTCGATTTCTGAAACAAATACCCGATATGAAAGAACAGATGACAAAATTTTGAAGGAGGGTATAGCCTATGACCAACAAATTACGACAGTATTTTCCAATGATTCATACCAGACAAGAGGTATTAGCTGAAATTGAAGCAAAACCGAAATTAAAACAAGAATTTTATAGCTGGAAAAAAAAGTACCGAAAGGAATTTCTGGATTTTTGCACGGGAGTAAAAGGTGTAAAAATTATGTATGATTTTATTAGTAAAGAAATCTTGAATCCGGAAACAGTGCCGGAACGAGTAGAAGAATTACTCTCATTATTGATAGGGCAGCAGGTACATATTAAGGAAGTGCTTCCGAACGATGGAACACGGATTTCGGACGAATCTACGCTTGTGATTATGGATATGGTAGTCGAGTTGGAAGATGGAAGTATTGTAAATCTGGAAGTTCAGAAAATCGGATATAAATTTCCAGGAGCAAGAAGTGCATGTTATTCAGCAGATTTGTTGTTACGTCAATACAAAAAAGTACGAAGTAAAAAAGGAAAGAAATTTAATTATACTGATGTAAAAGATGTATACACGATTGTTCTGTTTGAAAAAAGTCCAACCGAGTTTCATGAATTTCCGGACACATATATTCATTATTTTGAACAACATTCAAATACAGGAATTCAACTGAATCTTTTGCAAAAATATTTATTTATTTCTATTGACATATTTTTAAAATACCAGCAAAATATAGGTATACAACTGGAAACTAGACGAGATGCATGGCTTGCATTTATGGGTTCAGATGATCCGGATATTATTTTGAAGGTTATTGAAAAATATCCGGATTTCAAGGAAATGTATCAGCAAGTCTATGAAATCTGTCAGAATATTGAAGAGGTGATGGGAATGTTCTCGAAAGAATTAGCAGAAATGGATCGGAACACGGCACAGTTAATGATTGACGAGATGCAAGAAGATATAAAACAGAAGGAAGAAATACTTAAGGGACAGGATGATAGAATTAAAGATCAAATTAACAAACTTAAAGAACAGGACGATAGGCTCAAAGAGCAGGATCAAGTAATTAGAGAATTAATGAAGAAAATTGAACAGTTAGAAAATATATCAGCTGGCAGATGACTCCCACTCTATAGGTGTTGAGAAACAAGCTGGTATCAGTGGTGGGAGTCAATCACCCAGCTGATATAGCCTCTGGCAGGATTGCAGAGGGGCGCAGTAGAAGTAGGTCATGCAATTGCAT
>ERZ507072.923-NODE-923-length-16704-cov-6.921497_pt1 | contig 16704 bp, 23 predicted proteins | sample MGYA00512864_ERZ507072 | MGnify/ENA metagenome assembly ERZ507072 | reverse complement strand
TGGAGGCGAAGCCCGGATTCGAACCGGGGGTGAGGGCTTTGCAGGCCCCTGCCTTACCACTTGGCCACTTCGCCATATGAAAGAGGCCGGAGTGACCGGCCTCGGTGCTCACATGGAGCGGGCTACGGGGTTCGAACCCGCGACCTCCACCTTGGCAAGGTGGCGCGCTACCAACTGCGCTAAGCCCGCAAGCGCAAGGGATAATATACGGGAACCGTCGGCCTCGCGCAAGCCCAAATTTCAAATTCGTTAGAAAAAATTTTGGGACCCTGGCCTTTCGCGAGGCGGAACACGGACGATCCGCGCGAATCCGCAGCTTGAGCCCATGTCCCACCTGCGTTGCGGTTGTTCCGGCGATCGCCGCCCCTTGGCAAGAAGCGCAAAGGCCTCGCGCGCAACAAAAAAGCGGCCGACCGATTGGTCGACCGCCTGCAATTCATGGAGCGGGCTACGGGGTTCGAACCCGCGACCTCCACCTTGGCAAGGTGGCGCGCTACCAACTGCGCTAAGCCCGCGTGACGCGAGAAGTAACTATACACGAGCACTCACAGGCGCGCAAGGACTTTTTTCGACTTTCTTTGGCGAGGGCGGAATACGGCAATGATCGCACGTTGCCGCCTTTGCTACGAGTAGGATAGCTGCACCGGCATGTGAGTCAGCAGCTTGTCAATCGCCATGCTTTGGAGGCCGCATATTGAGCACGGGAACAGCCCAAGAGTCTAATCGCACAACGCTTTTGCTGCGGCGAGCCCCATTGCTGCTCGCCATGTGCTTCCCCCTTGTGCCTCACCACTACGCGCTCGTCGAGTTCTCCGTTCACGTCGTGTGCGAACCTTTGGCATTCTCTCCGATCGCCGTCGCCTTTGCCTTTGCACTTGTGTCCAGCTCAAGAGTCCGGCATTCAGCTCTCCCCAGACTCGGCCCTAAGCTTCTGCTCGCCTCTGTGCTGCTTCTCGCGGGATGCGACATCGCCTATGCCGCCTGGAGGCTCGGCCATGACATCCAGGTACCGATGACATCCCTGCAGCCTTTGGATGTTCTTGCCCAATCGCTTCTTTTGACGACATGCGCTCTTCTATCTGAGCGCCAGCCTGCCGAGGATGACCTCCCTCGCAACTCGAGCCAGAAGGCCAACGCCACGGCCTTCGCGTTCGTCATTGGAGCACTTCTTCCCCGAGCGCTCGGCTTACTCAGTTTTGCGTTTCAAGGCTCAATCCCCGGGCAAATAACTGTGTGCCTCATCTCAGGGGCAATCGGATATTTCCTAGTCACCAGATTCAATCGGGGCGCCGGCAATTCCGGTCCCCAAATCACCGTGCCCCGCCCCGCTTTGCTCGGGCTTTTGTTCTCTTCCTCATTCGACGAGCTCACGCTGACCGCCCTGTGCAGCGCGCAGGTCAATCTCGACTCTCAAAATGCCGCCGCGCTCAGAGGCGCTGCACTCGGCTACGCCATAGCTTTCGTCTCCTATGTCCTGATCATTTTGCTTATGGGCCTCATTCTTTGGCTACTCCCGCGCGTTCGGCCACAGGATATAGGGTCCTCTTCGGGCGAGCCCTCGGCACCCACTCATAACCTCGAATCGCTCAGCGAGCGCCAGCAGCAGGTTTTATCCATGGCCTCCGACGGCCTTTCCGATACCGAAATCGCTCAGTCCCTTGGTCTTGCGCCCGGCACTGTGAGCAACCATAAACGTCGAGGCCTCGAACGACTCGGCCTTGCCGGAGTCGCCGATCTTTGCGAAAACACCCACGCCCAAAACGAGCAGGCACTCACCGAGGTTCCGTTACGGCGCCCCATCGTCAAGGCAATTCCTGTAATCGGCGTCGCGGCGCTCATCTGCATCGCGCCCTTCATCCCCACCGCTCCCGACACCGCATATTGCCTCGCTATTGTGCTTGGACTCCTTACGTGCTTTACCTCAGCCCTACTCCAACCGCAATCGCGCGGGTCCGCAGATCGGCAGAGCAAAGAAGCGCAGGAGCTGCAGTCGAGCATTTGCGCCTTCTCCTTTGTCCTCGGCATCGGGATTGCCTTGTGCTGGTCCTTCCCGAACACGGTCACCGCCATTGCCGTCTGTGCATCGCTTTTTCTCATAGTCAGCGTGTCATTTTCCGGTCGGATTGCGACCAAGGGCGCCTCGAGGTCCCGCAGCAGCGGCCTCCGAATCGCGGACGATACGACCTCGCGCGCAACTCTTGCATTTCTGGCGGCGGGGCTGATCCTTGCCGCGCACGCATCCCAGCTTCTCGGCATGCTGCCCGCCACGGCGTCACGGTGCCATCTTGTGGCCCAGCTATGCATAGTCGTCACAACCGTAAGGTTAACCGGCATTCTGATGCGACTCGGCCAGGCCAACGCCACCGACAAAGCAGCCGGCAGTACCTCGGCGACTAAAGAAGCCTTCCTTAGGTCAAAGGGCGTCGGAGACTTGGAAGCCGAGGTTCTCGCGCTCTCGGCACAGGGTTATACGAGGCCCCAAATCTGTGACCTGCTTCACATCGCCGCAGGCACAGTAAACAGCAGTCGAGCCTCCGCCTACAAGAAACTCGGCATCCACAGCAAAGACGAGCTACTCAGATTACTCGAGGAAATCGCAGGTAAAGACTGTCGTTAAAACCGCATATCCCCTCGACACCCAACGTCACGGCCTCCATAGGTAGACTCCTTCTCGATCGCGCACGCCCAATTGGAGCCCTAAGAGAACGGAGGCGCGATGTTGGTCGAACTCAGGGATTACACGAAGATCATCCAAGGCGTCACGGTGCTGGACAAAGTGAGCCTCACCTTGGAAAGCGGGAAGATCTACGGCGTCAAGGGAAAGAACGGCTCGGGCAAAACGATGCTGTTGCGGGCATTGGCTGGGCTGATCTATCCGACGGCAGGCTCCCTTCTTATTGATCGCACGCCGCTCGAGAAAGGTCATTTTCCCCCGAGCGTTGGCGTGCTCATCGAAACCCCTTCGTTTGTGCCGAACAGAACCGGGCTATCGAACCTCCTGGAGATCTCCGAGATCAAGGGCCTGATATCGGACCAAACAGTGGCCCGGGCGCTTCAAGCCGTCGGTCTCGACCCCAAAGACCCCAGACCGGTCAGAAAGTACTCGCTGGGAATGCGCCAGCGGCTTGGAATAGCCTGCGCGGTCATGGAGCGGCCCTCGCTTCTGCTTCTCGACGAACCGGTAAACGCCCTCGACCCCGCCGGCATCGAGATGGCGTGCCAACTCTTTGACGGCGCAAGGCGCCACGGTGCGATCGTCGTCATCGCCTGTCACGACTCGGAGGAGCTCGAGGGGCTCTTCGACGAGCGCATCGACCTTTCGGACGGCAGGATTGTCGGGAGGCGATGCCCCCATGAATAAGCGCAAGAAGAAAACTAGGGCGGTCCTTGCTGTGCTTCTTGCGGCTTTTGCTGCCCTCCTCTACGTCCGTCGCTTCAAGGAAGTAAACGCCGGGATCAATTACTCGGTCGAGAAGGCCCAAGTCGGAGAGCCCGTCCAAGCTAATCTAAGCGGCGCATCCAGCGACTCGCTTTCAACCATTACGGTCGCAAGTGCTCGCGAGCTCACACCGGACGAGCTCGCCGAACTCTCGGCCCGACCCTCTCTCGAAGGCTATCTGGACGAAGATGCCCACGTCGTGCTTGTCTTCATCGCCACCGATGATGGTGAGGCGAGCACGGCGGAGGCAACGACCGAAATCTACCTCCAATCCGGGGTCACCTCCTGGCAGTGCGACCCGATGATCGGCATCGAGCTGGCAGAGGATCCACCGTCCACGATTGAGTCCGACGGAGCCGCCATCGCTCTGGCGTATTTGGTCTCTCCCGCCCGATCCGGCGGGCAGGCCTGGGCCGGCCTTAACAACAAGGGCTTCTCTTTGGTCACCTCAACGTGGCCTCAGCGGGTGTCCGTCGAGCTTGGGAGGATTGAGCCGTGGTCGCTTACGAGCTAAGGCGTGCTTTTACCGGATATGAGTTCAGGTTCGCCCTGTTCGCCGCGCTCTGCCTTTCGATGTTGCAGCTTTGCTTTGTCCCGCTGCAATACTGCGTTGGAGACGCATGGAGCCAATGGCGATCGGGCGCATACGGCATGCCCCCGTCAGTCTGGGCCTCTTGGATAGGAGGCACCCCACAGTCCATCTGGTCGGCTCTGTTCTACTACCTTGTGCCGCTCCTCAGCTGCGCCCCGTTCGCCTCATCGGCGTGCACGGACCTCAGCGGAGGCCTGGCCCCCGTGCTCGCCTCGCGGTCGAGCGCACGCGAGTACACGCTCTCCAAGATGCTGGCAAGCTGCGCCTCCGGTGTGTTCGTTTTTGTGGTCCCCCAGGTCTTGAACCTACTTGCCACCATGCTGCTCGTACCCTTGATTCCCCCAGACCCCGTTACGCTGTTGTTCCCCATCACCTACCGAGCTGCCGTGGCCGAGCTGTACTATTCCTCTCCCCTGCTCTACACGCTGCTCTTCTTGGCTGTCGGGTCCGCATTCATCTGTCTCCTGAATTGCGCCTGCATCGCCTGCTCGAGTCGATTGCGGTCCCGCCTGCTCATCTCGTTTTTGCCGTTTCTGGGGTGCATGCTGCTGAATTTCCTCCTGAGCACGATCGGCCTGGCGTGCTATTCGCCGGAGAACATCCTGAGCCCCTACCAGCAATACCCGGGGATGAGCATCAGCCTTACGGTCGCACTTCTTGGCCTTTTGCTTGCCACGGTTGTGGGGTACGCGGCAATCAAATCGCAAAGGGTTGATGTCTTGTGAGGTCGCATGGCAAGAAGTGCCCTCCCGGCCTATCGAGGGCTTTGGCACTATCCCGCCACTTTGCGCGACCTGGAAGCATGGCCGCATGCGGGTTCATGGCCGCATTCGTTATCTTCGACTCTGCGGCGATCGCACTGTCATCGAACGCGCGTGGCTATCCCCCGGCATCGCCGCTCGACGCTTTCTTGCTCCTGTACTACGGTGAGCCTGAGCACGCGCCGTCTTCACGCTTTTATGTGACCGTCCCCATAACATGGCTCATGGGCCAGGCCCTGTTCTTTGCCTATATCGCCTGCGCGCTCTTTTGGGCCAACGGCGGTCGAGGGAGGCAATTCCTGCTGCGTGCCGGGTCCTCGAGGGTGTGGTGGTCCTCCCTATGCCTGGCCGTGCTGACGATGACGCTTGTTCGCTTCCTCGCATCCATAGCCGTCTGCACGGCCTTTCCAGCCGTCTCCTATTTGCTAGGGATCAAACCGAGCGCAGTAGGGCCCTTCCCCATTGGCTCTTTAGGACCCTCGCCCCAGGTCGCGCCGCATTTGGCCTTCTCTGTCTTGCTGCCACAGATTCTGCTTGCTCAACTCTTGGCTTTCTTGTCGCTTAACCTGGGGGCATTCTGGTCTTTTGCATGCGTCGCGGCGTTTTCCGCCCTCTCGGCGATCGCGCCGGGAGCTTTGCTCTTCGGCGACTGGAGCATGCTCGCCAGAAACGCGATTTGCCGCCCCGGCGGCGTAAGCCCAGTGGCCATCGAAGCGTTTTCCCTTCTTCTTTGCGCGCTGCTCTGGGCAATTGGCGCCCTCAGGGTGACGTCGCGCGTCGAGCTCATGTAAGCACAGGTCACGACCAATGGAGCCACATGCCATCCCATATAAAGAAACTCACGAGGTCTTTCCATGCAAACCGAGGTCTGCTGCTATCGCTACTGCTCATTTCCATAATCGTCGTTCGGTATAACCAAACGGGATTCGCAAGGTCTCTTCCCGCGGGAACCCAGCCGTCCCCTGTAGACTTCCTGATCTTCGATATGGGTACGGACGGTCAGCTGAGCATCGCTTGGTTCCTTGCCCCGCTTTGCTCGATGGCGCTTGTGACTTTGGCGCTTAGCCCCGAGGCACACGAGATGGCGGTTCTCGGCCACGGCTCGCTGCGAAGTCTATGGCTTTCCGAGCTGGCCGACGCCGCCTTGGCGGCCGCGCACGTATCGGTTGCCGTATTCCTCGTCTCCTTGTTTTGCGGCATTGCCACGGAGAGCGCCCAAGGCGCCGGAACCGCCGGCAGCGTCTGCGCCGTGATGACGGGACAAGAATTCCATCCGAGCGCAAGTCAGGTTTTTGTTGCCCTCGCCTGCTTGGTCCATCTGGTATCCGTGACCTTCTTTGTAACGCTGGCATACCTGGGCACAAGAAGAATCACCGGAAGCCGGCTGGGCTCATTCGCCTTGACCCTTGTGTTTCTGCTTCCGAGCGTCACGAACGGGAACTCGTTCGTGAGCGATCTTTTGCGCAATATCCCCGGCGTCGCATTCATCGAGAACCCCATCCACGCTTTCGTCACGTTCCAGAGCGTCGATTGGCAGCGATGGCTTGGCAACGAGGCCCCGCATCTCTGGTTTTTACCTCTGGTATCCATCTTGTTGGCCGCAATCGTGTACGGTCTCTCGAATCGGCAAGAAGTGTCGTGGCGATAAGGGCCGTCAAAAGCCCTCGCTCCCGCGCAGCCAGTGATGAGGCGCCGACCTAACCGACCGAGGACGAGAGCCGCTCCGCGTCCGCGGGCCGCGCCGAGTACATCTTCACCAACCGGACGACGGTGCCGGAGCCCGAGGTCTTGGGGCCGATGGTCACCGAGTCCGCCAAAAGCCGCATGAGCTTGATCCCGCGCCCGCGCTCGGCAAACGAGTCTCCTTCGGGCTCGGCGGCGGCCCCGCCCCCGCCGGCGCAGCCGCAGTCCCCCGGCAAGAAGCCCTCCCCGCAGTCGGCCACGTCGATCACGACGCGGTCTGCGTACGCCGCCACCGTGACCAGCACCCCGTCGGCGCAGGTGTGGTCCACGGCGTTGCCCACCGCCTCTCCCGACGCGAGGTTCATGTCAAAGAGGTCATCGTCAGAAAGCGGCAGCTCGGCGATCATGCGCTGCAGGCGATTGCGCGCGCAGTCGAGCTTTTCCTTATCCACCCGAAACGTGGTGCGCCACTCGGGCAAGGTGTTCGCGGGGAGCTCGGGCACATTGGTGGAGTCGCCCGCGCGCGTGACGGGCACGAGGTCCGCCATCCGCATGACGACGAGCGCCCGATACACCCTGTCGGCCACGTTGGTGAGCGAGATGAGCCCGCCCACCTGACGCATGCGGCGCATCTCGCGCAGAATCATCCCGAAGCCGGCCGAGTCGGCATGGGAGGCGTTGGCCATGTTGAGCACGACGCGTCGACAGCCGGAGTCGATGAGCTCATCGACGAGCTCGCGCACCTTGGGCGCCGACCTCACGTCGAGGTCGCCGTCCACGCTCACCTGCGCTATGTTCGTCTTCGTCGTCATACCCAGAGCATGCCCAGCCAGAAACCCCGCTAAACACCCGGATTGCCCAGGGGTCACAAATTGGCCTACCCGAGCGCGTCGAAGCGCAGCGAGACCATGGCCACGTCGTCCTCGAGCTTGTGTCCCGTGAACTCCTCGACAGTGCCCAGCAGGCGGCTCAGGAAGCCCTCATACGGCTTTTGGGGGTCGCTCTCGCGCATGACCATGTCGCGCAGCCCCTGCTCGCCGAAGAAGGCTCCCGAGGGGTCTCGGGCCTCGGTCGTGCCGTCGGTGTACAGCAGCAGCACGTCGCCCTCGCCGATGCCGATCGAGCCGTCGCGGTAGGCGATGTCGTGGAAGGCGCCCACAACGCCCGATTGCACGTCCAGAAGCGTCATCTCCTGGCCGCCCGCACGCACGAGCAGCGCGGGCGGGTGCCCCGCGGAGCAGTACGTGATGGTCGACGACGCGAGGTCGATGATGCCCACGAACAGCGTGGCGAACGTCTCGACGCGTGAGAACCCGAGCAGAAACTCGTTCAGGCTCCGGACCATGCGCGCAGGCGCAAGGCCTTCCCAGGCGTAGGCGCCGAGCGCCGTCTTTACCGCGGCGGAGACCGAGGCGGCCTCGACGCCCTTTCCCGAGACGTCGCCCATGATCACGCAGGCGCGACGGTCGGGCAAACAGATCAGGTCGTAGAAGTCGCCGCCCACGAAGGCGGAGGCCGTGGCGGAAGAGTAGACGCCCTGGGCATCAATGCCCTCGACGTGCTGCAGCTCGTTTTTCATCCCCGACTGGAGGGCCTGCGAGATGCGCCGGTTTTCGTTGCGGGTCTTCTCGCCCTCCAGGACGTCGCGCAGGCACGAGGCCAGGCGCGCGAGGAAGGCGAGGTCGACCTCGTCGAACGGCTCGGCTCCGTCCGGTCGCAGCATGAGGCAGGCGCGCCGCGCGCCTGCCGCCTCGCCGCCGTCCACCAGGACCGCCTCGCACGGCTCCCCGAGTTCGCGCAGGCGCTCGCGCAGTCGATCGCCGGGCATGAGCGGCACGACCGACACGCCGTCGATCGCGTGGCCCTCGCACAGCTCGTCGATGTCGCAGTCGAACTCCTGTCGCCCCGTGAGCGGGAGCGTCGCCGCGAGCTTTCCCGACTCGACCTCCACCTCGGCGAAGGCGGCGTCGAGCTCGCCCGCCGCCTCGCGCAGCATCCCCTCGATGGCGTCGCGCGGGTTCCCGGAGTCGCCCGCGCCGAGAGCCTTCTCGCGGAGCTCGGTCAGAATCTCGTCGAGGCGCGCCGAGCGCTGCGAGCGCATGGCGGCGAAAGCCCCCACGAGCTGGACCGCGAGGTAGTGCGCCACGGAGTCGAGCAGCCGCGCCTCCTCCTTGTCGACCGGGTACTGGCGCTTCCAGCCCACCTCGATGATCGAGATGACCTCGCCGTCGAACCACACGGGCACGGCGATGAAGCTGGTGAAGGGCGGCAGGAGCTTGGACTGGATCTTTATGATCTCGCGCGTGTCCTCGTTGACGACCTCTCGCGATGTCAGGCGCCCCGCGCGCAGGGCGTCGCCGGTCGGCGGCGCAACGCGCAGGCGGACAGCCTTTCCGGCGCGCGTGGCAAGCGTCTCGACCGTGCGCCCGAAGTGCATGAAGCGCGGGACCCGGGCCGCGTCGATGTCGCCCGCGAGTCCGCGCAGGTGAAACCCGTCGGCACCGGCGAGGTACACGATCGTGCCGTCGGCGTCGAGCGTCTGGTAGAGCCGCTCGAGCACGCGCGAGAAGAGCTCGCCGACGTCCGGGGCGTCGAGGGTGTCGAGCACGATGTTGAAGGCGCCAGAGAGGCGCTTGTTCGCTCGCTTGAGGTCGTCGACCGCCCGGTCGTGCTCACGGGCGTCGGCGAGCCCTCCGTCTGCGGCGTGGGCAACGAGCAGGTACGTCTCGCCGGGTGCCGTCACCGACTCGCAGCGAACCGTCACGGCGCGAAGGACGCCGTCAAGCCCGCGACACATGGCGGGAGCCGAGGAGCCGTCGAGCGCAAAGGGCAAGTCCTCCACCGAGGACGCGACACCGGACGCAGCAGGCGCGTCGGCGTCGTCTAGGTCAGGAAAGAGGCCTTGCACATAGAGCCCCGCCACATCGACGCCGTCGGCGGCCAAAAGCTCGGAGGCCTCCTCGTTCGCAAGAAGCACCCTGCCCGCCCCGTCAAATACGAGCACGCAGTCGCTCGTGAGCTGCAAAAGACGCGAGAAGGTGCCCGCGAGGCTCCCCTCCCCGATTCCCTCCACATGGCGCCTGGAGAGCGCCGTCTTCGACCTTGGCATGCGCGCGGCAACCTTTCGTCCGGGACCGCGCGATGGCGTTAGCCGACCTCGTAGAGGTCCTTGGCCTCCAGAAACGCAAGGCCGCTGTCGCGCAGCTTGATCTCCAGCGGCTCACCGGTGGCCTTGATCACGTCCACCGTGCGGTCGCCCATGGAGCAAGTGTAGGCGTATTCGACGTTGAGGTCACACGACGCGAGGCGATCGAGGAGGTGCCCCAGCGCGCCGGGAACATTTTCTACCTCCGCGGCGACCACGCGGGCGCACATGGCGTTGTAGCCGCGCTCCCGCAGCATCTGGGCGGTCGCGCGGGGTTTGTCGCAGATCACGCGGATAATGCCGAAATCCACCGTCTCGGCGACCATGAGGGCATGGATCTGGATGCTCTCCTCGCCGAGCAGGTGGCACATGGCGGCGAGCTTTCCAGGGCCGTCGGGCAAGCAAACGGTGAGCTGGTCGATCATATGAGGCTCCCTTCGTCCGGACTTTCCCTCATCCTAGGACGACGGCAAGAAGGGCTAAAGATTGTGTAACGCGCGGGTTTCGGCTTTGTTCGATTCCAGACACATGCTGCGATTTCTTGTAACAAGAAGGGCCGCGACCATCAACCTATATACCAAAAGAGGGTCTCCGAAGAGACCCTCTCGAATTTCTGGTGTACCACACGAACTCCTCCGGATGAGCCTCTACCCATTTCCTCTCGTCTGCCATACGCTACTCGCCATTCGGGCCTAGACCGGGGTGGGTCATCTGGTTGCTTGGGCTCTCCATCTTCCTCACGTGAACATCCCCTTGGTGATCTCCTCCACCGCGTCCATAGTTGGGATGATCCAGAGCCACAGGATCAGGCCGAAAAGAAGCGCTGCGGCCCTGACGCCCAGAATCGGCCCTTACTTGAAGGGCGTCTGGTTTTCCCACTCTATCCCGACGGGGATGCGCATGGGACGTGTTGCGTCTTGTTTGGCCGGTTGGCATTTCCGGGCGCTCAGACTGTGGTGGCCCGGGGCGCCCGGATAATTCTTTGTCTGGCTGTCTTCATTCCTTTCTGCGTTTCCGCCCATAAACCTTGGTGTCATTAAGGCGTCACGAGTAATTGAATTTATCTTGGCCCCGTACCTTGCGCTGTAGAGCCTTTGGTGCTCGCGTTTCACGCTCCCCTCTCTCCTCACCCCCTCCTTAAGCCCGCGTACCCGCCCTGCTATGCGCTCGTTGCGGTGTTCGAGTGTGCACGCCCGGCACCATCCCGCTTTCGGCGATAAAGACGTGTGGACATGCATCCCGCACTTCGGGCAATGCAACGCCCTACGTAGTGCGAGCCTATAACGCATGGCCTGTGTCTTGGCGGGTTGCATGGAGCGCCCAAGTTGATTGGCTATCACCGCGGCTCCGTCACCGGCTTGGCCTTCGAGGTACTTGATTTTGCGTGTGGTCCACTTCATCGCTACCACCTCTCCGACTTTTCCACCCATTTCCACAGGCGAATACGCCAGAAAAGGTCGAGCGCGAAATGCTTTTCGCAGAAAGGGGCGTGCTTGTTATCGAAAACCTGGCAGCTTGCCGTCGAGGACGTTCGCGAGAACGTACACCTCTTTCCAGCTCAACTCGGTTTCTCCTGACAGCCGATTGTTGAGTGTTGGCGCAGTAACTCCAAGCTCTTTCGCAAGCTGCGCCTTTGTATGGTCGCTTTTCAGAGGCCAGTTGCCAACCTTCTCAGCAATCTTGTTCGTCCTTCCACCTCCTAAGTTGCAAATTAGCAACTTTTTTAACTGACAATTACCTATTGGAAACAGTAAAATTTTGAATTACATGAGATGGAAGAAACATCGATATAACGTTTACCGACGCCACACAGAGGGCTATGCGTGAGCGCTCGATGGACGTCAAAGACCTCGTTAAAAGGAGCGGGATAAATGCTCCATATAAATCGGAGCTGCTAAACTGGGGAATCAAAGAACCAGCTTGGGTAAAAGCGCTCACGATTAACGGCGCGCTGGGAATGGTCATCATTAAATTAAAGAAGTTTCAAATTTCAGAATTGGAGGACACATGAAAGTCCATAGAATCGTTGTTATGGGAATGATTGCTACCGCAATGGGATTTCCTCTCGTTGGGTGCTCAACAAACGGAGCAGCTAATCAAGAACAGGAAGCTAAGGCGGAGTCATCGGTTGGCGATATTTCTGGTGATTTGACCAAAACGGTCGAACTTGGCGGAGTCAAATTTAACGTCGATCCATCCTGGCATGATGAGACCGATAGCCAGACATCGATGAGATTTGATCCGTCAAGTGCATGTGTCGTCGCATCACATGTCTATGCCAACGGCGAAACGGACGACCTCCAATCATTTGAGCAGATTGACGGAGTTTTTTCCGTCGATTACAAAGTCGAAGACAGCTGGAATGAAAACGGAGTGAACTACAACATCATTTCCGGCAAGGCATCGAGCGGTGATTTCTATTCATACATGTTTGGATGCGATCAGGATGGCATCGGCTTCTACGTGTTCTTTAATATGGGGAGCAGCGCCATAACAGATCACAATAAGTCTGTGCGCGATAAATTGTTTGAAAGCGTCTCTTTTACCCCCAGCGAAGCGCTCGCTGCAATACATTCCGCAAATGGCTTGAGCAATAGCAATTCGCAGGAAGAAAGCACTTCATCACCGACCCTGGGCGAATCAAATGCTCTTTCGATGGCCGGTGACTACCTATCAACGATGCCGTTTTCTTATTCTGGACTCATTGAGCAACTTGAGTATGAAGGGTTTACGACTGAGGAGGCGACTTACGCTGCAGATAAATGTGGTGCGGATTGGAACGAACAGGCTGCACTTATGGCACAAAGCTATATTGACACGATGTCCTTTTCTCGAGATGGTTTGATTGAGCAGCTAGAGTACGAGGGGTTCACGAGCGAACAGGCAACATACGGAGTTTCGTCTGTTGGTTACTAACAAAAACGCCCCGGTGCGTCCGCCAAGACACATCACCGGGGCAACAGCACCTCCTCGAATTGGGCAACGCCCAATCGAAGGGAGATAGATAGATTATGACACAGAGGACGACCGTTCCGTAAGCCCATTACTCCAGCGACAAGCAGCGTAAGGCCTATATTGACAACCAGCTGCGCATGCACTGCTTCTACTGCGATGCGAACGGCATAGAGGGCGATGGCGAGTACAAAGTCTACGCCCTGTCAGGGAAGACGGACCGCCAGCTAGAGTTTCAGTACATGATAGCCAACGACCCGGAGAAACACCGTGCGGTCGTCTGCATGTTCGACCGACTCAGCCGCGATCGCTACGACTCGGTAACCTACATGAAGGTGCTCCGTGAGTGCGGCGCGCACGTCATATTGGCCTCAGAAGAGGTTGAGGATACACCGGAGGAGGCCTGCAAGTGTGCATGTTGGAGCTGCTGTCCGAGCACTACGTGAGGGACCCCGCTCGCAAGGTGCGGCGTGTCATGGATGTGACTAGTCAAGTCGATAGGAGCACGAGGAACCCCGGACGTTTTTCCGGACGGAGTTACGCGGCGTAGCCGAGCTCGGCGCGGCGTAGCCCGATAGTCTTCCACCCTAGCGACTTCTTGAGCTTGCCGCGCCGGCACCACTCGACGTAATCGCCGAACCTTCCCGAGAACTCCTCGTGCCTCTCGCCGGTCCAGCCCCCAGTCGAAGAAGTTGCCCTTCGGGTGCCGAAGAACCCCTTGCACCTCGCCTTGCTGGGGCTCCCGGCTTTGCGCAACATGGGCCGAGCGACGTGCCCGCATCGCAGGCCTCGGCCCACTCTCCGCCAATGTAAACCGACCCGCCGTCGGTGTGAACGACGAGCGGTCTGCGAACGTGGGACCGACAACGGCAACCAGGTCGGAGAGCGTGTAGAGCATGGAGCCTTATCAGGGCAGCGGGACAGTCTCCAGCACACCGGCCACCCGTCGAAGCAGTCAATCGTGGGGACAGGTAGGCCCTGATGCTGTCCAGCGCTAACTCGGTCGCGCCGGCGACGGCGGACAAGCCCGGCTCGGAGCCGTGAAGTCGTACGCACCGCCGCAGGGGCGGGTTTACGGGCCTGCGCACGATCTCGCCGCGGTAGGTTGCTTTACCTAGAGCGCCGCGCGTCCTCGGCGGCCTTGCGGGCCGCGAAGCCCTCCACGCCCAGAATCACGCGGACGGCCTTCTCGGAGGCGACGACGAGCGTCGACATGTCGCTTGCGGCCAACTCACGCCAAGGGAGCGGCTCGCCACGCCCGACCTGATGTCGGCCGTCACGCTCTCTGCGCCGTGCCCGCCACCGTTCGCCTCGAACAAGAGCCTCACACGGGCCCTGGGCGCGGCCTTCGGTTCGGGGCGAGAGAGCCTGGCGCGCTGTTCCTCGTAGGTGCCCCTGGGCATCACGAGCGTCTCAGCCACGGCGGCGAGCTGATCGCCGGGTACATCGCCCCGGCCGCCTGCCCCGCGAGGAACTTCTCCGCGTTGGTCAAAGAGCCTGGGCCTGTTGCTTTTTGGACGTCCAACACCGCCAGGGCATCGGCGAGCTTGACCTCGGCCACCCTCGCCCTCTCGGCGGGGTCCTCCAGCAGCTTACGCCCCCCGATCTCGCCAGCCCATCTGCTCGCTGTCTCCCCTGCCGTGCCCCCTCGCGCCGACTCCCGACGTGGCGATTCCATCGCAGCGCGGCGCCGGGCCGGGCAAGCCGGGTTCGCCGTGCGGGCAGTGCACGCGGAACGCTCCGCCCGGCATCTCGCGGGCCTCAAGCTCGCCGGCCGCCTCGAACCTGAGGCAGAGGCCGTGGTTGCTCCCTGTTGGGAACAGCGGGATGGTCTCTCACGCGCGCTTCGCGCTCAGGCCGCTGCGGTGAAGTTCCCACAGAATGCCCTCAAGCTCCTCCTTGGTATACATGGGACTCCTTCCTTGGTCTCAACTTGGTTCGATAATTTGTCTGATGTCCCCGGCGCTCAAAACGCGGTGGTCATTTGGACTAGTTTTAGGTGAACATAAACGCGAAATGGAGGGCAACGACCTAAAGGACAAAGACGACGGGATGCCGAATATTCGGCTACGCCATCAACCCAAAAACGCATAGGTACATCATGAACGCGACCGAGAACGTCTGTGTCCTGGAGATGCCCGCCAGGCACATAGGCGACGAGAGTGTCAACTCCATCACCCAAATAATGGCCGACAGGAGCTGGACCACCTCGACGGGTAAGTCGTGGACTATAACTGGGCGCACCGCATCCTCCACCGCAGGGCATACACGGGGCTCTACTCTTGGAGCGGCATAGAGATAGAGGAAGGTGTGCCGTCCATTATCGATGATGTGACGTCCGAGCGAATCCAGAACGTCATGCTGAAGAAGACGCGCAAGGGAGATGGCTGGGACCCTACAGGCTATCGAAAAGCTCTTCTACGGCCTCTGCGGCATGTCGATGTATGGTCCGCCGGAAGGGGCAAGAGCGGCCGCAGATACCGCTATAACGGCTGCAAGGAAGACGGCAAGCGCGGGCGCTAACGAACGCGCGCAGACGTCCTCGAGAGGTCGATTGCAGACAATGTCCTAGAGGCGTGTTCGGTCGAGGTCAAGATGCGCATGCTCGAGCACAGAATCGTCCTGGATTTCGCAGAGACTGTAAAGGAGCGCGCCGAGGAGGAGGCCGCCGAGGCCCAGATGGCCACCTTGGAGCGAGAGCAGTGCATCATGACCCAGGCCGGCATGAAGGCCTTCGTTCCGGACGAGATGGTATTCTGGAGCGAGGAGTAAAGCTTCAGATGAAAACCCGCGCAATCGCTATGGGATACTCGCCAGCCAGATGTGCGAAAAAAAACAATGATGACATCGCGAAGTACATGAAACACGAGTTCTACATTACGGATGAGGATTTCATCTTCGGGAACGTCGTGCGCAAGGCGTACCTGTTCGATGGCTTCGTGCTCCTCGTGGTAACGCATAATGTCTTTCGCAAATTGAAACCGCATAGCGGAACACGGCCCGCGCCCCTCCATATGTTTCCAGCGGCCAAGCATAAAACCATAGGTGAAAGGGACACAGGCCGTACCTGGGAACATCACATCAGTCGACGAGGAGTCGCTGCGCAAGGATATAAAGAATCACGTCAGGAAGACGGTCGAGGAGACGCCCAACGCGCCGCTCGACGGGGAGGCCTCCGAGCTCGTCGGGGCCGCGAGCTGCGAGAGGATGGCGGGCCGCGAGGCCTACCGCGGCGGACACTACAGGAGGGAGCCTGTCACGACTAGCGGCGAGGTCGAGCCCAGGGCCCCAAGCCGCGCGGCGCGACCTTCCAGACGGTCGTGATCGAGTGCTGCCGCAGGCGCGAAACGAGCGTTGAGGAGGCCATCGTGGAGATGTGCCTGGCCGGGGCCTCCATCAGGCGCATCGAGGATGTCTCCGAGCTCCTTTGGGGCGCGCCGGTCTCCCCGGGAACCGTATCCAACCTCAGCGAGAGGGCCTTCGCCTCCATCGTGGCCTGGAGATCGCGCCTGCTCGAGGGCGAGCACCCCTACCTCTTCGTCGATGGAATCTACCTCAAGCGCAGCTGGGGCGGCTCGTACGAGAACGCGGAAGCCCTAGTCGCCATAGTCGTCAACTCCTCCGGCGAGAGAGATCGTCGGGTGCTCGGAGGGCTACTTGGAGTCCGCGGACTCCTGGAAAGAGTCCTTCTCCTGGCTCAAGGGACGCGGCCTCACCGGCATGCGCCTGGTCACCGGCGACAAGTGTGCCGGCATGCTCGGCGCTACCGAGGAGGCCTTCTCGAAGGCCCGCCACCAGCGCTGCACGGTCCACTCCTACCGCAACGTGCTGGGGAGGGTGCCGGTCATCAAGAGGAAGGAGACCGCGCGCATGCCCGAGGCGATGCACGCCCAGGAGTCCAGGGAGGCCTGCGAGAGGAAGGCGACCGAGGTCGCCGACTCGCTCGACGCGATGCGGCTGGGCGCCGCGGCGGAGTTGGCGCGCGCCGGCGTCGCCGCGGCGCTGGCCTACACGGGCTTCCCGTCGGAGCTCTAGCGGCGCATCCGCACCAACAACGGCGTCGAGCGGGTGAGCTGCGAGGTCAGGAGGCGCACCCGGGTCGTCGGCACCTTCACCGACGGCAACTCGGCCC
>ERZ507072.921-NODE-921-length-16719-cov-4.588334_pt1 | contig 16719 bp, 16 predicted proteins | sample MGYA00512864_ERZ507072 | MGnify/ENA metagenome assembly ERZ507072 | reverse complement strand
CACTGCTGTAATAATGCCATATTTCTTCACCTCAATTAAATTTCTGACGGGATTGCTCCCTTTGCATTTCGCACGCCCATTTTTGCACGGACATCCATACTTTGCATTATTATAGCCCAGACCCCCGATTTGTGCAAGCAAAAAATCTGTGAACACTTTGCCGCTTAACAGGTCTGCGTTTCTTTTTTTGCAGGCTGATGGTCATATTCAAAACCGCAGTGGGATAAAACTGCTTTTGCGATTACAGTTGCGCCGATCAGGTTCGGATGCACTCTGTCCCATGCAATATAGGAAGAATGACGATACTCAAAATACCGGTTGAATACCTCCTGCAGATCAACCAGACAGCAGCCGTGCTTTGCAGCCAGCTTTTTGCAGATCGCACCGTATTCGTCCATTCTCTTTCGCATCCAGTCCTGCGGATTAGGCTCCATATAATAAGGCGTCAAAATAAAGATGCCCTTTACTTTTCCTTTTACCGACAGAATCATTTTTTCCAGATTTGCTTCGTATTCTTCGGGCATCACCTGTCCATCCGGAATCGCCGGGCTGTCAAACTGTCTCCATACGTCGTTGATGCCGATGCAGATCGAAACCCAATCCGGATTTAAGGCAACAACGTCCGAATCAAAACGCTGCAACAGATCTCTGCTCGTGTTGCCGGAAACACCGGAATTGGTCACACGCAGATACACTTCCGGATACCAGGTGCTCAGCATGTTCTCGATGATACGCACATAGCTCTGACCTACATTATCAAACAGACCTTCCCCCACAGGCTGTGCACTTCCCATATCTGTTACCGAATCTCCTGCAAATACAATTCTGTCCATTGGTTCAAATATCATCTTTTGTTCCCTCCTGCGCTTGCAAAGCGCTCCCCTTTGATGTATGCTATCAAGCATATTGTAGCATTATCATCGGCAATGTAAAGTACTGAATCGAATTTGTTTCAGCCGTCCTGCGACGGCAGAATGGAGACTCTTATGAAGAAGAAAAAAACGGCAAAGCAAATCGCTGCCATCGTTTGTATCGTCCTTTTAGCAGCGCTCTATCTCATCACGCTCCTCAGCGCAATTTTTGCGTTTCCCGGTTGGCAGCGGCTCTTTTCCGGCTGTCTGATCTGCACGGTTGCAGTCCCGATCCTGCTCTGGATTTTCATCTGGCTTTACGGGCAGTTTGAACAGAAGCACACGATCGCATCCTTCGATATCGGACAGACCGACGCAGGCCGCACGCAGAACGAGGACGAGGCAAATGCTGCGCAGAACTAAAACGCAAAAAGTGCTGTTGCACCGGCAACTATTTCCCGGGCAGCAGCACTTTTTCAGCTTTCGTACACACTTTTTTACGCTTCTACAGCATCTTTCTCTTTTTCAGCACTTTCATCGTAATCACGCATGCAACTAAAATCAGCACGCAGATAATCCCGAAACCGTAAGGCGTATGGGCCAGCGGCATCCATTTTTCGGAAACGTTCATTCCGTAAATGCCGGAAATTATCGTCGGGATCGCCATGACGATCGTGATCGACGCAAGGTATTTCATCGCACTGTTTAAGCGATTATCCATCAGGGAGGAAAGCAGTTCTCTCGTTCCCTGGATAATGTCCCGGTAGATCCGCGTCATTTCGATCGCCTGCTGGTTTTCGACCACAACGTCGTCCAAAAGGTCCTGATCCTCCGGGTATTTCTTGATGCGGCTATAGCGCATCAGACGATCCAGTACGACCTTGTTGGCACGCAGCGACGTATCAAAATATACGAGGTTGGATTCCAGCTCATGTAAGTCGATCAGCTCCATTTCCTCCGTATCGTCCCCGATATGCGCCTCGATCTCCTTCCGCTTGCGGTCGATAATACGCAGATAGGACTGATACAGCATGCAGGAACGCAAAAAAATCTGGTAGATAAAGCGCATCTGTTTTTTAGTGCTGAACTCCTTGACCGTATTTTCCAGAAAATTTTTCAGAACCGGCGTTGCTTCCGCACATACAGTCAGCAGCACATCGTTCACCAAGATCAGACCGAGCGGTATGGTCGTATACGCTTCCCGCTGATGACGGTATTCCACAGACGGAACGTCGAATAAAATCAGGGAATATTCGTTGCTGACGTCCACACGGGAGCTTTCCTCATCATCCAGTGCGGCGCGGACATCCGCAAGGTCAATCTGAAATTCCTGTGCAATCTGCACACATTCTTCCAGGGTCGGCGCAACCAGATTCACCCAGCAGCCGCCATCCGCCCGATTGACCTCCATCAGCAGATTTCCCTGAGTTATATATCGTTTCACCATGTTACTCTACTCCAAACGTCCGAAGCATCTGCTTTGCCTGCTCCTGATTTTCAAATACAAAGGCATTGATCCCGGCTCTGCGGGCTGCTTCCACATTTTCCAAAATGTCGTCCATAAAGACGCATTCCTCCGGTTTTAAATGATACCGGCTTAAAATCAGCGAATAAATTTCCGGCATCGGCTTGATTAGCTTATCCTGACACGAAAGGATGCCGCCATCCACATACGGCAGAAAATCCAGCTCGCTCCAGCACTCACGCAGCACCTTTCTGGAAAAATTCGACAGCACCAGGAACTGATAGCCCTTCGCCTTTAACTCTTCAATCCACGGAATCGCATAATCATATCGCTTCATGATGCCGCGGACGTTTGCCAGCGTTTTGTAGAGGTCTTCTTCCAGCTCCGGATCGTTTGCAATAAACCGGTTCAAAATTTCCTCTTCGGAAAGGACGCCGCGGTCATATTCTTTCCAGATGTCACTTTTGACCGTCGCCTTTGCCAGACGCTCCACCATTTCTTCCGAATATCCCTTGCTTTTATAAAAATCGTACCAGGTAAAACCGGATAATACGTTTCCGATATCGCTGATAATTGTTCTGATCATATCCGATCGCCTCCCGCATTTTCTTCTGCTGTTTCTGACAGCATCCGCAAAAGCTCCTGCGCCGCCAGACTGCTGCTGCCCTTTTCCTCCGTCACGACGAAAAACTCCCGCTGCGGCAGCTGCTCTTCCAATTTTAACTCTATCAGCTCTCTGCTGTCCAGCTCCTTTTTGGCAAAATCGCGCACAACGCTTCCGACACCGAGGTTTCTCAAGGCAAACTGCACGATTATATCGCTCGTTGCAAGCTCGAACTCCGGGTGGACGAACACCTTTCTCTGCTCCAAAAAACGCTGGACATAACGTCTTGTGCTTGTATCCTGATCCAGCATGATAAGCGGCACTTTTTCCAGGACGGAAAGCGGTTGTTTCTGACGGGTATATTCCAGAAAGTTTCGTCCCGCCACAAAAATATCTTCAATTTTGCGCACAGGCATCAAGTGGACGCCCTCCCGCTTTTCCAGAGGACCGGATACGACTCCAAAATCGATCTTTTTCTCTTTTAAAAGTCCCATCGTCGCAGGTGTCGGACCATTCGTAATCTGAAACCGCACCCCCGGATATTTTTCATGGAACCGTTCCAGATACGGTAACAGAAAAAAACGCAGCGTCATATCGGACGCCCCGATCGTAATTTCACCGCATTCCAGGTTCTGCATCTGCAACAGCCGCTTTTCCCCGGCAAGAAATGCGCTATACCCTTTTTCCACATATTCGTACAGGATTTTTCCTTCCGCCGTCAGGCTGATTCCACGCGCACTGCGCACAAACAGGCTGCTGCCGAGGGCCTTTTCCAGCTGCCGGATGCTCTGGCTGACCGCCGGCTGAGACAAGGAAAGCGCTGCCGCCGCCTTTGTCACTGAGCTGCAGCGTGCCACATAATAAAAAACACGATAATATTCCAGATTTGCTGTCATCAAAAAAATCCCCTATCACAGAGTCGATGGCTGCCGCCCGAAAATGAGACAATGAGCCATGACTCTATTATAAGGGATTTTAGAATTTCTGTCACCCGGGAAGTTCACTTGTCGCTTTCGCGCTTGCAGGCAAGACTGCCTGTGGAAAATTATCCAGGGTTCTTGGAAACTGTCTTATGCCAGCGGGCTGTTTCTGTAGATGATGTCATCTCTGCCAGGGCCGTTGGATACCATTGTAATCGGATAGCCGATCTGGTTTTCGATGAACTCAATGTACTTGCGGCAGTTTTCCGGCAGCTCTTCATAGGTCCGGATGCCACGGATATCGCATTTCCAGCCGGGCAGAACCTCGTATACAGGCTTCGCTTTTTCCAGCTTACAGGTAACCGGGAACTCCTTTGTCACCTGACCGTCGATTTCATAGCCGACACAAACCGGGATTTCATCCAGATAACCCAGAACGTCCAGAACGGTCAGTGCAACGTCGGTCGCGCCCTGCAGTCTGCATCCGTAGTGGGAAGCAACGCAGTCGTACCAGCCCATTCTTCTCGGACGACCGGTTGTCGCGCCGAATTCGCCGCCGTCGCCGCCTCTTCTTCTCAGCTCATCCGCTTCGTCACCGAAGATTTCAGAAACAAATGCGCCTGCACCGACTGCGGAGGAATATGCCTTGGTAACAGCGACAATCTTTTTGATTTCATAAGGCGGAATGCCTGCGCCGATTGCGCCGTATGCTGCCAGTGTGGAAGAAGACGTTACCATCGGGTAAATGCCGTGGTCAGGGTCTTTCATCGTACCCAGCTGACCTTCCAGCAGGATGTTTTTGCCTTCTTTGACCGCCTGATATAAGAACTCGGACACGTTGCCCACATAAGGAGCTACCATGTCGCGGTATTCATGCAGGGTATTTAACAGCTCTTTGGGATCGAGCGGTTCCTGATGATACAAATTTACGAACAGGACATTTTTGAGTGCGCAGACCTTCTGCACCTTTTCTTCCAGCACCGCGTCGTCAAACAGCTCGCTGACCTGGAAACCGATCTTTGCAAACTTGTCGGAATAAAACGGCGCAATGCCGGACTTGGTGGAGCCATAGGACTTGCCTGCCAGACGTGCTTCTTCATAGGTATCCTGTAAAATATGATAGGGCATTACCACCTGTGCTCTGTCGGAAATCATCAGATGCGGTGCCGGTACGCCCCGCTCTACCAGCTGGTTGACCTCGTTAAATACTTTTGGAATATCCAGTGCAACACCGTTGCCGATGATGTTGGTAATATGGCTGTAGAACACGCCAGACGGCAGTGTGTGAAGCGCAAATTTGCCGTAATCGTTGACAATCGTATGTCCGGCATTTGCACCGCCCTGAAAACGGATGACAATATCCGCTTCTTTCGCAAGCATATCTGTAATCTTGCCTTTTCCTTCATCGCCCCAGTTTGCACCTACTACTGCTTTAACCATTTTTCCTCTCATTCTGCCGCAAAAAGCGGCATCCCTTTATGTGCGCTGTTCCATCAGCGCATATGTCATCTTACTGATTCAGTATAGCAGATTTTTTATATAAGTAAAATCAATAAATTTTATATTTCTCATAAGTATAGCTTATACGTTGATTTCCGCCTTCATACCAAGGTCCGCTTCATTTTCTTTTAACACCGGACGGATCACGTCGTTCAAGAAGCGCTCTACCTGATGTGCGCTGCAGCCGACATATTTGGAGGGCTCAAGGGAAGCTTCCAGGGCAGCCTCGTCGAGATGGAACATTTCGTCCTGTGCGATCAGCGCCATCAGCTGGTTGTCTGCACCCTCTTCCTTTACTCTGCGTCCTGCTTCCATGGAAAGCTCGCGGATTCTCTCATGCAGCTCCTGTCTGTCACCGCCTGCCTTTACTGCGTCCATCATGATATTTTCGGTCGCCATAAACGGCAGCTCGCTGCGCAGGCGCTTCTCAATTACTTTCGGATATACAACCAGGCCGTCTACGACGTTCATGCAAAGATCCAGAATGCCGTCAATCGCAAGGAAGCCTTCCGCAATGGAAATTCTCTTGTTCGCCGAATCGTCCAGCGTGCGCTCAAACCACTGGGAAGCAGATGTGATCGCAGGATTTAACGCGTCCACCATCACATATCTGGACAGAGATGCAATTCTTTCGCTGCGCATCGGGTTTCTCTTATATGCCATCGCGGAGGAGCCGATCTGATTTTTCTCGAAGGGTTCTTCCACTTCTTTCAGATGCTGCAACAGACGGATATCGTTGGACATCTTGTGTGCACTGGCTGCAATGCCGGCCAACACATTCATCACTCTGGTATCAACTTTACGGGAATAGGTCTGTCCGGATACCGGATAGCAACCGGGGAAGCCTAATTTTTCAGCGATCATGGGATCGAGGCGGTCTACCTTTTCCTGATCTCCCGCAAACAATTCCAGGAAAGATGCCTGTGTACCGGTCGTACCCTTGGAACCAAGCAGACGCAGGGAATCCTTTACATAGTCCAGATCGCACAGATCCATGTAAAACTCCTGCAGCCACAGAGAGGCGCGTTTACCGACTGTCGTAGGCTGCGCGGGCTGGAAATGGGTAAATGCCAGTGTCGGCAGGTCCTTCTGCTTGTCTGCAAAATCTGCCAGCTCACGGATGACATTTAACAGCTTTTTGCGAACCAGCTCGAGGGCCTTTGCCATAATAATAATATCGGTATTATCCCCTACATAGCAGGAGGTTGCTCCCAGATGGATAATGCCCTTCGCCTTCGGACACTGTACACCGTAGGCATACACATGACTCATAACGTCATGGCGCACTTCCTTCTCGCGCGCTTTTGCCACGTCGTAGTTGATATCAGTCGCATGGCTTTTCAGCTCATCGATCTGCTCCTGTGTGATCGGAAGTCCGAGTTCCTTTTCTGTCTCTGCCAACGCAATCCAGAGTCTTCTCCAGGTCTGGAACTTCATATCCTGAGAAAAAATGAACTGCATTTCGCGGCTTGCATACCGTTCCGATAACGGGCTTGTATATCTGTCTGTGCTCATCAAAAACAACCATCCTCTCCTGTGTATTGGGTTATTGAAAACAATTTCGACACCGAAAGTATACCGTAAAACAACAGGCGGCGCAACTGTTTTATGCATACTGCAGCTTTTCGCACCGACACGCGTGGTGATGCTTTTTTGATCCACACATATGCGGCACTGCAGGGGGCAGTTCTGTCACCTTGTTCCTGCGCGTATACTTTCAGTAAGGATTCCCGGGACGTTTTTTGCCATGTATAAAAATCATCTGTTGAAGGGCGCTCTTTTGCTGACTGCCGCCGGAGTTTTCAGCCGCATCATCGGCTTTTTTTACCGGATTTTCCTCTCCCGCACCTTCGGTGCGGAGCAAATGGGCATCTATGAGCTGATCAGTCCGGTGCTCGCTCTTTCCTTTGCGCTGTGTACCTCTGCCATCCAGAGTTCGATCTCCAAATTTACCGCCGCAGAACCGGAAGCAGCAATCTACGCCAAACGCAGGATATTGCTTACCGGTCTGTCCGTCTCGTTCGTCTTTTCGTGCCTCTGCACGCTCTTTGTCTGGCGGGAGGCTGATTTTATTTCCGACTTTTTATTAAAAGAAAGGCGCTGCGCGCCGCTTTTAAAAATCGCCGCGCTCTCCTTTCCCGCCGCCTGTATCCATTCGTGTATCAACGGCTATTATTATGGCATCCGAAAATCCTTCCTTCCGGCGTTCTGTCAGGTTTTTGAGCAGTGCTTCCGCGTCGGCAGTGTCCTGCTTTTTTGGCAGTATGCGGCGGCCCGCGGACTCTCCTGCACGATTCAGCTCGCTGCAGTCGGACTTGTCATCGGGGAATGCGCTTCCATGGCGGTTTCCGTTTTTGCCGCAAGAATCCATTTTTCCAAAAAACTCCCCGAAAGCCTTCCGCTAAAGCTTTCTCGGCCGGAGCTATTTTCCAGACTGTTTTCCTTTGCTGCACCCCTGTGCGCCACGCGGGTCTGCCTGCATCTGCTCGGAACAATCGAATCCTCCCGCATCCCGGTCAGCCTGCAGCTGTTTGGCTATTCCTCCCATCAGGCGCTTTCTGCTTATGGCGTATACACCGGCATGGCGATGACCTGCATCCTGTTTCCCGGCGCGCTGACCAATTCGATTGCTGTCCTGCTCATGCCGACCATCTCCTGCGCGGACGCTTCGAATAACCAAAGCGCCATCTACAGTGCCATTTTCCAGTGCAGCTGCTTCTGTCTTTTCATCGGCGTCGGCTGTACTGCCGCCTTTTCTCTGTGCGGAAACTTCATCGGCTCTGCGCTGTTTGGAAGCTTGCTTGCCGGCCAGCTGATTCGGATGTTTTGTTTTCTCTGCCCGTTTCTGTACCTGAATACGACGCTTCTTTCGATTTTAAACGGGCTTGGAAAAACAGGCTGTACTTTTCTGTTCCAAATCCTGTCCCTCGCCGTGCGTCTGTTCTTCGTTTTTTTCATCCTGCCGCTCTCCGGCATTCCCGGACTGTTCCAGGGCATGCTCTTCGGGCAGATGCTCCTGACGATACTCTGCGCAGCAGCGCTGTTTTTTGTTTTGTCGCGGCGGCATGCGTGAATTGACTGTTTTTGCGCGTCAGTAACCAGTTTCCCGCGCCATTTGCACAGTTTCCCGCGCCATTCGCAATACAATAGAATGCACGCTCCGCGAACATTCTATTGTCATGAACCGCATCTTCGATGCTCTCCGCTGCTTTGCAGCTATTTTTGCTCATAAAGCGGCGCTCCCTCTGTAGCTTTCCGTAAGCAGATTTTCATGCGAGCATGAAATCTGCCCGCGGAAAGCTACATGGAAACTGGTACGAAATCATAAAATTGGCTTGCGCCTGCGTTTTTCCTATACTATAATGAAAAACGCTTCCGTTCTGCATAAATATGCAGCCGGAAAGAGAATGGTGCTTCATCGGCACCGCCTGCGAAGGAGAAAAGTCATGAGTTTCGATTATATCAGAAAACTTCCTACTCCCGATGAAATCCGGGAGCAGTATCCGGTTCCGGATTCTCTGGTTCCAATCAAGCAGAAGCGTGACGCTGAGATCCGCGACGTCCTCACCGGTAAAAGCGACAAGCTGTTAGTCATCATCGGTCCCTGCTCTGCAGATAACGAGGATGCGGTCTGCGATTATATCCACCGTCTTGCAAAAGTCAACGACAAGGTATCCGACCGCCTGATCCTGATTCCGAGAATTTACACCAATAAGCCCCGTACCACCGGTGACGGCTACAAGGGTATTGTTCATCAGCCCGACCCCGAAAAAAAAGAAGATTTCCTACACGGTCTGATCGCGATGCGCCATATGCACATCCGCGCGCTGTCCGAAACCGGTCTCAGCGCTGCCGATGAAATGCTCTATCCTGAAAACTGGGGCTATGTATCCGATATTCTGTCCTATGTGGCAATCGGCGCCCGCAGCGTAGAGGATCAGCAGCACCGTCTGACGGTTAGCGGCTTTGATCTTCCGTCTGGCATGAAGAACCCCACCAGCGGTGACTTCTCCGTTATGCTGAACTCCGTTTATGCCGCACAGCATCCGCACAGATTCATCTATCGCGGCTATGAAGTGCAGACAAACGGCAACGACCTCGCCCACACCGTTCTGCGCGGCGCGACGAGCAAGCACGGACGCAACATTCCCAACTATCATTACGAGGATCTGCAGATCCTGCTCGGTCTTTATAACGAGCGTGATTTAAAAAACCCCGCCTGCATTATCGATTCCAACCATTCCAACTCCAATAAGCAGTTTGACCAGCAGGTTCGAATCGTCAAAGAGGTGATGCACAGCCGTCATTTAAGCCCCGACATCCACAACTTCGTCAAGGGCGTTATGATCGAGAGCTATATTGAAGAAGGCAACCAGAAGGTTGGCGGCGGCGTTTATGGAAAGTCCATCACGGATGCCTGCCTCGGCTGGGAAGCTTCCGAGCGCCTCATCTACGATCTGGCGGAGCTGAATTACTAAATATCACCTGTCTCCAAAACAGCGGCTTGCAGGCTCACCAGATATTCTGTCCGCAGAAGCAAAAATATACGGTCGTCTAAAAAGGCTCACCCTAACGGATGAGCCTTTTTTCTTCCCGGATTTGTTCCTGATTCACATTGATATAGATCTGCGTCGTGGAGATGTCGGCATGTCCGAGCATTTCCTGCACGCTCTGCAGGTTTGTGCCGTTTGCAACCAGATGTGCCGCAAAGCAGTGACGCAGAGTATGCGGCGTGACCTCTTCCGTGATTCCCGCGCGCTGCGCATAGCCTTTTAGCAGCTTCCAGAAGCCCTGACGGCTCATCGGCTTTCCTGCGCAGTTGACAAACAGTGCCTGCTGCGTTTCCTCCGCTACCAGAGCCTGTCTGCCATGCTGCAGATACGCTTCCAGCGCTGCTTTCGCTTTATTTCCAAACAAAACCGTACGCTGGCGGTTTTGTTCCGTACAGAACAAAAAGGACAGTTTTAAATTTACATCCGAAAGCTTCAGACCGATCAGCTCCGATACCCGGATACCGGTTGCATACAAAAGCTCCAGCATCGCTTTGTCCCGAAGCTCCTTCGGACTCGTTCCCTGCACCGCATCCATCAATCGTTCCACCTCTTCCGGACTCAGCACGCCGGGCAGCTTCTTTTCCACCCGAGGGGCTTTGAGCGTCTCCGACACATCCATCATCAGCACGCCCTCCCGCACCAGATAATGGCAAAACGCCCGAATCGATGCGATATTGCGGGAAATCGTCGCAGCTTTTCTCTGCTTTTCTTCCAGAAAACGGATATAACCATATAATGCCGTCGCAGTCAGATCCTCTACCCTGGTCATCTGATACCGGGCACGCAGAAAACCCGCCAGCTGATACAGATCTCGCCGATAGGAAAGCTCCGTATTCTGGGAGATTCCTTTTACCTTATGACAATATTCAATAAATGACTCAATCTGTGCTTCCATCCCTCTGCGTTCCCTTCTTTTGACCGTATCGGTCGTGTGGAATCATTATATACAATGAAATTCAGAAAAGCAATGTTGAAACTTCCGCATTTTCAGGCGATTTTTCGGCATGTTTTCAGGTAACACCAGATAGTGGTACGGGAAATACCAGTTCCACCATATCTTGATTTGGCATTCCGCATCTTCCTATCCCCAAAACAGACGCATCACGGCTTTTAAAATAAATGGATTGACATACCCTTCTACCGCACAGCCGATTCCAATCACCGCCAGGGAAATCCACACGCCCGACGCAGCTTTTTTGTGCAGGCACCATTCCAGCAGCATACAGTAGCCCGGAACCAGCACCGCCTGTTGTGGAACCAGCGCCGCCAGGAAAAAGAAGCTCCCCCGGATTCCATAGCGCAGCGACAGCGCCGTCAGGATCATCCCTGCCGCCAGTCCGCTCCCCGCTGCAAGCACAATCAGACAGATCATCCCTGCCCCTGAAAGTGCAAGCAGCACGAGCAGCAGCGCCGTTCCAAGCCTTTTTTGCAGGCAGTATAAAAACAATCCCGTCCGGTTCATGTTCCATTCTGAAATTCCCGACAGCGTATCCGTATCCAGAAAGCCCGGATTTTGCACAAACAGCCCCGGAAAAAAGCACACGCAGGCGATTCCCGCCAGAAATCCCGCCAGAAGAAGCACCGCCCCCAATCTCTTTTCCTGCTGCCCGAACCGTTTCCAAAAAGACATCGCATTCCCCGTTTTTATATTTTTAACAGCGCCGGCATAAGCCGACAGATAACAACAGCGTCACGGCATGAACTGCTGCACCTACCGTGACGCTGTCTGCGCATCCGCTCGTTGTAATCTATGCGGCTGCTGGGGGAATTTTGCATTTTTTTCAATTGGTACTGTGAAAGGTATCACACACCCCTTGGCGCTTCTATGCAGTACCGTGCTGCGCTATTTTTCGTATTTCGCCTTATAGCTCATGATCGCCGCGATTGTCTTGCCGTCCTCGATTTTTCCGGAATAGATCATTTCACACAGCTCATCGACCGAATACGCATAGACATCGATAAATTCATCCTCGTCCAAATGCTGATGGGTCGGCTTTAAATCCTGCGCAACATAGATTTCGATCTTTTCATTGCAGAACGCAACGGTCGTCCGCAGACTTAAAAGATGCGTCAGATTTTCAGAATGATATCCCGTCTCCTCTTCCAGCTCACGCGCGGCAGCCAGCATCGGCGGCTCCTCTGCGCCGTTTAATCCGCCCGCCGGGATTTCCAGCGTATAGCGGTCGAGAGCATTGCGCCACTGACGCACCATCAGAAGCTTTCCATCCTCCCGCACCGGAACGACCGCAGCCGCACCCTTATGCCCGATAAAATCCCATTCTGCGATGTTCCCGTTCGGAACCTGAATGGTGTCCCTGTAATAATCGATGATCGTTCCGTGATAGACCAGCTTTCGATCCAGCCGTTTAAATTCCTCTGCCATGTTGACTTCTCCTCTGCATAGAAATAAGCATCCCACCCGTCCAAGGTACAAGATGCTCATTTCTTAAAATACTTTCTACCGGGGCAAATCAGCCTTTACATCTGATTTCCTGATGCTTTGATTATACGCCGTGATATTTTAGAAATCAACCTTCATAGCTTCCCGATCGTATTGTCCCAGATCGCGTCGAATACCTTATCATAGGTGGTATTTCCAGCGCCGCCCTTGGGTGCCAGCTTGCGTTTTTCCGTGCTCTCTCCGTAACAGATAAAGTTTTCCAGCAGCCGTTTTCCCAGCATCGCTGTGATATCCCCATTCTTTGGAGCAAATGCGTAATAATAGTTGGATTTCTTTTTTCGTCCCCACAGGATTTTTCCTTCGTGCTGCCCGTTTTTCAACAGCTCCTCCACCCTGTCATACTGACCAGCCGACGTCTCGCAGTCTCTGTCGCACGGGGCAAGCTCCGGGGTAGAAAACTGTACATAGTACGAATACTCGCTCTTACCTTCGTCATCGTCGGAACGGTCAAATTCTTCCTCATATACCGCGTCAAAATGGATATCTGCGATAAAAAGATCCCCGTTTATGATCATTTCCTTTACGGTGTACAAAGGATTCCCGAACAGCTGTTTTTTCTGCTCCCCGAGGGCGTCTGCCACTTCCATCGGCACCTTCTGCCAGTTCAGGGAAGAAAGTGAAACCACCTCTTTTGCTTCCCGCCCACAGGCTGTGCATTTTCCATCCGACAGCTCCTTTCCACAAAACACGCAATACCCTTTTTTGTTGTCCTTGTTTGAAAAAATTCCCATGATAGCTCCTCCTTTTTATTTTTTACTGTTTATTCTTTTAGCATGCAATCTGCTTCATCAGGCAATCTGACCTGCCGTTTCCAAACTCTGTCCAGGACTGATCGCTTCCCCATTCGTCCCAGCTGTCATCCTCCCAATAGTCGTCATCCTCAAAGAACAGCCAGTCGATCCAATCCCAGTCGTCTTCATAGTCGTCCCAGCCTTCCCAGTCGTCCTCATACCAGGATTCATAATCATAGTAATCGTTATAGCCCTCGGCATAGACGAATTTTTCCAGCCAGCCGACATAGTCGGCGTCCATCCCCACGCCGGTAAAAACCGGATAGAGATATCCATAAAACTCAGAATCCCCATAAGGCAGCGTGACGGACAGTCCTGTCATTCCAACCTCGTCGTCCGTACAATTAAAATAACAGATGGAAAGGTTTACCGCAGCTGCCAGTGCCTCTGCCTCTTTGGATTCGATATTCTGCGCCACTGCCATGATATCCGTTATATAATAGTCTGACATGGAATAATCTCCATCCTCGTCAAACAGAAAATCAAACAGCCCTTTTTCCCGCAAAACAGGATGAGCGCGCCTGCCGCCCCGGACGTGCATACTGTAATTTTCCCCCAGCAGCGCAGGCTCGTTTGCATAGGCAAAATCAGCCCACGCGGTATAGAGCACCTTCATGTAGGATTCGTCGATCAGCGCCAGCGTGGAAGCCCCCTCGCCGTTTTCTTCATTATCTGCGATCATGTCATCCACGAGGATTTTCCCAAGCTCCTCAGAGGAAATGCTGGTGTTCTCCGACAGGGCGTTCAGCCATCCCGTGTACGACCAGCCGTAGCCGGATTCAAAATCCTCCGACAGAATCATGTAATCGCAATAATTGTACATGGCACAGCAAAGCTCTAACGAAGACATAATGCAGCTGTCCATGCCGATGATATCAAAGTAAATCCCGCTCTGGCGGATTGCCGTCTGGATCTCATCGATCGTAAGCACCGAATCCTCCGACTGGTGTTCGTCATATCCAAAGCCGTATACCGGTCCTGCACCGTGGTCCCAGAAAATCAGGATATAACGGTTTGCCGGATAATTTTCTGCGCCCCAGGAAATAAAATCAGCAAGCGTATCCGGCGATGTACAATCCAGCTGTCCGAGGCTGTCATCCACAAGCACCAGGTTCCCGGCTTCCGCCTTATAACGCTGCGTGTGATCGGAGGCAATTCCAAGCCTTTTTGACCAGCTTTTTGTGCCGATCGTCTCCACGAGGACATTGACCTGGCTGCTGATGTTCGCCGCAAGCATCTCACAAAGATCCTCCGTCGCCTCTCCGTCCTCCGATTCCAGATCCGAACCGTTCATATAGACAAACACGGTCGCTTGGTCCTTTCCATCGCCTTTTATCTCTGTCTGTTTCTCCTTTACCATATCTTCCGGAAAGGGATTTTCCGCTGCACCCGCCACATGCTCTGCACCCGCCAGCGTTTCTGCACCTGACGCAGTCTCAGTGCCTGTCTGTGTCCCTATACCTGACGCCGTCTCTACGCTCGTCTGTTCCTGATCTGCAGGCTTTTCTTCTTCATCCGGCAAAAACAGAGCAATGATAAACAGCACGCCGCAAATAATCAATAGATTTCGGAGAAGCTTTCCCAGTTTTTTCATAACACATCATCCTTTTTGATCCTATGAGGTCGGGCAAAAGCTCCGACTTTGATGCCTGGCATTATCCTATATCAATATAATAAAAAAAACGCGAAGCCTTGTAAATAATATATTTACATAGGTTTCGCGCCTTTTAGCGTTACTTATTTCGCGTAGTCCGTTACGCGGCTCTCTCTGATCACATTGACCTTGATCTGTCCCGGATATTCCAGCTCTGCTTCGATCTGCTTGGAAATATCCCGTGCCAGGAGTACCATATCCGCATCGGAAATCTGCTCAGGAACTACCATAACCCGAACCTCTCTGCCCGCCTGAATGGCAAAGGATTTATCTACACCTTTGAAATTGTTGGAAATGTCTTCTAATTGTTTCAGTCTGCTGGTATAGGTTTCCAGCGTCTCTCTTCTTGCACCCGGACGAGCTGCAGAAATTGTATCAGCAGCCTGTACGATACAGGCAATCAGAGAGGTCGGCTCTACATCGCCGTGGTGGGATTCCACCGCATTGATGACTGTCGCGGACTCTTTGTATTTCCGACAGAGCTCAGCGCCCAGCTGAATATGAGAGCCTTCCATTTCGTGATCCACTGCCTTACCGATATCATGCAGCAGACCTGCACGTTTTGCAAGACGGACATCCAGTCCCAGCTCTGCAGCAAGCAGACCGGACAGATGTGCTACCTCGATCGAATGCTTCAATGCGTTCTGACCGTAGCTCGTCCTGAATTTCATCTTACCTAACAGTCTGACAAGTTCCGGATGAATACCGTGTACGCCGACTTCCAGTACAGCGGCCTCGCCCTCTTCCTTAATCATTGTCTCTACTTCACGCTGTGCCTTTTCTACCATCTCTTCGATTCTGGCAGGATGGATACGTCCATCTACAATCAGCTTCTCCAGTGCAATCCGCGCAACCTCTCTGCGGATCGGATCGAAGCCGGAAAGCACAACTGCTTCCGGTGTGTCATCGATAATCAGATCAACGCCGGTCAGGGTTTCAAGGGTACGGATATTACGTCCTTCCCGTCCGATGATACGCCCTTTCATTTCATCGCTGGGAAGCTGTACGACAGAAATCGTCGCTTCGGATACATGATCTGCAGCACATTTCTGAATCGCATTGACCACATATTCCTTCGCTTTCTTGTCAGCTTCCTCTTTGGCCCGATGTTCCATTTCCTTGATCATCTTGGCCGATTCATGCTTCACATCATCTTCAACAATTTTCAGCAAATATTCCTTTGCCTGGTCGGAGGTCAAACCAGAGATTCTTTCCAGTTCCTGGACACGCTGCTCGTTCAATCGGGAAATCTCTTCCTTCTGCTTCCGCATCTCCTCTTCCCGCTTCGCCAGATAAGCTTCTTTCTTCTCGATCGCATCGGTCTTCTTGTCGATGTTCTCTTCCTTCTGCTGCACGCGGCGTTCGTACCGGGTAACCTCGGCTCTGCGTTTCTTGATCTCGCGATCCAATTCGTTCTTGGTACGAATGGATTCCTCCTTCACCTCCAGCAGTCCTTCCCGTTTCTTCGCTTCTGCAGTCTTTAACGCTTCATCAATGATTTCTCTGGCTTTGTCATCCGCATTGCCGATCTTCTGCTCAATTCCCTTTTTACATTGCGCAGAGGCGATCAGTGCGGTAACCGGAACAGCAATCAGCAGGGTAACAATTGCTGTTATAACGATTGGCACCATCATTCCAGGAGCACCTCCTTATTTAATTTTCATTGTGCAATATCAGTTATAGAATGTTTATTCCCATTCTTATAAACAATTTTACAACATCTCAATTTTATACAATTCCACTACAGATGTCAAGTAATTCCGTGCCATTCTGCACAAATCGGTGCCCCCTGTAGTTTATTCTTCCGCCAGCTCCATGGCTTTTCTGACGGTTTCTGCGCTGATGCCCTTGCGATACAGAAAAGCCGCCACCTTCCGTTTCTCTGCAAAGTCTGCCTGCGCAGGATCGTAACGCTTTTTC
>ERZ507072.897-NODE-897-length-17045-cov-24.906062_pt1 | contig 17045 bp, 15 predicted proteins | sample MGYA00512864_ERZ507072 | MGnify/ENA metagenome assembly ERZ507072 | reverse complement strand
GTCCTTTATTGGCAAGGTGGCAAATGACCTTTTCCGCAGCATGAATCTGGCACAGTCCGGCCTGAACCTTGACACGGACGATTTGAAACAAGCGGGCAATCTGGGGTTGTGGAAGGCCGTGCCGAAGTTCGATGCGGCGCACGGCATGAAGTTCCTGACCTATGCGGCTCCTGCTATCCGTAACGCCATGATGGATATGGTTCGAGATGCCTTTGCCGCTTTTGAGCAGCGGATGGTGACGGAGGATAAGGACGGTATCTGCTGCCAGCGCGTTTCGCTGGACGATGTTCTGCCGGGAGAGGAACAGCTGCGGCGCATCGAAGCCATAGCCGACCCCTATGCCATGCAGCCGCAGAGCATTATGGAAGAACAGGAATCGCGCCGGGAACTGTACGATGGACTGAAACGACTGACCCAGCGAGAACAGACCTATCTGCTGTATCGTTATGGCTTTACTGATGGCGAGGAACATCCGCTGATCGGCACGGCGATATACTTTCACCTGACAAAGAGCCGCGCCCAAAAGACCGAGGAACAGGCCATGGATAACCTGTGGCTGGAACTGCCGTGGTGGTTTGATTAAAAATTGGAGAATAGAACCGGTTGATTCGAGACCATCCCAATAATTGTGTAAACCTCCGGAGAGGAGTAAAATAGAAGCATCAGGATGGAGGAAAAAGATGTGTCCCGAAAGAATCGAAGCCAGGAAGAAAAAGCCCGTAGAGCAAAGATCCGTGAACTGCTGCAGATGGCGAACATCGACAGCATGGACGACATCCAGGACTTGTTCAAAGAAACCATTGCCGAATTTATGGAGAATGGTTTGGAGGCCGAACTGGATGAGGATCTTGGATACAGCAAATACGACTATAAGAACAAAGCTACGGACAACAGCCGGAACGGCCACAGCAGCAAAAATCTGCGAACCAGTTTTGGCGATGTCGAGGTTTCTGTTGCCCGTGACCGGAAAGGTGAATTTGAACCGCAACTTCTGAAAAAGAACCAGACCAGCATCCGTCAGGATATCGAAGAAAAGATCCTGTCCGTGTACGCGAAAGGCATGACGACCGGCGACATCGAAGCGCATATTCAGGATATTTATGGGCTGTCTGTGTCTGACACTACGGTAAGCCGGATCACGGATAAGATCCTGCCTGTGGCGAAAGAATGGCAGCAGCGGCCTGTGGAATCGATCTATGCCGTAGTTTTTCTGGATGCGATCCACTACCATGTCCGCAGCGAAGGGCAGATCGTAAAGAAAGCAGTGTACATTGCCATCGGCCTTGATCTGGACGGCCGCAAAGATGTTCTGGGCATGTGGGTCGGCGAGAATGAGAGCGCAAAGTTCTGGGCGACCGTACTGAATGGTCTGAGGAATCGGGGCGTAGAGGATATTTTTATCGCATGTACAGACAATTTGACTGGTTTCGATACAGCTATCCATGCAGTGTTCCCGGAAACGGAGATTCAGAACTGCATGATTCACCAGCTGTGGAATTCCAGCAAATACGTTTCTTACAAAGACCTGAAGGCTCTCATGTCCGATCTGAAAGCCGTGTATGCAGCAGTGGACGAACAGGCTGCTCTGGACGCTTTGGAGACTTTTGCGCAGAATTGGGACAATAAATATCCCAAGATCGCAAAGTCGTGACTGGAAAACTGGACGAACCTCAGCACCTACTTCAAATATCCTCAGGAGGTCCGCCGTCTGATCTATACCACGAACACGATCAATGGCTTTAACCGGCAGCTGCGGAAGGTTACAAAATCCAAGAGCATTTTCCCGACAGACGACAGTCTGCTGAAAATGCTGTATCTGGCGATGATGGATATTACGAAAAAGTGGACGGGTCGGCGGCAGGACTGGAGCCGCATCCATGCGCAGTTGTCCATCTATTTCGCTGAGCGTATGCCGGATTAACACCTGCTGCGGAGGAATGTCAAGGGTATATGAACGGCTTCGCCGCCCTTGACAATCCCCCTTGCCGGCGTTATGTTGTTGTTAAGGCGACAGCCGGATTCGCCGTCTGCCGCCCCATATTAAAATTGCTCTTGTTTTATAGCTGTCTGGACTTTACACATAATTTGGGAGAGACCCGCACGTTTTCACAGGTACGGTGCGCGGTGACATACACTTTCTCCTTCGCATCGTCCAAGCCGCTATCGTAGCGGTTTGCGATGATAGCCTGACCCTGCTTTTTAAACTCATCAAGGTCATTCACGACTTTGCTGCCAAAGAACGAATTACTCATGATCCGGCAACCAACCTTCCTGCATTGCCAATGCGTGAATCCAGATTCTCCCCGGTCTGCCAATCAAGTATGTTTCACCATTTCGTTGTATGCAATCTGCATTAATTTCATCTTTTGATAATTGAAAAAATTGAGCAGCCTCCAATCTAATTTTACAATGACGACCACGCCCTAAATTGAACATACCTGACGTTTCATACTCTGTTAAGATATTTTGGGCATCCGCAATAACAAGCCTATAGTCAGTTTCAGGTAAATACAATAACCAGATTCCATGTATAGGAACTTCCTCACCGTCTGGTGTCTTAGTTGAAATCAAATCATTGCATCCAATTGATATCTGATAGCATCCCGTATTAAAATCCCTATACATTGTAACCGCAAGCCGCTGCCGCATTTCACGCATATCTATATCCAGCGATTGCCCCTTTGCGGTATTGTACCGTTTCAGCAAGAAAGTTAGATTTGTGATCCTACTGTCGAGATGGTGATTATTCATGTGTTCTACAATGAAGCCCTGCTCTTTCATTTCGTTATACTTGTCTTCACCGTACCATTTTTTTGCCATATACGAATGCAATGTTCCCAATTTACTGCTTATAGGATACTCATTGTTATCCAATCTCCATGTTGCATTGCAAACCTCGTCAGCATAATCTTCACGGTAAGTAGCCATAGCCAGCCCTTGCCATCCATCCCGATTAATATAGATTACATCGTTTTCAACAGTAAATGTATTGGGGGATTTTCGAGGCATAATATCACCGCCCTTTATAATTTCCTTCACACAGCCTTTTCCATTTTGAACGGACAGACCTTCAAGCACATATAGCAGCGGACGCACTTGGTCTCATCTATAACTGGATACTCAAAGCCCTCCTCGTCTTCCACCATTGATATGGCAGCCTTTGGACAGATGGCATAGCAGGCCGTGCAGCCACAGCATTCTTCTTTGCGGTTGTATAGTATTGGTATTGGTTTCATTGTCTCGCTCCCTATCCATCACACATCACTATTGCCAATCGGCACATTATAATGAGCCATAGCAATACACTCGTGTCCCTTTATTACATACGCCTCCACATAATGCGGGCCGACGAATTTTGATGTCTCAGTTTTGGATTTTCCCCACTGCTTTTCAATCTGGCCCCTTATATCATTCCGACGTTCCGCTTCTGCGCCGACATTTCTAACCTTCCACCATATTGCATCATAACTTGGCGCATCTGTGCGAAGTTCAAAATACAACTTTGGTCCTCTAGGAATATATCTTCTCAGCCACGTGAATCGAGAGAAGAAAGAATCAATTGGCTGCTTACGGAAGCCCTTGCTTTCAATTTCGCATGTTATCTGCGCCCAATAGTGATCGTTAATAATGACTCCCTGATCTTCAATAAACTGCTCTGTATCTCGGAAACTCTGTCTGGAATCAAGATTATATGCCTTACTAACTGCAGCCATCTCACACACAGCAGACTCAGTGCTCCAATAGCTATGATTAAAGAATCCATACCATGCATCAAGTGCTTCCTTACGAGTACATCCATCTTCAAAAAGCACACTGAGCTTATCAAGCTGCATTCCTAGACGAGAACACCAGTTTTTCACCTTATCATAGTGATTTTGCGCAGTCAGAAGAGAAATACTCGGATCAGTCGGATTACAGACTTCATTGCTTTTCTCCAGTCTGTCATGCACCGCCACCATGGTATTGTAAAAGATCTCATCAATCCGCCCAGCTTCATTAAAGCACTCATCAATCACAACAGACTGAATTAAACCACCAGGCAGATTAACCCATGTGTCTCTGGACTTACAGAACATTTTGGATAGTCGAATTACTTTGCGCAAATCAGTTCCTTTGTCCTTAATCTCTTTTAGAAACCAGTCAGTTATTGCAGCGGGATCACGATAGCTCCATGTTGTACCTGCATGTTCGTATGTATAATTGGTTTCACCATCTTTTCGATATCTACGGTATACTGCAAAATCAACATGATATCCGTCCTGATAACGAATCCGAACGCAATTTGTTTTGACTTCCGCTTTATTTGTAAACTGACCGCTTTTATAATCAAGAGCAGCTTTTACTAAACGTCTCGCTTGTAAAGGCCCCATGTCACCAATGTTGGACTTGTCAAATATTATTGCAACATCTATATCATAGTCATGCTTGTCGTTTTGTATGACCGTGGACATAGCCATGCTGCCCTGAACACGATCTTCCGCCACCTTATAATCCGTTTTATATTCATCGTTATAGGTTTTAAGCCCCGACTTAAGCCTATCCACATTAATTCGTTTCTTATCTCGAAGCTCCTGTTGGTCACTCTGAGGGAGCACAACATCGTTCTTGTAAAATTTATCAAAGTCCTTAGATGCATCAAACATGTTAACACTTCCTCTTGCATAATTTAGCCATTCGCAAATTAACCCTAAACCACAGCCGCCTCATTCTGCATATCAATCATCTGCCCATAAGATTCGTTATCTCCAGATACTACAACTCCGAAGGGATATTTGGGAGTCATTGAGTTCATGTAATGTACGGAAACAATTTCCGGAAGCCTATTCCGATTTAATGCTATCTTTTTTCCCAACTCCATTGAAACACAACTTGGAATTGATGCCGCTAAGTAGACTCTCTTCAAACATGAATATTTCGTTTTCAATCCTTCTATTGTTTTCACAATCTCCTGGCAATAGACATCAAGCTGATTGACATTCACGATAATATTGTCCTTCGGATGATCCAAGCCAATATCAATCTTTTCCATACTACCAAACTGCTGCAAATCGGCATCAACTATTGCATTTGTAATTGAAACCGTAATGAGAACTTCATTTGCTTTAGCATTACTTTTGGTGTCCGATGGGTAGCGCACTTTTAGTGCGTCATATTTTTTTCTTTTCTGATTGGACAGCTCATAATATTTCGAATCTGCTCTACGATATTCAAAATATCTGCGCAGCTCACTTCCCGCCAGTTTTGTTCCGGCATAAATGGTATATGGAATCGGAGCCATACCAGTAAAACATGATTTTCTATCTCTGCTACGTTCTGTGAACTTTTCGCACGTTTTATCTATTTTATGAATAATTCTGTTATGTGCGTCCTCATCCATGGGCATTTTAAAGACATCGACGAAATCCAGAATAAGCTCTTTCACCTTAAAATCAGCAAGGTTCAGATCTTTTATAGCCTGAGCATCGCTGATATCGCGCTGTGCATACAATCCATACATGTTCAAAACAAAAATACGATCTTTAACATCACGTCTCAACCATAGTCCAAGACCAATAAGAACCACTCCGCAAATAATACTTAGCGCATCTGTTTCAGTTGATATGATTACACCAAAATGAGAAAGGATACCGGAAAGAACAAGTTCCTTTAATCCCGGAAATGAAGATACAACCAATGATAAACCCGCAGTAATAAGAGATGTCGAAGTATCCGTTGCGGGATCTTTTTTAAATACACGGCGGACAAGCAACACAACCGCAATAATCAGCACAATAAAAAGAACTGACGCTATAACTATAGCAATCACGGGAACTATCATACATCCGCCTCCAGTTTCTTATACCTTACTACTTATAATTAAAATCCAATTATCCTCAGTGCTCCTTCAGCACCTATCTTCTCCGCGATTTTCCTTGCCACCCACACGACCACATAGCTTCCGACTGCCGTCAGAACAAAACAACTCACAAAACCCAATATCCATACCTGCGATACCCATAGCTTTGATACTGCCTTCTGCACCACAAGCAGCACAGCCATGTGAATATAGAAAATTCCATACGAGTAATCGCCGATGGATACTGCTATCTTCCTCAGTATTCCGGCTTCAGCTTCACTGTCCTTGCCTTTCATCAGCACCAGCGCAATCGTACCAGCATACAGAAAGCTACAAAAAGCTACCGAATCTTATCTGGCTTGATACAAACCCAATGGCGCAACCAGCTCTCAGCAACACAAATGCCTCTATTATCGACAGTCCAAGCACTGCTGCAATCCACCAGTTCTTCGCTCTTCTACATACATTAACCCACTTTCCCGATCTACAGTCAAGCCCTAAAACATAAAATGAGAACCATGCAGGAAAAACCGTCTCGTAGAGCCTTGGCATCGAACCTGTGGCCAAATTATATATGTAGAGTATCACCAAGTATATGGGTGTCACCATATACAGCCATCTTCGGTTCTTCATCCTTACAAGCCAAGGTGTCAGTAGTGTGAGCTGCACTAGCACAACAATATAATAAAACGGTGTGGCCGCTTTGCCAGTACAATAGACGTAGATGATATGCTTAAGACTCACTTCTCCAGTAATCAGCCAATCTTTAACAATATACACACTGCCACACTGCTCCATACCAAATACGGTACTAACAGTCGCCCCCCGATTTAGAGCGTAGGCTCGTGTGCTCAGTTCAACTTTATCCGTATTGACAAAATATCCGGCCATGAAAATGAATAGAACTACCGGGAAGTTAATGAACTGCCGGAGGACAAGCCAAGCGTATAAACCCACATTTGAGATTTTGTCGTAGGCTTCTTGCCAGGTTCCTTAAGTACCTGAATTGGCGTTTCGTCTGCGTGGATCACGTCCTGCTTCAGCAGTTCGGTGCACAAAATGTCATACACAGATTTCAAATAGTTGTCTGCCGTGTAGATCACCCAGCTTGCCAGCGTGTTCCGAGACAGTGCAATTCCGTGTTCCTTAAAGTACCGTTCCTGCCTGTACAGCGGGAGGACATACAGATACTTTTTAGTTATCACATCAGCAATGAGAGTAACCGAGGCGTACCTCGCTTTGATTTCTGGGCCACTTAAATCCCTGATTCACCATTCGCTTGTAAAGGAGGATATATCCCGTGCCATCCCAATAGAGCGCTTTTATTCTATCGGCTTTGCGGCCGCAGAACAGAAACAGTGATTGTTCATCCATCTCCATACCGAATTTTAATTGGACGATTGCGGCCAGACCGTCAATTTGCTTGCGCATGTCCGTATAGCCACAGGCTATATGGAAATTTGTTATTTTGTTCCACTCGATCAGCATAGCAGTGAAACAGCCCTCAGAATTTCAGAGATGTCCTCTGCCCGTGATCCGGACGGGATTTCAAGCATGCTGCCCTTGAATTGGAGACGAAACACATTCTGAGGTGGCGTTGGCTCGGCGCCTTGCGGAGCAGGAAGTAACGCTCTTTGCGGCGCCTCGTCCGGCGCGCTGTTAATATCCACTTTAACAAGTGCTGCACCGTTACCGTCCGGCGAGGATACGCTGTCCAGCAGGGTTTGGCGCACCTGTTTTTGCCAGTAGTAAAATTGGCCTTCGCCAATACCACGTTCCTTGCACCATGCGTTGACTTTCATCCCGCGAGCTTTCTGCTCCTTGATGAGTTCGGTCCACTGCTGAAGCATGACCTGACGTTTTGCTTCCGATATTTTCATGGCCTGTCCTCCGATGCTGAGCCAATCTGCTTTATTGTAAAGTGACTCTGAAAACTTTCAAAACTCTGAAAACTTGAGCATTAGTTGACTTAAGTTTTGAGCTTTCACTTCAATTTAAAAGTTTACCACGGAGGAAGGGGTAAAGTCTAACCACGGTTTTATTGAGCGCTTACGTTTTTTCGCACCAACTTGGTTGAAAACCAAATTTAAAAGCAATATAATAGTCACATCAAATAAAGTAGGAGATAGAAAATTGACTTTTAATAAAGTGCAAGCAGCAGCTTTTGATTTAATTCAGTCTGATGCTAGATTTTTATATACTTTGACAGACATACGTCAAAAAGCTCGAAATATAAATAGCAATTACATAATGATGTGCCAACCATATATAGGAATTTTTGCAGATGGTGCAGAGCAATGGTGTAAAAAATTAAAATTAGAAGCTCCTGCTTTTAATCAGAGAGAAAAAACATACTATACTGCATTAAGACAAGGACATAAATTGTTTGAAAAATCATATAGCGAATACGAGACACTATTGTTAGAAAAATTCCAAGAAAGCGACAATTATTTTTACAGCATTCGTCGTATCCGTGAAAAATTATTGGGCTACTACAATGTAGGCACAGATTATTGCAACAATGAATTTTGTGGAAACACTATTATCTGTGCGCTTCATACCCCCATAATGACATTAGGAAATAAAACAGCAGGAGTATCCCTTAGAGACATAAGTGTTATTGCAGGGAAACTTGCCGCTTACTTTGGGTGTACTGATTTTCCACCATATCGGTATAATGATAATATCAGCGTTGGGTATAAGGACTATCACTTTTATAAAAATTGTCCGTTAAAATTAAAAACAGATTTGGGCTTTGTACTATTTTCAGTACTTTGTAGTATCAATTATGTTACAAAATTTATTGATATATATTTCATCGAGGAAATTCCTCAGAAATTCAAATTTGCCTATTTGCAATATTACTATTTATGCGATTTCATAAATGAGTTGAATGCTTGCCAGCGAACCAATTACCACATAGATAGTTCTTTACAAGACAGGGACTTTCGTAATTGCCTTGCCCATTATGGATTAGGACAATTCTTGAAAGAAAACGAAATTATTGATGATGATATAATGAAAGGCTTAACTTATAAGGCTTTTAATACGGATTACCATTCCTCTAAACAACTTCTATATAAATATTTGGGTGATTTATCAGAACAAATCAAAGCGGACATATTTTAATAGCAATGGCGGCAGGGAAAATCCTTGAGACCATCCCAATAATTGTGTTACACCTCTCCGGAGGTTTACACAATTATTGGGATGGTCTCCAAAATCTGATATTGATATAACAAACAGCCGCCCAGCGACCTTACGGTCTTGCTGGGCGGCTTATTTTTTGCGTTTCCAGAGCAAATATTCTTCGTAGCGGTGCATCTCGTTCTGTTCTTCTTCGGTCAGGCGCTGGCGCTGTTTGCGGGCTTCGTCCGAGGGGTCGATGTCGGTCAGACCCAGCAGGTAGTCGGCGGAGGTGCCATAACGCTTGCAGAGTGCAATCAAAACTTCATGGCTGGGAGATGCTTTGTCGCGTTCCCATGTGCGGACGGTAGGCACTGAAACATGAAATGCTTTTGCTAAATCTTCTTGCGTTTCACCGTTTAATTTGCGTAACTCCGCGAGCCGTTCGCCAATCATCCTAATTCCCTGCCTTTCTTTGCTATCAGTATAAATAATATTGTCGCTTTTGACAAAAACCGATAATCCTGTTGTCAGTTTTGCTTAAAAGTGATAATATTATTATCATAATAGTGCGAAAGTGATAAGAATACTGACACTTCCGCCGCAACGCTAAGGCAAAGCGAGGGAATCCCCGTTGGAACAACTGATCGACTTTCACGCACCGGAAGTGCAGGCGGTGCTGGATACGCTACTAAAAGATAAATCCACCGGCAAAAACATCATCTGGGCCACCGACCCGCCGGAGGAACTGCAAACGGTGATGTACGAACCTGTCACGGACAAATCCCAGATCACCACCCAGCAGCTTGGGCTGACCCACTACGAGGTGGTGCTGCCCCGGATGATGAAGCAGACCGACACCCAGCAGCAGCGCACCCGCAAAAAAGGCGAAGTATTCTCGCCCGCATGGGTCTGCAACAAGATGAACAACGCACTGGACGCCGACTGGTTCCGTGGGCTGGGGGCAGGGGAGAGCGCCGGGCAGTTCACGGTGGAGCTGCCCCAAGGCTGGCAGACGGTGGAAACGCCGGTGCAGTTCCCGGTCTGCAAGGGCAGGACCCCGGCATGGGTGCAGTATGTGCAGAGCCGCCGCTTGGAGGTGACCTGCGGCGAAGCCCCCTTTCTAGCGTCCCGGTACGATGCCGCCACCGGCGAGATGATCCCGGTAGCCCGGCGCATTGGCATTCTGGACCGCAAGCTGCGGGTGGTAAGCGAGAACGCCGCCACAGAGGACGAGTGGCACAAATATGCCACCCATGCGGTGCAGTCCACCTACGGCTACGAGTATCAGGGTGATAATCTTTTGTTGGCGCGGGTCAACCTGCTGCTGACCTATGCAGAGCATCTGCAAGCCCGGTGGCAGCGCAAACCCACAAAAGAAGAGTTACAGCCTATCGCCAACATCATCAGCTGGAACCTGTGGCAAATGGACGGCTTGCACCTGTCTGTGCCCGGCGGCAAGCCCCAGCCGGAGACAGAACAGCTTGACCTCTTTTCCATGTTTGGGGCGGCAGAGCCGCAGCCGCCCACGGTATCCTGCAAAGTGAAAAACTGGCGCAAGGGCAGCCATGGAACGACACAGAACTTTGAAATCATTCAGGAAGGGAGTACCAGCATGAAGTTTGATTATGTCATCGGAAACCCGCCGTATCAGGATGAAACCCTTGGCGATAACAAAGGCTTTGCACCGCCAGTATATAACAAATTTCTGGATGCGTCTTATGAAATTGCAGATAAGGTGGAAATGATTCACCCTGCACGGTTTTTGTTCAATGCTGGCTCTACGCCGAAGGCATGGAATGAGAAGATGCTGAGTGATCCGCACTTGACAGTCTTGCATTATGAATCTGATAGTTCAAAAATCTTTGCAAACACAGATATTAAGGGCGGTGTTGTAATTACATACCGCGACAAAGTGAAGAATTACGGTGCGATTGAGCATTTTATTGTGTTCGATGAACTAAGAAGTATTGCTCGTAAAATTGGAAAAACAGACTATGTACCGTTAAGTAAGGTGATTTATGCCGCAGAATCGTATCGTTTCACAGAAACGATGCACAAAGAGAACTCAAGCGTGGAGTCTCTGCTAAGTAAAGGTCATAAATACGACTTCAAGTCGAATGTTTTAAGTAAACTCGATAATATTGTGTTCTTCTCTGAAATGCCGAAGAACGGAAGTTCTTATATAAAAATTTTGGGTCTGGACGGAAGCAAGCGCACAGAGAAATGGATTAGAAAAGATTACGTTCGTGTCCCTGAAAATTTTGAGAGTTATAAGGTTTTTATCTCCAAAGCAAACGGTAGTGGTGCTTTTGGCGAAACTCTCTCAGCACCGATAATTGCTGAACCGGGCATAGGACATACGCAGACATTTATGTCTATTGGAAAATGCGAAAGTGAACAAGAAGCTATCGCAATAACAAAGTATGTAAAAACAAAATTTGCAAGGGCAATGCTTGGGGTACTAAAAATTACGCAGGACTGTCCGGCACCAAAATGGAAATACGTTCCCCTTCAGGACTTTACTGCCCATTCCGACATTGATTGGAGCAAGTCGGTGGCGGAAATCGACCGGCAGCTTTACCGCAAATATGACCTGACTGCGGACGAGATCGAATTTATCGAGACCCATGTAAAGGAGATGGCATAATGGCTGGCATAACCCTGCGCACTGCCCGGCAGGTGGTGCCCATGATCTACGCCTATACCACCCCGGAAATTGCCCGGCACAACGGCTGGACAAAGATCGGCTACACCGAGCAGTCGGTGGACAAACGCCTGAAACAGCAGACCCACACCGCCGATGTGCTGTACCATGAGGAGTGGCGGGGCAATGCCGTCTACGATGACGGCAGCGGCGAGGTGTTCACCGACCACGATTTCCACGCCTACCTCCGCAAGCTGAACGTGGAGAACGACCGCAAAAACGAGTGGTTCCATCTGGATGGGCAGCAGTCCCGGCGGTATTTTCAGGATTTCCGCATGAACCGGGGTCGTGTGCAGCTGGATGCTGCCATCGCCTACACCCTGCGGGAAGAACAGGCAAGGGCTGTCCATGACACCAAGACCTATTACCAGAGCCACCCCGGCGGAGAATACCTCTGGAACGCCAAGCCCCGCTTTGGCAAGACCCTCTCCGTCTACGACTTCTGCAAGCAGGTCGATGCACAGACGGTGCTCATCGTCACCAACCGCCCGGCCATCGCCAATAGCTGGTACAGCGACTATGTGCGCTTTCTGGGCAGGGAGTCCGGCTATCTGTTTGTCAGCCATGTGGATGCCCTTGCCGGGCAGCCCCATGTGCTGGACGAGCAAGGCTATCTGGATGTCGCCGCACAGGGCGAGGAACTGTATAAGCGCATAGAGTTCGTCAGCCTGCAGGATATGAAAGGCTCGAAGTATTTCGGCGGCGAGTACGACAAGCTGCGCCACCTGACCGAGCTGAACTGGGATGTGCTGGTCATCGACGAAGCCCACGAGGGCGTTGACACCTACAAGACCGACCTTGCCTTTGACCGCATCCGTCGCAAGTTCACGCTGCACCTGTCCGGCACGCCCTTCAAGGCGCTGGCGAACGACAAGTTTGCCGGGAATGCCATCTTCAACTGGACCTACGCCGACGAGCAGGCCGCCAAGCGGGACTGGCAGGGCGCACCGGGGCAGCAGAACCCCTACGCAAACCTCCCTATGCTCAATCTCTACACCTACCAGATGTCTGAGATCATCCGGGACGAGATCCAGCAAGGGGTGGAGATCGACGGCGAAACGCAGGAATTTGCCTTTGACCTGAACGAGTTCTTCAAGGTAAAGCCCAGCGGCAGCTTTGAGCACGACGCCGAGGTGGACCGTTTTCTGGATGCCATGACCACCCAGAACAAATTTCCGTTTTCCACCCCGGAGCTGCGTGCCGAACTGAAGCACACCTTCTGGCTGCTGAACCGGGTGGACAGTGCCAGAGCGCTGGCGAAAAAGCTGCAGGCGCACCCGGTATTCCGGGACTATGAGGTGATCCTTGCCGCCGGTGACGGCAAGCTGGACGACACGGACGAGAACCAGAAGAGCTTTGACCGGGTAAAAGCCGCCATCGCCCATCACGAAAAGACCATCACCCTGTCTGTGGGGCAGCTCACTACCGGTGTCACCATCCCGGAGTGGTCGGCGGTGCTGATGCTCTCCAACCTGAAAAGCCCGGCGCTGTATATGCAGGCGGCGTTCCGTGCCCAGAACCCCTGCCTTTTCCACGAAAACGGCACCTTCCGCCGCAAAGAGAACGCCTATGTGTTCGATTTTGACCCCGCCCGCACCCTGCTGATCTACGAGCGGTTCGCCAACGACCTTTCACAGAACACCGCCAGCGGCAAGGGCGACACCGAGGAGCGCAAGGCGCACATCCAGAATCTGCTCAACTTCTTCCCGGTCATCGGCGAGGACGAGGAAGGGGAGATGATCCCGCTGGATGCAGAAAAAGTCCTCAGCATCCCCCGGAAGATCAAGTCTAAAGAAGTGGTGCGGATGGGCTTCCAGAGCAACTTCCTGTTCCAGAACATTTCCAATGTGTTCAGTGCGCCGCAGGAGGTGTTGGACATTCTGCAAAACTTCCAGCCCATCAGCGAAGCCAAGGCAAAGCCCATCCAGATCACCCCGGACACCGGCGCAGACCTCTCCCTGAACGACAAGGGCGAGGTGGATTTGGACGAGGGCTACGTCATCGGCAAGGCAGCGGATGTGTTCGGGGCAAAGATCTACGAAAGCACCCCGGCGCTGGATACCGCCCTGCAAGACCTGACCGATGCCCCGGCTCCTGCCAAAGAAGAGCATCTGGAGCCTCTGAAAAAAAGCATCACCAAAGAGATCATCACCCCCATGGTGGAGCAGGCAAAGCAGGAGTATGGCCGCGACCTGAAGCTGTCCGACCAGAAGCGGTTTGAGAGCACCGCCAAAGCCAAGATGGACGTGGCGGTGAACAAGGTGGTGGACAACTACCGCATCGACCAGAGCCAGCTGGAGACCCAGCGCATACATCAGCTGCAAAGCTGCACCACTGCCCAGCAGCGCCAGCAGGTGAACCGGGAGTTTGACGCAAAGCAGCAGCAGAGCACCGCCGTCCTGATGGAGACCCTGCAATCCACCATCCAGCAGACGGCGCAGGAAATGCAGCAGACCATTGTGCGCACCGTGGAGACCAACCAGAAGGAGCAGGAGAAAAAGGGCTACGAGGACACCGTCCGTGACCATCTCCGTGGCTTTTCCCGCACCATCCCGTCCTTCCTCATGGCCTACGGCGACGAGAGCGTGACGCTGGCGAACTTTGACCGGATCATCCCGGACAAGGTCTTTCAGGAGGTCACCAGCATCACGCTGGAGCAGTTCCGCTTTTTGCGGGACGGCGGACCGTACATCAACCAAGCCACCGGACAGGAGGAGCATTTTGCAGGCCACCTGTTCGATCCGGTGGTGTTTGACGATTCGGTGAAGGAATTCCTGAACCTGAAGGTCAAACTGGCAGATTACTTTGACGAGAGCCGCACCGAGGATATCTTCGACTACATCCCGCCCCAGAAAACCAACCAGATCTTTACCCCCAAGTGGGTGGTGAAAAAGATGGTAGACCTGCTGGAACAGGAAAACCCCGGCTGCTTCGATGACCCCGGCAAGACCTTCCTGGACCCCTACATGAAGTCCGGCCTGTACATTACGGAAATCGTAAAGCGCCTTTACCGCAGCGAGAAGATGCGGCAAATCTTCCCGGACGATAACGCCCGGCTGGAACATATCTTTGCCAAGCAGGTCTATGGGCTTGCCCCTACCGAGATCATCTACCGCATTGCCATCAGCTACATTCTGGGCTTTGCAAAGGGTCACGGCATCACCGCCCACCATATCCGTCAGGCGGATACGCTGGAATTTGCCAAGGCGGGAACAATGGAAGGGGAGTTGGATAGGATTTTTGGGGATTGAAAAATAGAATACGGCATAAAACCAAAGGCGGCTGTCTGCATGGGTGCAGATGGCCGCCTTTGCGTTTTTTTACGGAATGGAAGGGAGGAATAAGCAATTATTAGAAGGACGAGAATCGCAGGTTTAAAATTAGTTGGGGGTGAACGATGCCCATCTGGGCAAGTACCAAAATTTTTCGGTGAATTTTGTGCAGCCCGCAGAAATCAATAAGTTCTATTGAAAAATAACGCAAAATGCGTTACAATAAGGCCGAGGTGATAACCATGGAAAAAACGATGACACTCAATCTTCGTGTCAACCCCACCGTTAAGCAGCAAGCCGAGGATGTGTTGAAGCAGCTCGGCATCCCGATGGCAACAGCCATTGATATGTACCTGCGCCAGATCACCCTGACTGGCGGCATCCCCTTCTCGCTGTCCCTGCCGAAGGCTCCTGCGGCTCTGAACGCTGACACCATGACCGATGACCAGCTCCATGCAGCCTTGCAGGTGGGCATTAAGGAGATTCAGAACGGTGATACCGTGGATGCTGCAAGCGCATTCGCACAGTTCAGGGAACAGCACAGATGAAACAGTATGATGTGAAAATTTCCCGGATGGCACTCAGCGATATGGAGCAGATTTACAGCTACATTGCTGACCGTCTGCTTGAACCTGATACGGCTATGGGGCAGTACAACCGCATTGCAGAAGCCATCCAGTCGCTGAACATCCTGCCGGAACGCTGTGCGCTGGTGGAAAGCGAGCCGGAGCGCACCCAAGGGCTGCGGCAGATGCTGGTGGATAACTACTCGGTGTTCTACATCGTGGGCGGGGATGCCGTGTCGGTGGCCCGTGTTCTGTACAGTGCATCCGACCTTGTGCGCCGCCTGCGGAGAATGAAGTGAAAGGGGTGTTTGCATGACCGCCGTGATTTACGCCCGCTATTCCAGCGATAATCAGCGCGAGGAATCCATCGAAGGCCAGATTCGTGAATGTACGGCTTATGCCGAAAAGAACGGCATCACGGTAGTTAAGCACTACATTGACCGCGCCCTTTCCGCCAAAACCGACAACCGCCCGGATTTCCAGCAGATGATCAAGGACAGCGAGAAACGGTTGTTTGACATTGTGCTGGTCTGGAAACTCGACCGTTTTGCCCGAAACCGCTATGATTCGGCCCACTATGAGTATCAGTTGGAACGAAATCATGTCAAGCTGGTATCTGCCACGGAGCCTATCTCTGACAGCCCTGCGGGTATCATGGTCAAGAGTATGCTGACCGGCATGGCTGAATACTATTCCGCAGAACTTTCTGAAAAGGTCGTGCGTGGCATGACCGAGAATGTTCTGAAGGGCAAGTACAACGGCGGCACGATTCCCATTGGCTTCAAGGTGGACGAGGAAAAGTTCTTTCAAATTGACCCACTGAAAGCCCCCTTTGTGGTGGAAGCCTTTCAGCGGTACAACGATGGCGCGACCATGAAGGAGCTGATGAACTGGCTGAACGACAGCGGTGTGACTACCAACCGCAACCAGAAGTTCACCTATAACAGTGTTCAGAAGTTGCTGACGAACAAACGTTACATCGGAGAAAACCACTTCAAGGACATCGTAATGCCCGACAGCATCCCGGCCATCGTGGACAAGGATTTGTTTGAGGAAGTGCAGCTGAAAATCAAAAAGAACAGCCGTGCTCCTGCCCGCCACAAGGCCGAGGATGATTATCTGCTCACCACCAAGCTGTTCTGTGGAATGTGCGGCGCGATGATGTTCGGCGAGTGCGGTACGGGTAGAAACAAGGTCGTTCATCATTATTATAAGTGCGCCACCGCGAAGCGTTTCAAGACCTGCAAGAAAAAGACCGTCCGTAAGGAATGGCTGGAAGATTTGGTCGTAGCTGAAACCATGAAGCTGATTCAGGATGATGCCGTGATTGATGCCATCGTTGCGGAAGTGATGGAGTTGCAGGATCAGGAAAACACCACGCTCCCATTGCTGGAAAAGCAGATGCGTGAGGTAGAGAATGGCATTGAAAATATGCTGAACGCCATCCAAGCGGGTGTGCTGACCAATTCCACCAAGTCGCGTTTGGAAAAGCTGGAAGCCCAGCAGAAAGAACTTGAGGTTCGGATTGCCGAAGAAAA
>ERZ507072.871-NODE-871-length-17381-cov-4.975355_pt1 | contig 17381 bp, 12 predicted proteins | sample MGYA00512864_ERZ507072 | MGnify/ENA metagenome assembly ERZ507072 | reverse complement strand
CGCTGATGGACCGTTCACTCGGGATCTTGCTTATCGGCATCATACTGCTCGATTTGGGCGGTCAGGCGCTGCACGTCACTAATCAGAGCATGATTTTCCGCACCCGTCCCGAGGCGCACAGCCGGCTGGTCGGGCTTTACATGCTGTTTTATGCCGTCGGCAGCGGGCTCGGCGCGCTCGGCACAACGATGACGTATGCCTGTGCCGGCTGGCCGGGCGTCTGCCTGCTTGGCGCCTCGGTCAGCCTGCTGGCGCTGGTGTTCTGGTGGCTAACCCGCCCTAGCCACCGCTGTCCGCGGGATAATCCCGATTAATCCACGCGTGGTCCTCTTCCCAGGTGAACATCCATTTGCGCACCGGCCCCGCCATCACGTTGAGGTAGTAGCTGTCATATCCGGCCATCGTCGCGACCGGGTGGTAGCCCTTCGGCACCATCACCACGTCACGGTTATAGACCGCCATACACTCATCCAGCGTTCTGTCGTCGGTGTAAACGCGCTGCATGCAGAACCCCTGCTCCGGGTTGAGGCGATGGTAGTAGGTCTCCTCCAGATAGGTCTCCTGCGGCGGGTTATCCGTGTCGTGCTTGTGGCTCGGGTACGAGCTGGTGCAGCCCTCACTGGTCCACACCTCCACCACCAGCAGGCTGTCGGCGGGCCTGTCTTCCGGCAGAATGTTGTGCACGTAGCGCTGGTTGTGACCTTTGCCGCGCGCTTCACCGTCGATATCCTGCGGCGCAATCAGCCGCGTCGGATACGTGCCTTTGCCCGGCGCGGCGCAGACAGCCAGCTCCAGCTTCGTCAGCGCCTTCACCTGCACCGTCTCCTGCGGGGCGACGTAAACCGCCCACGGCTTGATGCGCTCGAAGGGGCTCATCCGTTCGCCGATGTCGTTAAACTGCGCGGAAGGCGTGCGGATGGAGGCCCGCCCGGCGACCAGCACCAGGCAGCGCTCTTCACTGACGGCGGGCAGCGTCAGCGTCTGCCCCTCCTGTAGCTCATACGCCTCAAAGCCGACGTACCCCCACCCCGCGCTTTCCGGCGTGACGGACTGGGTGCGCCCCTCCGCGTTTGGCTGCTGCCAGCGTGATAACAGACGTGACATGTCCCCTCCTCAAATCAGTCCGGCGTCGCGCGCCAGGCGGCTCAGGTTGTTATACCCCAGACGGGCGTAGGTCAGCGGATGGGCAATCGCCGGATCCTGCTCCGCCTCGACCACCAGCCAGCCGTGATAATCCTGGGCCTTCAGCAGCCGCATAATCGGCGGGTAATCGACGCAGCCGTCGCCCGGCACGGTAAACACGCCGCTCAGCACCGCATCGAGGAAGCTGGTTTTGCGGTTTTTCACGTCCGCCAGCACGTCGGCGCGCACGTCTTTGCAGTGAACGTGGTTGATGCGCGACGCCCAGCGCTGCGCCACCGCCAGCGGATCGGCCCCGGCAAAGGTGAGATGGCCGGTATCCAGCAGCAATCCGACCGCCTCCCCGGTGTGGATCATCAGGTTGTCCACGTCCTCGGCGGACTCAATCACCGTGCCCATATGGTGATGGTAGGCAATCTGCACGCCCTGCTGCTGCGTATAGCGGGCAAATTCGGTGAGCTTCTCGCCGTACTCCTTCCAGCGTTCCTGCGGGAAGCGCGGGCGCAGATGCACCGGAGTCTGCTGTTCGCCGTGAATGCAGCCGCTCACTTCCGCAAACACCAGCACCTTCGCCCCCAGCTCGCGCAGCAGCGTCAGGTGGGACTGCGCGGCGGCGATCTCCTCCTCCACGCTGCGCTCCAGCAGGCGGCCGGAGTACCAGCCGGAGACCAGCTGCAGGTCGTGGCGCTGCAGGATGGGGCCAAGCAGGCGCGCTTCGCGCGGAAATTTATTGCCCAGCTCGAAGCCGGCAAAGCCGGCCTCTTTCCCTTCGCTCAGACAGGTCTCCAGCGACGTCTCCGCGCCGAGAGAAGGCAGGTCGTCGTTCGTCCACGTCAGCGGGTTAATGCCTAATTGCACACTCATTGTCGTCTCCATTATGCGTGTCCGCGCTCGCGCCACCAGGCGATAAGCTGCAGGTAGTTGTCCCGGATGCGCGCCACCAGCTGCGCATCGTCAATATCGTGCTTCAGCCACGCTCGGGAGGCATCGCCAAACAGCGTGCGCCCCACGGCGAAGCCTTTCACTACTGCCTGCCCCGCTGCGGCTTTGAAGTCGGCGCGCAGCTGTTCCGCCGGAGCGTCCAGGCCGAGGATCACCACCCCGCGGCAGTGCGGGTCCCGGCGTTCGATAATCTCGCTCAGCGCCGTCCAGCCGTCGGCCGAGAGCGGCGGCAGCTTCCACCAGTCCGGGTAAATACCCAGGTTGTAGAAGCGGGAGATGGCGCGCAGGTAGAGCTCGTCGCTGCGCGGCATGGTCGCGGGCAGGATCACCTCCAGCAGCAGCTCGTGCCCGGACCGGCAGCAGGCGTGGTACACCTCGGCGATTTTCTGCTCCTGCTCCAGGCGCAGGCCGTGAGCATCTTCCGGGTGGAAGAAGACCAGGCACTTCACCACGTGCTCCTGCGGCCAGCTGATAAGCTGGGTGCCGATGTTGCCGTGCTCCATCTCCAGCGGCCGGGAGCCCGGCAGCTCGATGGGACGGCCAATCCACCACCCTTCCCCGGTGATCGCGTTCAGCGCGTCCTGACCAAAGGTGCCGTCGCACAGCAGACCGGCTTTGCCCTCCAGCCCGGCGCGGCTCGCCGCCTCGCGGCTGGCCTGCAGGATCAGCTGTTTCAGCGCCGGAATGCGCTTAAGCGACGCGCCGCACTGCATCGCCATATCCTCAAGCTGGCTGCGGTGGTCGAAGGCCATCACGCACAGCTCCGGCCATTCGCGGCGGCGGGTGGTCACCCGGTGGAGATGGTTAAGACGCGGGTCGAGATCCGGGCGCGGCACGTCCGCAGCGCGGGAGAGATAGTCATCCAGCTCGATTTTGCTCGGCATCGCCGGGGCGCAGCCGTGGCGCGAGACCACCAGCGCGCCGCAGGCGTTGGCGTAGCGGCACGCCTGCTCCCAGCCCTCGTCGTTCAGGTAGCCGCGCAGCAGGCCGGACATAAACGCGTCCCCCGCCCCGAGGACGTTCAGCACCTCCACGCGCACGCCGGTCACCGTCAGGCCGTCGTCCAGACGGGGCGGAATGGCGTCGGTATAGACCGAGCAGCCGAGCGCGCCGCGTTTGCAGACCAGCGCAGCGTCACTGACGGCGCGCACCTGCTCCAGCGCCTGGAGGGTATCCGTGCTGCCGCCCGCAATGTGAAACTCCTCCTCGGTGCCGACAATGACGTCGAAGAGGTGCAGAACCTCCTGCAGCTCGCGGGTGACCTTATCGGCGGCGATAAAGCGCGTTTCGCCGTCGCCTAAGGCGGTCAGCCCCCACAGCACCGGACGGTAGTCGATGTCCAGTACCGTGCGTACGCCGTGACGGCGGGCATAGCCCAGCGCCGTCAGCACCGCCTCGCGGGTCTGCGGATGAGAAAGGTGGGTCCCGGTGATGGCAAGACAACGTGCGGAGGCAATGTAGCTTTCGTCCACATCGCTGGCGGTAATCGCCATATCCGCGCAGTTATCGCGATAAAAAATCAGTGGAAAGGTGTCCCGGTCTTTAATGCCGAGCAGCACCAGCGCCGTAAGGCGTTGTTTATCGGTAATCAAATGGCTGGTATCGCAGGCCACCTGGTTGAGCTCTTCCCGCAGGAAGCGGCCCATATGTTCATCGCCGACGCGCGCCAGCATCGACGAACGTAACCCCTGACGGGCGGTGCCGTACGCCACGTTGCCCGACGACCCGCCGAGATATTTGGCGAAGCTCGACGCGTCCTCCAGACGGGCACCAATCTGCTGGCTGTAGAGGTCTACCGCCACGCGGCCCATGCATATCACATCAAACTGCTTTTCCACGTTGATACCTCATCAGACAATGTCGTTCACGTTCAGCCAGCGGCCTTCCCGGTGCGAGAGTGCAATCGCGTCCAGCACGCGCGACACCTTCCAGCCCTCTTCGAAGTCCGGCCACATCGGCGCGTCGGCGGCAATCCCGTCCACCAGGTCGCGCACCTCCACCGTTTTTTGATCGTTAAAGCCAATCCCGTGTCCCGCGCCCATGCAGAACGCGGCGTAGTCCGGGTGCGCCGGGCCGACGAGCAGCGTGCGGAACCCCTGACGGTTCACCGGATCGTCATGCAGATAAAGCTTCAGCTCTGCCATGCGCTCCAGGGTGAAGCTGATGGCGCCTTTCGTCCCGGTGATGACGTACGAGAGCCCCATCTTGCGGCCGCAGGCAACGCGGGAGGTTTCAATAACCCCTTGCGCCCCGCCCGCGAAGCGCACCATCGCGTGGGCCTGATCCTCGTTTTCAACGGCAATCATCTCTGACGATCCGGCCTTCGCCGGGCGTTCAGGGACTACGATCTTCAGGTCGCCGCAGACCTCCTCGATATTCCCCACCAGGTACTGGGCCATATTGACGATGTGCGCCGCGAGGTCGCCCAGCGCCCCCAGCCCGGCGGTCTCTTTAAAGCAGTGCCAGTGAATGGGCGACAGCGGGTCGGCCATATAGTCTTCGTTGTGGGTGCCGTAGAAGTGGATCACCTCGCCAATCTCGCCGCGCGCGATAATCTCCTTCGCCAGTTGCGCCGTCGGGTTCTTCATGTAGTTGAACCCCACCAGCGTTTTCACCCCGGCCCGCTTCGCGGCGTCGACCATCTCGCGCGCGTCGTGGGCGTTAAGCGCCAGCGGCTTCTCCGAGTAGACGTGCTTGCCGTGGCGGATCGCCTCCAGCGCCATCTCTTTATGCAGGTGGTTGGGTGAACAAATATCCACCACGTCAATGGCCGGGTCGGCCACCAGCGCCCGCCAGTCCCCGGTGTAGCGGCTGAAGCCAAACGCCTGCGCGCGCTCTGCCGCCAGCTCCGGCGTGACTTCCGCCACCATCTCGCGCACCAGCCTGCCGCGCAGGTTGAACACCGTCGGGGCCTGGGCATAGGCGATAGCGTGCGCCTTGCCGATATACCCGGTGCCAATTAATCCAATACGAACCTCTTTCATCGTGATCCTCACAGTGCGCCGCGACGGCTTTTGGCATAGGTATCGAATGCCACCGCCAGAACGATAATTAATCCGGTGATAATCTGCTGGTAGTAGGCCGAGACGTTCATCAGCACCAGGCCGTTAATCAGAATGCCCATGATGATGGAGCCGATAATGGTGCCGCCGATGCGCCCGTAGCCGCCCATCAGCGAGGTGCCGCCGATCACCACCGAGGCGATGACGCGCAGCTCAAAGGAGATCCCGGCCACCGCCTCGGCGCTCCCCAGACGCGCGCTCAGGATGAAGCCCGCCAGCCCCGCCAGACAGCCGATCAGCACGTAGACGCTGACCAGCACGCGCTTGACGTTCACCCCCGCCAGGCGCGCCGCCTCCGGGTTGCCGCCGATGGCGTAGACGAAGCGGCCCCAGCGGGTTTTATGCAGCGCCAGATAGCCGCCGACGGCGACGATGGCGAAGATCCAGATAGGAATGGAGATGCCGAGCAGCTCCCCGCGTCCCCACCAGCGGTAGCCAGGGTCGAAACCGGCAATCGGCGCGCCGTCGTTAATCACCAGCGTCAGGCCGCGCCAGATAGTCATGCCGCCGAGGGTAACGATGAACGGCGGCAGGCGCAGGCGGGTGACGCCCAGGCCGTGCAGGAAGCCAATCGCCGTGCCCATGGCCAGACAAATCCCCAGCCCGATCAGCCAGCTCATGCCGCCCCAGGCGTTCGGGTCGACGGTGGTGAAGTTGTCACCTTTGATCACGTACGCCGCGGTCATGGCGCACACCGCCAGAATGGAGCCCACGGAGAGGTCGATCCCGGCGGTCAGAATGACGAAGGTCATCCCCACGGCCATGATCCCGTAGATAGACACTTCGGTCAGGATGTTGAAAATATTGCGTTCAGAGAAAAAGTTGCTGTTCTGCGACTGGAAGAAGATCAGCAGCAGGATCATGAAAATCAGCACCCCGAAGCGCTCGAAGAAGGCGATGGGGTCGATGCGTCCGGCGCGTTTGACCGGGGCCTGCGTTTTAGAAATCATCTGCGTCATGAGAAACTCCGTTATGCCGCGTTCAGGGCGTTGTGGTTGATGGCCATCATCGTCATCAGCCGTTCTTCGTTAGCGTCGTCGCCGTGGATCTCGCCGGTCACCCGGCCTTCGCTGAGGGTGATGATCCGGTCGGACACCGCCATCACTTCAGGCAGATCGGAGGAGATCACGATCACCGCCACGCCCTTTTTCGCCATGTCAAACAGCACCTGGTGCACTTCCGATTTGGTCCCCACGTCGATGCCGCGCGTCGGCTCATCGACGATCAGCACCCGCGGGTTAAGCGCCATGCAGCGCGCGAGGATCACTTTTTGCTGGTTGCCGCCGGAGAGCTTGCGCACCTCCTGCGCGCTGTTGACCATTTTGATCTGCAGCGCCTTGCGGTAGGACTCAATCAGATCGTCCTCTTTTCGGGTGTTTACGAACCAGCGCCACTGCAGCAGCGAGGAGAGGCAGGAGAGCGACAGGTTGTCGCGAATCGACAGTCCCAGCACCGCCCCCTCTTTTTTGCGGTCTTCCGGCACCAGCGCCACGCCCTGATCGAGGGCATACAGCGGGTCGCGCGGCTGGTACGGCACGCCGTCCAGCTCAAAGCTCCCGGAGGTAAACGCATCTGCGCCAAACAGGCAGCGGGCCACTTCGGTACGTCCCGCGCCCACCAGGCCGGCAATGCCTAAGACTTCCCCGGCGTGGACGTGGAAGCTGATGTCGTGCAGGGCGATGCCGTGCGGATCCAGCGGCGGCTTTTCGCGGCTCAGCCCCTTCACCGCCAGGCGGACGGGTTTGTCTTCATGATGCGTTTCGCTGGCGGGACGACGGTTAAAGGCCACGTCGCGTCCGACCATCAGGCGGATCAGCTGTTCGACGTTGGTCTCCGCCACCGCGCCGGTGCCGGTGAAGCGGCCGTCCTGGAAAACGGTAAAACGATCGCAGAGCTGGAAAACTTCGTGCAAACGATGGGTAACGTAAATAATGCTCACGCCGCGGTTTTTAAGCTCCCGCACCACGCGGTGCAGGCTTTCCACCTCGCTGTCGCTCAGCGCGGCGGAAGGTTCGTCCATAATGATTAACCGGGCGTTGAGGGTCAGCGCCCGTGCGATCTCCACCATCTGCTGCTGGGCCACGCTCAGACGGGCGACAGGCGTGGTCGGCGCAACGTTCAGCTGGAGGTAATCGAGAATGACCTGCGCCTCCTGGTTGACCGCCCTTTCGTCGACGATCAGGTTACGCCTGCGCGGCTCGCAGCCGAGAAACATGTTTTCCGCGACGGTCATGTTGGGCAGCAGGTTGAACTCCTGATAGATGGTGATAATGCCCTTGTTCTGGCGCGCCACCGGGGAGTCGTCCACCGGCAGCGTTTCGCCGTTGAACCAGATATCCCCGCGCGTTTGCGGCTGCGCACCCGCGAGCGCCTTCAGCAGCGTGGATTTTCCCGCCCCGTTTTCCCCCAGCAGGGCGTGAATTTCTCCGCTGCCGACGGTCAGCTGAGCGCTGCTCAGCGCCCAGACGCCGGAAAAGCTTTTTGCCAGGTCGGTCACTTTCAGTAAGGGTTGCGACATCAGTCTGCTCCTCCTCATGATGAGCCGCCAGAGGCGGCTCGGGACATATTAGTTACCGGCCTCACCGATACGCTCAGCCTGCTGCAGGTTCTCTTTGGTGATCAGCGTCGGCGGATAGTCGGCCCCGGTGATGGCTTTCTTCTCGCGCACGTTGGCCACCAGCTGGCTCATCGCCGTCTGCACCGCAAAGCCCGGGCGCTGATCCGCCGTTACCGCCAGCCAGCCGTCGCGCACGCGGGCCAGCGCTTCCGGCACCGCATCAAACCCGGTCACGAGGATTTCACCCGGCTTCACGCCCTGGCTCTGCAGCGCTTCAATCGCGCCCAGCGCCATATCGTCGTTGGCGGAGAGGATCACCTGCGGACGTTTCGGCAGCGAAGGCAGAACGCTTTCAACGATGCGCATCCCTTCAGAACGCATCCAGTTGCCGGTCTGATCGGCGACGATCTTGTATTTATCCCCGCCCGCCTTCAGGCTGTCGCGGATCCCTTTGGTGCGTTCAATATTGGAAGAGGAGCCCGGCTGACCGGTGAGGAGAATGATGTCCGCGCCGTTGGGGAATTTGGTTTTAACGAAGTCGCCAACCGCCTGGCCGCCCTTGTAGTTGTTGGCGCCAAAGTGCGGCACTTTCTTCTGGCTGTCGACGGAGCGGTCAAGGGTGACGATCGGCAGCTTCGCATCCTGAATTTCATCCACCGCGCTGGAGACCGCGTTGACGTCGTTCGGGGAGACGATAAAGCCCTGCGCCCCACGGGTGATGGCGTTTTCAAGGTCAGCCACCTGCTTCGGCGAGCTGCCCTGCCCGTCCAGCACCTGAAGCTTCACGCCCATCTCTTTTGCGGCTTTCACCGCCGTGCGCTGCATGTGAACTTCAAACGGCATGGCCAGGTTTGGCGTACTGAAAACGATTTGCTCGTTTTCGGCGAGGGCGGCCCCGGACGTCATGGCGATGAGGGCGGCTACGATCAGTTTTTTCATTATTATGTCTCTCTGTGTAGGGTTGTTGTGTTTAGAGGACGATCTCGCGCTGGCTGCGCAGTGACTCCAGCGCTTTATCCGCAAGGTACAGCGCACGTTCACCATCATCGCCGCTGCAGTCAGGCACCGCTTCGCCGCGCAGGACCGCAACAAAGTGTTCCCATTCCGCGGCGTAAGCGGATTTGTAGCGCTGCAGGAAGAAGTGTTCCGGCAGCGCGCTGGTGCAGCCCTGTTTGCCGTAGTGCTGCACCTGGTTTTCAAGAATGTTGCCCGCGCACAGCAGCCCTTCGGAGCCGTGCAGCTCCAGTCGCTGGTCGTAGCCGTAAGATGAACGGCGGCTGTTGACGATGGTTGCCATCGCGCCGGAGGCGTATTTCAGAACGATAAACGCGGTATCGATATCCCCCGCCTCGCCAATCGCCGGATCCACCAGGTTGCTGCCCTGGGCATACACCGACACCGGCTCTTCGCCCATGATGAAGCGGGCCATGTCAAAGTCATGAATGGTCATATCGCGGAACATGCCGCCGGAGACGCGCACGTACTCCGCAGGCGGCGGAGACGGGTCGCGAGAGATGATCAGCAGCGATTCCGGTTTGCCGATGCGCCCGGCCTGGGCTTCGGTTTTCACGCGGCGAAATTGCGGGTCAAAGCGGCGGTTGAAGCCAATAAACAGCGGTACGTCGTACTCTTTGACTACCTTCAGGCAGTCGCGCACGCGGGCGAGGTCAAGATGTACCGGCTTTTCGCAGAAGATGGCCTTGCCGTGGCGGGCGGCCATTTCAATCAGATCCGCGTGGGTATCGGTGGCGGAGGCAATCAGCACGGCGTGAACGTTAGGGTCGGTCATCGCCTCGTTCAGGCTCTGCTGGCGGGCCTGATACTGCGCGGCGAGACGGGTGGCAAATTCCTGATTCGGGTCAACCACGGACCAGAGCGTGGTCGCGCCGTGGCTGGCGATGTTAGCTGCATGTACCTGGCCAATTCGGCCAGCGCCCAGTAAAGCAATGTTAAACATAACGGCTCCCGGTGTTGGTGAATGCTGTGAACTAACGACCCTATAAATAAAACATTTATTTCATTTTTATAAATAGTGAAAATTATATTTTTGAGTGCGGGTTAACACTTTTGAGATGAATGAGATAAATTTTGTTATCAATCTCACAACATGGAAGGACGTGCGGCAACTCCCCTCACCCCGGCCTTCTCCCCAATGGGGCGAGGGTGAAAAGCGCGCACCAAACTATCCCCTCTCCCCTTTGGGGAGAGGGTTAGGGTGAGGGGAAAATGAAATGAAAATTTCGTTACGAAGAGAAAACTCAATACTGGCGGGCTATTTTCACCTGCGCCTGCGTTTGCTCCGCAGCCTCACGCACGGCAGAAGACTCTGCCACCTGCGCATCACCGGTTCGCCACCACGAGGCGTAGTCGTGGGTCATTGTCTTCGGCAGCACCTTGATGTCCAGCAGCGTCGGGCCCGGATGCGCCCGTGATGCCTCCAGCGCCGCCAGCAGGCTTTGCTCATCGTTCACCCGCCATGCGCGGCAGCCGTAGCTTTCCGCGTTTTGTGCAAAGTCGACCTTCACCAGCGGCCCGTCAAGCCGCCCGGTTTCCGGGTTGCGCCGACGGTTTTCCGTGCCAAAGCTGCCCATGCCGTGCCCCATCTGCAGGTTGTTAATGCAGCCGAAGCTGGCATTATCAAACAGCAGAACGGTGATCTTAATACCCTCCTGAACGGCGGTTTGCAGCTCGGAGTGCAGCATCATGTAGGAGCCATCCCCCACCATGGCGTACACCGGCAGCTCGGGTCTGGCGAGCTTCGCGCCGAGAGCTGCCGCGATCTCGTAGCCCATGCAGGAGTAGCCGTACTCCAGGTGATAGCTGTCCGGCGTTTTGACCTGCCAGAGGCGCTGTAAATCGCCCGGCAGCGAACCGGCCGCGCCCACCACGATGGCGTTATCTTCAGTATGCTGGTTGATCAGCCCCAGCACCCGCGTCTGGGTCAGGCGGGTGTTGAGCGTCTCGCCGTATTCCGCCAGCTGCGCATCCAGGTGCCCCGCCACTTCGGGCGCGTCGTCAGGACGCCACTGGCGATCCCACAGGCGGCGGCACTCGTCGCGCCAGGCGGACTTCGCCTGAGCGATCGCCTCTCCCCAGCCGCTGCGATAATCCCCGAGCGCGTGGGTCAATGCCTGGAGCCCGGTTTGGGCATCGGCAATCAGCGCGGTGGCGTCCAGCTTCAGGGCGTCAAACTCGGCCACGTTCAGCAGCAGAAACTCAACGTCCGGGTGGGAAAAGAGCGCCTTGGAGCCGGTAGTAAAGTCGGTCAGGCGCGTGCCGATGCCGATCACTAAATCCGCCTGCGGTGCGAGCCGGTTGGCGGCCATTCCGCCAGTTACCCCTACGCCGCCCAGGTTAAGTGGGTGGTCACTTACCAGCGCCCCCTTTCCGGCCTGGGTTTCGGCAAACGGCAGCCGCAGCGTCTCGACAAACTCGCGAAACGCCTCATGCGCGCCGGAATAGCGCACGCCGCCGCCGCATACCACCAGCGGACGACGCTTGCGGGCGATCAGCGCCCGCGCCTGCGCCAGACGCTGCGGATCGGGCGGACGACGCTCAATATGGTGCACGCGACGCGCGAAGAAGCTCAGCGGGTAGTCCCAGGCCTCTCCCTGCACGTCCTGCGGCAGACAAATGGTCACCGCGCCGGTATTGGCGGGGTCAGTAAGCGTTCGCATCGCGCTTAGCATCGCGCTCATCAACTGCTCGGGGCGGTTGATGCGGTCCCAGTAGCGGGAGACCGGACGGAAGCAGTCGTTGGTGCTGATGCTGAGATCGTGATACTGCTCGATCTGCTGTAGCACCGGGTCCGGCTGGCGGCTTGCATAGATATCGCCCGGCAGCAGTAAAAGCGGGATACGGTTTGCGGTGGCGGTTGCCGCCGCCGTGACCATATTGGCGGCGCCCGGCCCGACGGAGGAGGTGACGGCAAAAATACGCTGGCGGCGGTGCTGTTTGGCGAATCCCGTCGCCATATGGGCGATACCCTGCTCGTTGCAGCCCTGCATGATGTGCAGATGACCGGGGTCCTGCTCCAGCGCCTGGCCGATACCGAGCACGTTGCCGTGACCAAAGATGGTGGCTACGCCCTCCACGAAGGGCATTTCGTTACCGTCTACGCTGACGTACTGTTGATTGAGGAACCGGACCAGCGCCTGGGCCATGGTCATACGTTCGGTTTGCATAAAACCTCCTGTCAGCCCAGCGTCGGCATGGAGAACGCAGCGCCTGTCTCCTGCTGCATTTCCGGCCAGCGCGCGGTGATGGTTTTCATTCGGGTGTAAAAGCGCACGCCGTCGCTGCCGTGGACGTTGAGCGCGCCAAAAATCGAGCGCTTCCAGCCGCCGAAGCTGTGGAACGCCATCGGCACCGGGATCGGCACGTTGACCCCCACCATGCCCGCCTGCACCTCTTCGCAGAAGCGGCGCGCGCAGCCGCCGTCGCGGGTGAAGATCGCCGAGCCATTACCATATTCATGGCGGTTAATCAGATCCACCGCGCTGGCGTAATCTGCTACGCGCACCACAGAAAGCACCGGACCGAAGATCTCTTCTTTATAGATGGTCATCTCAGGAGTGACGTTATCGAATAGCGTCGGCCCGACGAAGTAGCCCTGCTCGTGGCCCTTCACGCTGAAGCCGCGACCGTCCACGCGCAGTTTTGCTCCCTGCGCTTCCCCGCTGTCGATGTAGCCCAGCACCTTGCTGCGATGCGCGGAGGAGATGAGCGGCCCCATTTCGTTTTCCGGCGACTGGTCCAGGCCCGGCCCGACGCGCAGCGCGGCAATCTGTTTCTCCAGCCGGGCGCAGAGGTCATCGGCGGTTTTATCCCCCACCGCCAGCACCACCGAGAGCGCCATGCAGCGTTCCCCCGCCGCGCCGTAGGCCGCGCCCATGATGGCGTTGGTCGCCATCTCCATGTCGGCGTCCGGCATCAGGATGCCGTGGTTTTTCGCGCCGCCCAGCGCCTGACAGCGCTTACCATGGGCGGACGCGGTCTGGTAAATGTATTCCGCAATCGGCGTGGAGCCGACAAAGCTCACCGCCTGCACGCGCGGGTCGGTCAGGAGCACGTCAACGGACTCTTTATCGCCCTGCACCACGTTGAACACGCCGTCCGGCAGGCCGGCCTCTTTCAGCAATTGCGCCAGCGCGAGCGCCAGAGAAGGATCTTTTTCCGACGGCTTCAGCACGAAGGTGTTGCCGGTCGCCAGCGCAATCGGGAACATCCACATCGGCACCATCGCCGGGAAGTTAAACGGCGTGATCCCGGCGCAGACGCCGAGCGGCTGCATCAGCGAGTGGCTGTCCACGCCCGTGCCGACGTTCGCAGAGTGTTCACCCTTTTGCAGATGCGGAATGCCGCAGGCAAATTCCACCACCTCCAGGCCGCGGGTCAGCTCGCCCACCGCGTCGGAGAAGACCTTGCCGTGCTCTTCGCTGATGATGCGGGCCAGGCGCTCCGTGTTCTCCTCCAGCAGCGCCTTGAAGCGGAACATCACGCGCGCGCGCTTCAGCGGAGCATGTCGCGCCCAGGCCGGAAACGCCTGCTGCGCGGCGGCAATCGCCTGTTCGGTTTCCTGCGCCGTACTCATCACCACCTGGCGGATCTGCTCGCCGGTGGCCGGGTTGAAGATCGCCTGAACGCGCTGGCCTGAACCGGTGACACATTCGCCGTGAATAAAATTCGCTACCGTCTCCATCCTTAACCTCTCGCTGTTGATACGTGACTGTTACCTGAACACTGTGTACTGAACACTATATATGAAACAAATATTCCATTTTAAGTTGAAATAAAATAAATGATGATTATTGTGATCACGGATGGATTTTTATGTTAACAGGCAACAACACTGACGCAGCGTGCGCTATTAAGGAATTTCGGGCGAGGAAATGACTGAAGTTTCTGTTTCATTTTTGCTGCCAGATGGATGGCCGACATTTAAAAGACGCGGTTTTGCGTTTAGAATCATAAGACTGTATTTGGGGGATAAGATGACGACAGCAACCAGCCTGAACGAACTGCAGCAGCAAATCCGCGATCGCTACGATAGCCTGAGCAAGAGGCTGCAGCAGGTCTCCCGCTATGTGCTGGATAACACCAACAGCGTGGCCTTTGATACGGTTGCCGTCATTGCCGAGCGCGCCGACGTGCCGCCTTCGACGCTGATCCGCTTTGCCAACGCCTTTGACTTCACCGGCTTCAACGAAATGAAACAGCTGTTTCGCATGAACCTGGTGGAGGAGACCGCCAGCTACAGCGACCGCGCCCGGCTGTTCCGCGAGATGGAGAGCGAGGCCGTGCCGGAAACGCCGCTCGATATCCTGCAGGAGTTTGCCCGCTCGAACGCCCAGGCGCTGCAGCAGCTGGCCGCCCGCGCCGAGCCGGAGATGCTGGAGCGCGCGGTACAACTGCTGGCCGACGCCGACACCATCTACATCGCCGGACTGCGGCGCTCCTTCAGCGTCGCCGCGTATCTGACCTACGCCCTGAGCCACCTCGAGTGCCGCCCTATCCTGCTCGACGGCATGGGCGGCATGCTGCGCGAGCAGATCAGCCGCATTAAGGCGCGCGACATTGTGGTGTCGATCAGCTTCTCGCCGTACGCGGAAGAGACGGTGATGGTCAGCGAAACCGCCGCCAGCGTTGGCGCGCGGCAGATTGTGATTACGGACAGCCAGATAAGCCCGCTGGCGACGTTCAGCGATCTCTGCTTTGTGGTGAAAGAGGCGCAGGTGGATGCGTTTCGCTCCCAGTCGGCGACGCTGTGCCTGGTGCAGTCGCTGGTGGTGGCGCTAGCGTATCGGCTAGGTGGCGGGGATAAATAGCCCACGGGACCGCTTAACAGGCCGGGTAACATAAAACCGCTACCCGGCATAATCGCTGTTTCAGGAGAACATCCGCCCGATCTTAGCGGTTTCCGATTTCAGGACACTCAGGATAGCTGACCGAAGCGAGGGCATTAAGACGTTGCCCCGTAATCTGTAACACCCGCAGTAAAAGCATAATGCCGCGGCGGGTATCAGGATCGTTGAGCATGGCAAACACCTGCCGAAGCGAAATATCCCCTTCCCGGTTAATTTGCTCTCCCCAGGCCATGCGTAGCGCAGTTCCCCCTTCTCAGCCGACGGTCACGACTCCTTCAAAAACGCCAGCCAGTTTTTCGACCATCGCGTTATCGGTCATTTCCAGCAGGTCTGCGACGACGATACTGGCCCAGAGCCCCATTTGCGCAACGGCCTGAACCCGTCCATTATATTGTCTTGCCGCCGCGTATTGATAAAAATGATCGCCCGCTTCGGCAAGGCCGGGGATTTTTTGTGTAAAAGGTGTTCAGCCGGTAGCAATAACCAGCAGGTCCCAGTCGTAATGTTGCTTACAGGCACCGTACAGTCGACGCTGCTTAAAATCGAAAATTCAATCCTGTCGGTAATAAATTGAATTTCCGGACTCAGTAATTGCCGTTCAGGCCGGGCCAGCTGATGGTGATGGAAGAGATTAAAGGCGACGTACATAAAGGCGGGTTTGTTGTAATGCACCGTTGATTCGGAAATCAGTACCAGCTCTACCTGACCGACAGCAATTTCACGTCGTAATCTTCTGGTCAGCAGGTTGGCAACAATGGTTCCTCCGTGCCGCCGCCGACAATCATTATGCGGTTTTTCATTCCTTTATTCGCTCACGGTAGTGAATGGGAACTCACGTAACCAAACCGCTTCACTGTTATGCTCAGCTAAAGCGTAGTAACTGAGTAATATTCCGCAACATAACCCCTAACAGGAAATTTAATTGTGATAATCCGATCATTATTTATTACGTAGACTACAAAATAGAATTTATATCCCTGGCACGTAGTCTCTTACTGCGGTCTCTTTTCATCACCATTATTCGCCGAAGAGCAGCTTTGTGTACTTTTTAGATAGCGCCCCGGAGCGCTGTCCGTTCGCGCCATAATAGCGATCTTCACGGCACAGTCGTTCCTTCACATCGCAGAAAATACCGTTGGCAAAGGTGAATTCAGTCAGATCGACATTGCTCGACGTGAACACCTCGTTTGCAGCAGCCTTCTTACCGAGATACGTCTCTGTCAACTCGCGGGATAATCCCTTGTCATTGGCGCATACATATCGGTCGCAGAGCACGCCCGATACTGGCGACTTAAGCCTGGCGGGGGTCCTGGCCTGGACGGACATGGCGGACACAGCCAGCAGCGTGGCCACAGAGCATGCGAGTATTGACTTGTTCAAGATGATAATCTCCGTTGGTTAATGACTGTCGGCTTTGCACCGGGCGCTGTGGAACCATTCATAATGAGTGTAATATCCTGGATGGTTCTGAGTTTCATCAGGAAACGCCCCAGCTTTTTGGTGACCTAACATTCATCGAAAGTTCGGCTCGGAGGCAATTCTAAGGGTACTATCCCGGTGAGTCATGTGATTTTAAGACCTGAACTACTATGCTCTAAACGGAGTGGGCTAGTGGGGCGGATCAGGTCCGGTGTGAGCGAGGTGTGGACGTTATACAATCGTAAATGAAAGATATATAATTTTGACAGATAGAATCTTATGGGTAATTTTATGGCAAATTGTTTATCTATAAACAATGCGGTTGATTTGGCAGTATCGTCAGGCAATAGTGTACAAAGCATAATCAAGACATGGACGAAAATTGAAAGAGTTGTATATATGGCAAAAGAGCTGACAGAAAATGTTCGAGTTTTAATTGAAGCATCAGAGCCTTCTTTACGTTACTGGCATACAGAGCGCACTCCCCATAATCCTCCAGAAGAAGGATTTATTTGCGATAAACATAAAATTACCATCACGTTTCCCAGGTAAACCAATGAGTAATTGAAAACTTCCGGCCTTTCCCTAAATAAATTTGCGATTATGAAGTTTTAACATCCGCTCCTGGCACATAGCAGACTGTCCAGTTGAGAACTCAAAAAAATGAAAGCCATACACCAGAAGAAGTAGCTCATCCTGGAGCCTGGAGCACACATCTCACAAGCGCAAACGACACAGTCCACGGGGATAAAGAGTCACCGGAAAAGCCCTGTTCCGATCTTTCGGGTCCGGCAGAACGCATCTGATCATCGCATGTACCATGTCGAAAATCCGCGCCCCCCTTTTCGCCATTTTTAATGTCCGTTATTTGATCATTTCTGCTGTCCGCATTCCGCCATTTCATCATCACTGTTTGGCGTAGCGCTAACCCTATAATATTACTCACCTTCCCTTTGAAATAAAATCGACAACGGCTATAGATAACCCTACATACAATAAAATGATTTCTGTAGAGTACGCTTCCAGGCTATTAATTCTCTCTATGAGAAAAGCTAGTGGGATACAAAGTAAAACTGCTATTACCTCAAGAATAATAAACAGTTTTATGTTTCTTTTGCGTTCTTTAGCGGGCATCAAGAATGACACTTTTTCACCTTTAACCTTCGAAAAAAATTATTAATTCAAACATCCAGCATTCTATTATAAGAATACGATTAATGGCTGAGTTAGGTTCTGAAAATGAAATATTAGGGAGGAGTTTAAAGCGTTATTTTTCATTCCTGCCTAATGCGAACATAGTTATACTAATAGCTCCGATGAATTCTATTAAATCCATTTTTTGGTAATGACTCCAAATTATTGATAGTGTTTTATGTTCAGATAATGCCCGATGAC
>ERZ507072.856-NODE-856-length-17559-cov-4.792105_pt1 | contig 17559 bp, 5 predicted proteins | sample MGYA00512864_ERZ507072 | MGnify/ENA metagenome assembly ERZ507072 | reverse complement strand
CCACATCTTTATGCACTCTGCTACCAGCTTCGTCAGCCACTTGCAGCCAGCCACGACATGACAATAACCAACAAACTGTTGTCGCATGTGCGCAGCAATCTGCCAACACACGCTCTGTCAGCATGCAGAAGACAGACAACAAGCCGACATTCCACATACTTGAGGAATGGCAGGTAGGCAAAGAGGTGTCGGCAGAGGACGTGAGAAAGTACGGCACGGACCGTTGCTTCGCCTCCATGCCCATAAGTGACGCTGTGTTCGGCAGAATTTATGGCAACTCGTATAAGAAGGACTGCCGCGTCCTACGTTCCTCGTTGCGCTACCTTCACCTCCTTCATTACACAGAGGACGGACGCATTAAATTGGGTGAAATGATTTGCCATAAGGACATTGCCGATGACCTTACTGACATTTTCCGTAAGCTCTTTGAAGCCAAGTATCCCATTGAGAACATGCAGCTCATCGACAATTATGGAGCTGATGACATACGGTCTATGGAGCATAACAACACCACGTGCTTCAATTATCGCACCGTAGCCGGATCAAAGAAGCTCTCCAATCACAGCCTCGGCAAAGCCGTTGACATCAATCCGCTCTACAATCCCTACGTAAAGCGCCGTCAGGACGGTACGTATAAGGTCAGCCCCGAAAAGGGAAGAAAGTATGCCGACCGCACCAAAACATTCAAATACAAGATTGACCGTAACGACCTTGCCTACCGTCTCTTCAAGCAACACGGCTTCAGATGGGGCGGAGACTATCGCTCACTGAAGGACTATCAGCACTTCGAGAAGGAAGACTGATAAGCATAGGAGAACCGTACGGACTACTTGGACTTTATGTAGGTTGGTTAATAGTAGCTGTCTTGATCCGTAATGGCACAAAAAAACGGGAGCCGTAGCTCCCGTTTTGAGTGGCGCTTCATGTGCGCCGCCCTACTTGCAGGTGTACTTGATCCGCTTGCCTTCTCCTCTAACTCCATGTCTGCCCAAGAGCTTCAATCTCAAAAACGAAAATCCAGAGCAAGAAAATCCCCTTTCTGTCTAAGCAAACTCTCACAAAAACAAAATGCGAGGCAAATTCTTCTCCTTCTTCCCATTTAAGAGAAATCCGTCTCAAGAACAGTCCACAGAAAGAGTAAGTGATGGTTCAACCGTGTTCTTTCACAAAATTTTTTCTGTTATGTCGTACTGTTCTTCACCTGCTGAAGGCTCCTCCGACACCGCCAGTTGGCCTGGCGGCGCGGATTCGCTATTTATGTCGCAAATATACGAATACTTTTTTGTTCGTGCAAGTTATTCATTCACTTTTTTTGCGTATTTTCCTATAAAACATTATTTTACGGGATCCAACAGCTTATCGAAAGCCAATCCGGAATTTGCCTGCATGTTTCCGAGACGCTTTTCTATGCCTAACCAGTTGAACGATTTGCCGTTGAACCAACGTGCACGCTGATAGTTCTTGATGAGGCGGGTTCCTGTCTGAAGTATTTCCTCTTCGGCAATATACATCGGCTTCTCCTTTATCTTGCCTGAAACGGAAGTATAGACCCCATTGAGCAGACTGCTTATCGGACGCACGGCGTAATAGTCGCCGGTCTGTCCGGCTTCGTCGTAAACATAGAATGGCATCTTTCCTCTTCTTAACGCTATCTCCTTATGCTGACCGGGAAGCTGTTGCGGCAGGAACGGAATCCAATTGAGGGGCACATCCGTGCGCAGGACATACCTGAAGTCAGACTTCTTCGTACGCTCCACTTCCACGTCACCATCAGCCGACTCGCTTACAGTAACCTTTCCCGGCACCTCGCGCTTCTCGTTCTCGTCGTCTATCTTGCTTGCTATATTATTGGCAAGCTTGGCTGCGTCCATCACACCTCCACATCCGTCCTGCACCTTGGTCTCTATACCCCAGATCATGTTAGCCATTTCGTCACGGACGAACATCACTTCCTCCACGGCCTCGCTCTCCACTGTTGACGGCAGCACCGGTGGCAGCAACAGACCGTTCATATCTATCTTCGAGATGTTGCTTGCCGGAGTATGTGTGAACATCTGCCATTTTACGTCGTCCGTAACGCCCTGCTGGCTGTTTTTCTGATTCTTTATGGTGCTCTTTACGCCGAACGTATCCCAGACAGTAAGCTCTTCCACTTCTATGTAATCGCCCACCTCTACGGTCAGCGGCATTATCATCCAGTCATTGCTGTACATTGTTGCATATTGCATCATCACGATGTTGCCTTGCGACTGCATATCTTTGGAGTCGCCCATATACACCATGTGGTCCTCAAACTCCCAAAGGCGTTTGTTCGGTGCTCCACTGTAGGTGGCAAGTGTTGGTATGCCGTAAAACTCGTGCTCTTTCGGAGCGGGCTTGTTGTCAGCTTCTTTCTTTACCGTATCGTCCTTCACGTCTGCTTCGTCAAAGCTATACCATGACAAGCGTCCGCCTGCGTAATCCTTACACTTCAGAGAGTTGTTGCCGATATTGAAAGTGCAGTCATATCGCATCGACCTTGTGTCCCAATAGTCTTGATGAACAATGCCGTAGTTCTTGCGGAACCATTCTGCATATTCTCTATCATAATCGTTTTTGCAGCCATGAACGGTCAGATCCTCGAACAGCTTAACACCGTCAAAAGCCTTACCGGAGAACGCTTTGGCAAAACTCGTAAGCTGTGTATTCTGCTTCTTTGAATACTCCACGATGTCTTTCAAGGCTGGAGTCACGGCTGAAGGTTGATTGTCGAAGCTGGTAGCGCCATACTCGCAATTGAGGGGATAGCGCGTTCTCAGTTCACGTAGCTTCTTTGCCATCTCGTCCTTTTTCATCCGTTTTTTAAGGATGACCATATAGCGCATTGCCGATTCCACTCTGACCATCGGAGTCATCTCGTGTCTGAGTTGCTCTATCTGCGGTTCGATAGGATACTGACAAAGGTCATCACCCGTATCAACCACGCTTTTCACGGGATTGCTCATCTTTGTTTGCCATGCTTTGCATTTCACGGCAATGGCAGTACCAGCATCGTTGCCCTTAAACTCGCCCAACTGCCACTGACGGGTGAGCATCCACAAGGCATCATGCACACGAAAACGAAGCGCATCCGTGATATCTCCGTTTCGGGTACGTGTCTCAAGACGGGTGGTCAGGCTGGTTGAAATCTTGCTGTTAATATCTTGGTTTGCCATAATCATTTACTGTTTAAGGTTTGACAATTAGGATAACAGTTCCTTCGATGCCCATCGGTTTCGAAGAAGATCATCAGGTTCGAGAGCACGCAACTTCACCAGTTCGAGCGTACTTTTCAGTGCACCTGCCAACTCTTGATAATTCCAGCGGTTGCCCCATCGCACTCGTGGGTTAACCGCATAAATAATAGTCTGTGGAGCTTCCGCGTCTGGCTGGTCATAGCTGAAGGTTATGGCTGCAGTCTGTTCCTTGAGCGGAATGCTTTCCGTCCAGAAGTCGACAACCAGCCCCGCAGCATAATTGCTGCTTCTGAGATTATCGGCAAAGTCGCAGGAATTGACTATGATGTATGAGTTGGCATCCCAGACCTTGTCCTCGTCAACCTCCACACCTATCCATTGCTGGTTCTCCATGCCATCAACCGGCATCTGCATTGCCTTCATGTCAAGGTCGGTGCCGTCATTGAAGAATGCGAACAGATTGACCTGATGAAGTAGCGACACCTGCTTTCTTACCCTTGCCACCTGCTCCACATACTCGTCATAGGTTTCGGGATTGACATTCTTAAAGAACTGTCTGTCCTTATTTAATTGGTAGGCAAGTCCCTTCGTGTCGAGATGCTCAGTATCCAAAGAGAATCGTGGCACCACCATCACCTCATTGCAGAGCATATCCCTGATGGCTTTCTGACAGTCTTCTGCCGTTGAAGATGGGCTTACAGTCTTAGCCGAAGCCACTGCCTCACGCAACGTACCGACAATCTGCCTTACGTCGTCGCATGTGACATCCTCTGGATTCTCAAGCAACTTAGACGCAGAATGATTGCCAAGCGAAGCCAGATGCTTGAGTGCCACAACGATGTCTTCCGTGGGTGTGTAGTATTCGTCGTCGTTCGGACCGGCATCGCCAACGATTTCATGAACCTTCTCAAGAACATCCTCCACCATTGACGCCACCTTACCAACACGTGAGCTGAGTTCCTTGATGTCAGGATTGCTCACGCAGTCGCCAGCAGATGTATGCTCCAGTTCGTCATGACGTAACGGATGGGCATTGCCTATCATCTCACGCAGCGCATTGAGCATAAGCTGATATTCCGACAGCACCTCGTCATACTTATGGTCGAGTAATGCCTGAAGACCGTTCATGTTCTGCGACATATAGACGATAGCCGAAGCTGGCATTACTTTGTCCTTTACTATGCTCATACTTGAGAGCAGCCCCGTAAGCCATCCGTCTACGGCAGGGTCGGCATACTGGAACACGCTGCCCGAACAAGCCGCTTTCTCTACATACGCCGAAGCGTCAAGACCCACAACCACTCTTTGCTCAATTCGTGCACATGACATCGGCTGCTCCACGAATTCCGGTGTCGGGAAGTTGGTCTCGTTATTCATACTCTTCATTATTGCGTCCACGGCAGCAGTGTTTCCTTCACATAGTTTATATATGCTCTCAGACATCACCACATCGGTAAGCGCATCATAGCTGTCCGCCATGTCCATAACGAGCTTTTTCAGCATATCTCTCTTTTTTCCGTTCAGAGTCTGACGAAGTCCGTCAATGCCATTGACAAACGCCTGCCATTCCTTGTCGTTCCGCGTGAAATACTGACGTTGTGTGAGTATGTTGTCCACGTCGCCCTTAATCTTTATCTCGTTCAGGGCGTTTATCAGCTTAGTACCGTTTATTACTGCCAAAGCATAATTCTTCGAGTCTTCCTTCGCATTGCCAGTGTTAAGGTTGGAGGATGTGGATGTGCTTCCGTCCGTATTCAGACGTGACGACAAGAGAGTGAACTTCTTCCTCAACGGCAGAATACATACATCGAGCATCTCCTCATGTATGCTCCGCTCAAGGTCAGCCCCCAGAATGGCTCCAATAGCCAGACCGCTCTTGACGCCGTCAATTATACGCTTGGCAATGCGCACTCTACGTGCTGACAGATTTATTGCCAACGTATTGTTGTCGACATCTTTATGGCTGTCGCCTCTCTGACTTTTGGCGTAGGCGCTTCGCAATACAGCCGCTGTCTTTGCATGCGTTATTGACGGTGCGATGATGTATTCGTCAGATATAGGTTCTGCCTTGTCCTCTTTCAGGTCAAGCACCCAACCGTAGGCACCGAGAATATAGTCAGCTCCATTTTCTATCATAGAATGAGCCATCTTTGTGAAACTGGCATCCAGACGATAGGTTCTCACATCCACACATTCTGCCACCAGGTCAAACAACTCATCGTCGCTGATGTTCAATGCCTTCACTCGTGGAAATTTCTTTATCTCCTCACACACTGCCACGAGTTTATTGGCTTTACCCTCAAGTGACTCCACACCTGCATCGCCATTTACTGGCACTTCCACTGTTTCGCCATATTCGCCAGCCTTGGTATTCTCCATTGTCAGGACCTGACGTTTTTGGAATGTTGTGCTGGTTGGAGTCATGCTCATCACCTTCATATACCTTTGATAGGCATCGCCGGTTATTCCAGTAAGAGTCTTTTCTGAAAGGAAATTCCAATTGGTGACATAATTTATGTCCCTATATATCTGATCCCACGACTCAAAATCAAGATACCTATCACGTTGCTTATACTGATCATAGTAAGAAGTAAGATCGCACATTCTGTACCGTCTAATATCCATAACGGGAAGTACTCCGAAAGGCTGCTTGCCAACACGAACTACCGGATAATAGCCGCGAGCAAGCAGACCATCACTATTTCCATCGCCAGTTAATTTTTCCCTTAGGTCAGATAGTCTGTCATCAATCTTTCCTCTAATTGCGGCACTCACCACCTGTGCCTTGTGCATCTCCATATTGTCAGACTCTGCTGCGTATGTAAGAGGACTCGTGGCGTTGTCGAATCCGAATAAGGCGTTCAGTCTGAAGGAATCTGACTTATTGCTGTTGTTTTTTGAGTTGGGACCAACGGTGATGACAATGCCTTTTCCATCCTTTATCTGCCTGACCTTAAGGGGATAGGTAAGATGATCGCTTACAAAGTCGAAAGACTTGTCCATCATCCTTGTTTCAGAGGTGTCGTAATCGGACTGGTCTTCTTCGGTGAGAATGTTCGTAGGTGTTCCTGTCTTAAGGAACTTAAGTCCGCCGTCTTCGTACAGATATGACGTCAGCATATCCTTAAGCTCTTTCTTCGACTTTGTGCCTTTGCCATCATCGTCAATGACTCCGCTGACAATGATATGTTCAAATTCGTATGTACGGAGCATTTCCTTTCCGCAGTTGTTCTTATCCTTGTTCTCACGGTAGGTCTTACGACGATGTTTCAACTCGTCAAGCGGAATGGTCATTGCCATACCTATACGCTCTGCCTCATCAAAATCTGTCATCCATGCAAGGCCATTATTGAGTTTCAGCCTGCCTTCATCGGTCTTGTCGTATATGTCATCACCGGATTTTCCCATCTCAAACATATTGAATCCCACCTGAAGCTCTTCCGGCAGACGGCGACCGATGAATGAGAACTCGCGACTGCGTCGAGCGTCAAGCTTAAGCTTAGCGTTCAGAACGAAACGGTCAGGCAGCATACGTGTCACTGGTGTGACATTCTGAAAACCTTCGTTACCTTCTTCTTTATAGTCCGATGGATTGAAATTAGGCGCAGAAGCCTGGGCTACAATCCAGGCAGAACGGACTGCGCCATAGGTCTGACACATCAGACGCCATTCACCTCTCAGTTCATTCCATGGAATCTTGATGTATTTATTCAGCTTGTCGATTTTCAGATATCTCTTCAGGTAGTCCGCCATCTTTTTTCCTTCAATGGCCTCTTCACGAGTCAGCGGCTGCTGTGCCTGAGTTATGGCGAGGGTGTCAGGATAAAATCTTACAAGAAGACACTTCTCTGCTGTACGCTCATACTGTATTTTGCGTTTCTTGATATATCGGAACTTTCCACCTTCCTTTAAAAGATCTTTATGATTTATATCGACGATATCTCTAAGCCACTCCATCTCCTGATGATAATCGAAGTATGTTGCCTTGAGAACCTCAAGAAAATCATTAGAATAGACCGAGCTTTCGTCTGTATCCCAGAATCTGTTCTTGATAAGGACCGTAGCAGGATAAGTGTAGCGATAGCCGGGACGAACATTTCTTGACAAGACCGTCCTTAACTTATCCAAATCGAAAGAATCGAAGAAGTCTGATATCTTCCGTGTAGACTCAAGGAATTCCTTTAATGGCTTTTCTGCTCGTTTGTTTCCAGTCAATAGTGAATCCCTTTGATATGCCTCTGCAATATACGGATACTGGCGCTCCACCTTTTTACCTTTTATTAAGTGTATTCTCTGCGACAGCTCTCTTATGTGCTTCACATCTCTATATATGCAATCTGCTTGGTCTTTTGAGAAATAAGGTATTTCTTTAATTTCCTCATATATTCCCTCAAGAAACTTACGCGCATCATCAACATGCTTTTTCATCCTGCGACATCTGACGGTAGAAGAGAACGCCCTATCGCCTTTGTTGCGTGCCTTGCCGCTAAAGGTCCTTGCCGCATTCACCTCATTGATACGTCTGCACACACGCTTCACCCTGTCAGCGAACAGTGTGGCACGGTTAGGTTTTGTTCGTGTAGTGTTGGAATATCTCTCCACGACAGCCCACATCTCTTCCTTTAAAGACCTAAGCTCCTTCTGGTCTGATTTGCCAAGGCTGTCAGGGATTGACTCGATAATTTCTTTCAGATAACGGCAGTCTTGGGCATACACAACATCCAAGTCTTCCATCATCCTAAGTATTCGCTGCATTTTTTCTATGCTTACGCCCTCGTCAGCCATCTGCCATAACTCCATGAATATGAATAAGACAGAATCGGGCTGGTTTTGCACAATCACCTTTCTGTTTTCGGCAAAACGGGTCTCTATGCGAAGGGGCAGGAGCATCAGTCCGTTACGGGCTGGGATCTTTTTTATCTGAACCTCAAAGTATTTCTTGAGTATATCTTGATTCTTGTTCATAGTTCCGCTGTTTTTAGTAATTCCTATTTTTTCTTTATGATGCCACTTACCGGCAGTCCGAACACGGTGACATCCACGCGATGATGCCTTGCATACATACCGCCGTTCTCAAAGTTGCATGTCTTGCCCTCATGACTCTTATGGCTGAAGCGCAATGAACGGTCAAGCTCCTCGAAGGTAAGATAATAGTTGATTATCTCTTTTTCGTTCTGTACGTCGAATCCCACAAGGTAAGTATTGTCCCTTGCCCACCCCATAATGCTCGGCTCCATGACATGAATGAGCTGACCGTTGCGATAAGACGAGAGATATACAGTGGTGTTAGGATAAACATGCATAAGATCGCCGTTCACCACAAACACCATCCTCTTGGAGTTCTTCATGTGGTTCTTTCCAAGACGGTCATGCCATTTATGCAGCTCCTTAACGTCAAAGTAAGTTTCGTCGATGGTGTCCGGATCTTCAGGAACGTCCCAGAACTTGCGGAAGTAAGATCCTCGCTCGTCCGTAGGATATTCTCTCCACAGAAGCTCCTTGCCCATCTCAGTGTTCATACCAGCCAGATATGCCTCTTCAAAGGCAGGATTGGCATAGAAGCAGGAGATGGTGTTGTTCTTCAGACTGTCCACTGATGGTATCATAAACCTGACAGACTGTTCTTTCAGATAGAAATACGTTGGGTCTGGCAATACGGGATACGCCATTACCGGATATTTCTCTGAGATTCTTGCGTCAAGGTCTTTTGTTTGTATATTATAGTTTTTAGCTATTTCGTCACGTACATTATCTGTAGAATACTTCTTTGTGCCGACCCGTTGCTTTTTGTAATTAATGGGTTTAAGTCCCGGCAATCTCTTCATATTCTCTATTTTCTTCTTCTCTGCAAGGAATTCTTTCTGACGTTCCATTATCCAAGAAGCATAGCCGTTAAGCCATTTGTCGCCGTCAGCAAGCACCCAGGCACCGACAGAATACTTTCTGCATGTGAAAGCGTTCTTAGGGACGGAAAGCTCTGCGTTCGTCGGCAACCAGAAGTTTCTGTCTATGGTTGTTATCATGTCAATGCAGTCTTTGACGTCTTGGTTTCGTGTCAACCTGCACAAACTCTTATAGCCAGGCAGATTCAGTAACGGACTGTCTGAGCTTACTGACATTTTGTTCGTCTCGTATCTGTTTGCCTCGTTAAGACACATCACATTAATGTTCTGATTTCCGCGTGATGACGGTGCGAAACGTTTAGTCTGCTTGTTGTAGGTAAGCGATGTACGTCCCATTTTCAGCTTTGCGCCTGATTTTAGCAGATGACTCAGTGAAGTGACGACAAGGTAAGAGTCGGTACCGTCAATACGCGTTCTTACGAAAACATAATCGCCCTGTACGGCAGCATGCTTCGAGAACTCCTTGTATACATCATCATTAAGCACGATGCCTGGATATTCGTCATTGACCTTCAGGAATATCGGCATTCGGTTTTGGACATTCCTGCCTGTATTGCTTTCCGCTTTAGGATTGAGGAAATCCTTATAGCGCCTGACATTCTTCTCCAAAGCCATGTGCAATGCAGGAATGTCTGACTGCGTCACAGTATTGCTCAAAATCTTCAGATAGTTTTCCTTTCCGCTTATCTTGACTTCCGCTTTTTGTTCTGTCAGATATTCATGGGTTTTCGGTTCGATAACGAAAATCAGTCCCTGACCATTTTTTTTAATGGTGGTCTTTTTGTACTCCAGTCCGCTAACACGCACAGCCAGGATGTCACGCAAGAACTCATATCCTTCGAACACGTCGAAATAGTCCTCCTTATCCGAAGCCACTACGACAAGAGGATGTCTTCTGCCTAAGTCTTTCTGCAGTTCGGGAATGCTGTTATAGTCGAAAAGGTGCTTAATATCTTCGATGGTCTTGCCGTTCTTTGCATTCACGTTTCCAAGAATGTCGTCTTCCATGCCGGGCACCTTTCTTACGAGCGTGTCCACACTCACCTCATCACTGTAAGCCGTCGAAAGATTGGTGACTCTCAATGCTGCATCAGAAAGCAGTCCTTCGAAGCGCTCATCGTTCACACGTGATGCCTGATCCAGATAACGGCTTCTGCCGCTGCGTCTTTCATCAGCAACCTTATTCACCTTCTCAGCTTCACATGCCTCGCGTATCTTCTGGTTAGCCTTAAGAACTTGCTCCACCTGCTGCCATGCACGATTGACAAAGTCTTCCTGATTATTACGTACAGCCTCAGCACCCATACCGGCAGGTATTCTGTTGCGAAGCTGCATGTTTAGTTCGTTAACGACATTCTGACTGTAGTTCTCGTTAAGGATATCATCCAATACCAGTTTGTGCCTACCGCCATATACGGGAGGAACCACCCAAGGATCTTCATCCTCGGTATATGTCACTCCGGTCAGCTGGCTGGCGTTCTGTACAAAGGCGGGACTCTTGCGCAACAGACCGCGCAAATCTTCCCTTACCTCCTTGCTCTCCACCTTCGTCACTTCATTATTCGTGGTTGGCATCAAGACAGTAGGCACTTGTATGATGGAATTTCCGCTTTTGTCGCCTTCCACCCAAGAGTTCTTTACGTTCATCAGTCCACAGCCTTCGATGTCTACATTCAGATGAGCCTGCAAGTTGCGATAGTCGGGGTCAGAAATTGGACTGAGACGTCTGGCAAGAGTCAGGAAACTTGCTTCACCGGACGTAAAGTTCCACCTGAAATATACGGGTAGCTCAAGGCTTGACAAGCCTTCCGGATTTTCCCATGCCGCCTTCTGTACCGGCACATCGTCATACATCATGCCAAGACCTGCCAGCCTGCCCTGTTCGAAGGTAGGCACGACAAACGCCGTGTATTCGGTATTCGGGTCCATCTGACGGTTGCACAACAATCTTGCTACGCCTCTCTCAGGATAATCTTCAAGAAATCTGCCTATGTCATTCTTGTAGGAATTATTTAACAGATTCATCCTTTTATCGTCGAAATTCACTTGCACATGGGCAAGTTCATACAGGTTTTCGGGATCAGGAACAATACCCTTCAAGCCGTTCGTAGATGATATTTCGACATATTCCTGATTGTTGCTTGTCCGCTTTATCTGAAACTCGTCCGCCTTAAGCACGATGATGGTGAGCCAAGGACGCAACTTTCCCTTACTTGTAGCTTTCAGGGGAGTATAGCGCCACGGGAAGTCTTCGTCCGCAAACTCAATGAACGGCATATACTCCATGCTCACCTTCACGAGACTGCCCTTTGGCGAATAGGTGACAATCTGCGCTGCATCCAGCCGTGTCACATCACTGGGACCTGCAACGGCAAATTCCTTCTCGGCAACAAGGTCACTGCCCATAGTATTGCCGACAGCTTTATCAGCATCAAATTCAACGCGGAACTTGATGACGGTAGAGGTCTTGCCATCAGAACTGGATTTGCCAAGATTGTCTTCCTCTAATATATATCTACTATATCCCTTGCGGAGATACGGTATGAAAAGCATCTTGTTTGCCATATCTATAGTTGTTTTTCTTGTTTTTATACTTTGGTATCCAGGTTTTTCACATAGCGCCTGAACGAAGCCTTGTCATTGCGTATATGCAGGACGTTTCTCGATTTACGATTTCCAGACAGTTCACTCTCGCATTCCTTTACATAGAACTTGGTTTGTGCCTCGACAAAATCGTTGCCGTCGAATGACATCACAGAAACAGCTTTATTGTCCTTTGCCTCGAAACCGCTGGTAACGCTCTCATACGACGGATTGCTAAGTCGCTCTTCGTTGGACAGCTCCTTGTAAAGCGACGGTGCGAAATCGTTATTCAGACATGAAGTCTCAAGAGAGAATTCCTCTTTGTCCGCAATTATCAACACCTTCTTGAGACGGAACGAGGTGTAGTCTTCCGGTAGGGCGTCATTACAGAGGCCCATCGGATAATCGAACGGCACAGCACTCTGATTGAACGAGAAGGTATCGTTGGGCTGAAGCGTCAACATCGCATTCACATCCTTTTCCTTACCGTCATTGTTTTGCTCCGCAGAAGACGTAATCCAGTTGTTGTCACGGAGAAGTTCTGGCAGCAGAACATCTTTCCATACAGCAATGGTGGCTCTTCTTTCTTCCTTAGGACTATCGCCCCATGCAAGGCTGAATTTGCACTTGACCGGAATAAAGAGCACCGTGAAATAAGCCTTACCCTTGACACGCCATTTCGCCGGACCTTCCACAGACAATGAAAGGTCAACGCTGAACAGCTTTGCTTCACCAACCATAACAGCTACGCCTACTTCCAGTGAGAACGAGAAGCGGAACGGCTTGAACACGAACAATGCGTCAAAGCCCGCATAACCGATGAGGCCGAACTTCTTCCATCCCACCTGTAAATTCAAATGTGCACCTATCTGGAAACTGTTGGACGTAACGGCAAGGTATGTCTCCAGCTTTATCTTCACGATATCATAGTTGAGACTCAATGACAGACGGCGCATATTGGGTGCGAACTTCAGTCCTTCCTCTGGCTTATAAGCCGGATGGAAACCACCGATGGAAAGTCCGAAGCCCTTATATGGTCCACCCCAGAAGAGGCGGAACGCCATGTCGCCCTCAAGCTTCAAGCCGACAATCTCAGAGTCGACAATAGAGGCATCAAAGCGCAATCCCTTGTCAAAGTCGATATCGCCGAAGAAATAGACGTTAATCTTTATCAGATTGGTATCGCCAACTCTCACCTTCAATGCACCGACAATGCCAATGCTCGTCGGGGCTGGAGCCTGTATGAGCAGACCAAACTCGCACGTCACCACGGGTTCGAAGCAGATCTTACAGAGCACACCCAGGAAGAACTGCTTCACGGCTGTCTTCATCTCCGTGAGATGATTCATCACATTGTCAACAAAGAAGACGCTGCCGAATACACCGCTGCGCACTCCGCCGCTAACGGCGTCGGCGTCATACATTCTGTTCAGACCCAGACATCCGCCTACACCGTTCAACGAGAATCCCATACCCAAAGGTATTCCGGGGCTGAACGAGGTGGATATTAGTGCCACCAGACTGAAGTAATGTCCGTCCTTAATGCCAAGGTCAGCATCGATGATGCAGCCCACGGTGAACTTCTTCAGCACCTCAAGCGACAAGGCTGAGAACAATGTGCCTTCCGACTTGTCGTAGCTGATGAGGCCCGCTCCCTTAACCACTGGTGTTTCAATGCTGATGCCAATGCCGTCCGGGAACTTGAACGAACCTGAGAAGTCGTAATCGCCGAGACTTCCGTCTGGTTTAAGGAAATTGATGTCAAACGAAATACCGAGATTCTCGAACGACATGGTGAGGCAACTGAAGTCGAGCGCAAACGTCGAGCCGAGCGTCATGCCCAGATCGCCGAAGCTTCCCGAGAGGTTTCCGAGGTCCACAGAGAGCTTGTCGAACTTCACCGGTCCGATTTCAAGCTTGTTGATGTCGAAGTCGAGATGGAACTTCGCTCCACCGTCTATCTTAAGACCGTTCTGCATGTCATACAGCAGAGAGGTGCTTATCTTCATTGTTGGGTCATCCTTGAGGAACATCTTGAAGAAAGAGTTTGCCGAGAGCTTCATCCTAAGCTCCAGATCTTCTATTCCTCCGTAGTAACCGAGAGTGAGACCCTTGTCCTTATCCGTAGTGCTGCTTTTGCTATCTGTGTATTTTGCAGGATCGGAAGGTTTGCGGTTATAGCCCACATAGAACAGCTGAGGATAGTTGCGTATGCCGAAGTCAACATACTCGGTATTCACGATATTTACCACCGCAGACGAATCCTTCCTTTCAAAACGTACATAGAACAAGCCTCCCATGTTGTCTACGTCAAGCAGACCATGGAATGTTCCGCCCTTTGTCAGACAGAAGCCCAAAGCCTGGCCTTCTGCAAAGTCAGTCTTTTCCGAAACATTGTCAGTCATCTGTCCCATACTGCCATTAGCTCCAAGACGCAGGACGTGCTTTTGGCCGATGGGTACATTAAAGTCTGCCGACGCACTGACAGCCGAGCAGAAATACAATGCCGGCAGCGACTCCTTGTCTTCACCGGGCGAATAATTGCCAACGAACATCAGCACTTGCAGCTTGCATGCTGCATCCACCTTCGGATCCTTGTCGCTTGGAGTCTTGACGTCAAGCAGCGTGAAACATGCCACACGGTTATTCAGGTCGTACTGTGTGTCTATGCTCTTCACATAGTTCTTCAGTCCTTCGTTTACATGGAAGTCCGGCAGAGAAGGAAGCAGATCTGCTATCTCGTCTTTCACCTCCTGCGGTATCGACTTATACAACGCTATGACATAGATGACTACATCACGCGTAGTCTTGTTGGAGGTGGTGAACCTAATGGTCTCCTCCAACACTTCCTTCATCCATAATACATAAGTAAGCGGTATGCTGATTTCGATATCGCCGATGGCTTTTCCTGCCTTGTCTATTCCTTGGCTTACGAGCATCCTTACCTCCTGTTTGGCATGCTCATGGAGTTTCTGGGGCGACTTAAGGTCATCAAGCGTCAAGCCTCTCTCCTTAAGTTCCTTCTCGATATCACGCAGCGTTTTCGATACGTTGTTCAATGCGGGGAATCTGTCTGCGAGATTCTTCACGGCATTGTTGACAAGATTGAGAAGCTTGTTGACAATCTGCTTTCTGACAATCTCGAGGAGAAGCTTCTTGAGATGATTGACGATAGGCTCGAGGATTTCTCTTCTGATGTTCCTCCATACGGCATTGACGAATCGTCTGATGATGGCGTCAATGTTCTTCACGTCATCCTTCATTTTGTCCTTCAGCGACTTTGCTGCATCCTCTATTATGGAGCGCAGACTGGAATAGTAAGCCTTTGGATTAGGGATGACAACATCACTGACGCTCGAATACACAATATTTACATAGTCATTGATGTCAATCTCGTTCTTCAGATTCTTCAGCGTCATGCCATGTTCGGTAAGCAGCTGTCTGGCTCCTTCCTTAGACATCAAGGCTCCAATCTTGTTGATGTCTTCCTTCATACACTTCTGCATGTCCGTGAGGGCAACTGCAAGACGCTGCTCCCAACTCTTCGGATTCACGAAGTTTACGACACTTGCCTTGACGCCGACAGCCCACAGATTGAGCTTGGGCTTGACCTCTTTGAACACCGCTTCGGCGTCTGAACCATACTTCTCGAGTTCCACCTTGAGCGTTTCGTTGTATGCAGGCTCAAGCACCAAGCTGTTAAGCTTCGTCTGGTCATCAAGGAGAGCAAACACATTAGCAATAGCCCTTGCCGCCTGCACCTCAATGTTCTTCAGTTCCTTGCCAATGGCACTGAACTCCTTGCCTATCTCGTTTATTCCGTTCTTGGCGTCGTTGATAACATCTATCGCGTCACGCTCCACGGCATCCGCCATCTGCTTGACGCTGTTTTCTATCTTCTTCACCTCGCTCTCGATGGCACTTACAGCATTGTCCAGTCCTTCCCTTATCGTATTATATACCTCGCCGAATGTTTTCTGCAGGTCGGAGTATATACCGTCGATTACCGTCTCTATGTCTTCCTTCAGACGCAAAGCCATCTCTTTGAGCATCTGGATGGTCTGCTTGATTGTGGCAATGACAGGACGCACCTTTGCCCAAACCTTCTTTGCCACCTCCTTGCCTTTATCCTTAAGGAACTGGATGACACGGCGCTCAAGATTGCGTAGCAAGTCCTCAAGCATATTGCGCAGCGTAGAGAAGTCTGGTATCTTCGGAGTGATGGTATGTGCGATGTCAAGGATGCGCTTCATCACCTCCTGCACGTCATCCGCGCATTCCACGGGGTAAAGCTCCTTGAAATAGCTGACTGGCTCGCTGAAGAGTTTCTCAAGCGAGCTCCAGCGTATGGTCTTGTATTTATATGTGTATGAGTATTTGCTGAGAAAGTCGGATGCTTTCTTGCTTCCGTTCACAGCATTGTCCATAATGCTGTTCACCTGAGCCAGCATCACGTAGTTTCCCGGGCTCATGTCGAGCTGCTCCAGCTGTATGGGGAATTCCTCATTCAGCTTCTTGTATGCTTCAGTGGACGTGATGGCATCCTTCGCTTCCGTAGCCACTTCCGACACCGTCTTTATGGCACCGTTGATGTTGCTGTCCACATATTTTGTGGCAGACTTGATGTCGCTGACTGTCTGTGCAAACACGGAGTGGATGTCCTTGTATGCGTCCTGTATCTTCTTCGGTATCTTGATTTCAATCTCTGCATCGCCGATGATGCCGAGGAAGTCGAGCACGGCATATATGCTGTTGATGGTCCGATAAAACTTCAACAGCACCTCTCTATTGTCAGGAATGAGAAGGTCCTCCTTAAATTCCTTCAGCTGCTCCTTCACATTGGATTCCACCTTGCGCAAATCGCTCAAGGCATCGCCCATAAGCACCTTCATCTCCTTCTCCGCAATTCCCAGCTCGTTACGCAGCTGCTTCTCAAGACTTTCCACAGTAGCAGTCACAGTGGTCTTAGTCTGAGAAACCAGGTTTTCCAGATAGTCAATCTCATCCTTGAACACCACCTTGGCATTCTTGAGCAATGCGATGATTATATGGTCGAACAGTCTATGGAGCGTCTCCAACTTGAACACCACTTCCTTTGCAGAAGATACGGCACTGTCCACCGCATCGTCCATCTCAATACGGCTGATCTCAATGTTCTTCAAGTCCTTATAGAAGCCGAGGATGTCCTGTGCCACACCTCCCGCATTAAGCAGGAATGTTGCCGTGCTTTCTTCATCGAATCCTTTATTGCTGGCATCATTGTATGATGACGCCAGATTGTCCATCTTGTCTGCTATACTGAGGAATCCGTTCACGGTTTCCCTTAAGGCGGAGATGTTCTCATACTGAGAAAGGTCATAGCCTAACTGAGTAAAGATAGCATCCACCATCTTTTCTATTTGCTCAAACTGGTCCTTGCGGGTTTTAGCGTTGTTAGTAGCCTCAGCCCCTTCAAGGAAAGCAGTCCGAATCCATCCGAACTCCCTTTCCACGTCAGCAACCAACGAATCCTTGGTCATTGCGAGGAGTTGTTGCAGCTTCTTTATTATAATCTCGCCTGTTGTCATAACGATAGATTTTTAGAAACTCGATTCCACAACTAAAAAAAAGAATGTAAAATGCCAGTTTTTGTGTTTATAATAAAAGTAATTTTAAATTACCTGTTTTTTCATCTCTGCTGCAAATATATTGAAAAATTTCGACACTTGTGGTGTTTCTTGCTTATTTCACGTTTTTTAACTATAAATAATCATACATATTAAATTTTTGTATTTAGAAGCATTGGTTTGAAAGAATATTTCAATAATCTCCCCATAAGTATCTCTTAAGATTAAGGCGCTAAAGGCCAAAGATGCCCA